>JACCDP011533959.1_pt1 | contig 37848 bp, 52 predicted proteins | sample 7445841 | NCBI WGS metagenome assembly JACCDP01 (sample SAMN15323441, study PRJNA562643) | freshwater metagenome | isolation source: river surface water | place: USA:Blue River Watershed | collected 2017-08-17 | reverse complement strand
CAGTATTTCTACAGCCGTGAACTGCTGGACACTGAGTCGTACACAGTTGTATCTAAAACGGATAGTACCTTGGATGTTCAAGTCCGAGGTATGTTCCGAAACATGGATAATGTCTCCGAATATTGGGTGTCGGCTCGATGTTTCTATCGGGGGGAAGGTGGGCAGAAAGGATTTGAGACACCATGAAACTAATCAAACTAACCTATGTCCCTGAAGTAGGAGAGCACGTGTTCACTGAATCCAAGCGGGAATACATAGTTGTAAAGGTGAACGAGTATTATCCAATCTCTTTGCGTAGCGTAGAGACAGGTCAAGTGTACAATGGTATATACAGGAATCTGTACGTCAAGAACGATGCCGTTACGCAGGAAGGATTCGAAAAACCATGATGCTCATACCACTCACCGAAGTACCGGAGGTAGGTACTATCGTCTACACCAATAAGATATTCTGCTATGAAGTTCTGGAAGTATCCTCCGAGGATAAGCGCATCTTGGCGCTTCGTGATAATGACAGCCGCAAAATAATGCACGGAGAATGGAGATTGGATATCTTCTTTACCCGTGTACCCGATGGTAATCAAGAAGGATTCGAGGCACCATGAGAAACATACGAGCAGGCGATTGGCTAATCGCAAAGGAAAACAGGAACGACATCATCAAGGGTAATCGCTATTACGTCGAGGAAGTAGACAGTGACAGCAACCCTGATACACAACTGGTAAAAGTTACAGGGGAATTCGAAGTAGGTTATTTCCCTACCACTGCATGGGTATTCGGGCACAGGTTCATCTTCGCAACCAATGAGGATAGCCAGAAAGGATTTGAATCACCATGACAAGAGATGAGGCAAGACTACTGACCGAAGGTGACATAGTGTACGGAGATGCATCAGGCAGAGCGTACAAGGTAGTAAGAATTGACTTCTCGGATAACACTATTTTATTACGGGTAGAAAGCGAAGGCCGTGAAACGTGGCTCGGATTCAAAAATATACGGACAATCAAAATGGCTAATACTCAAGCGGGATTCGAGGCACCATGAAAATCGGAGATAAGGTATTCGCTAACGTGGAATGGCTGAACAGTGAAGAAGCCAAGTTGTATCCAGATTCACTAAGGCTTTTTGCTGGTGTGGAGTATGAGATACTGAGTTTCGAAGAAAGACCTGACCGCTTATCTGTCAGGGTAAAAGGGAAGATTAGGGCCAGTAACAATCTCCTTGGCTGGTGGGTAAACAGCAAAGCGTTAATGCTTCAAACGCAGGAAGGATTCGAGAAGCCATGAGAGTACAAGTATCTTACATGAACAACCGACGTATCAAGAACGAAACAGAGCGACAGCGTAGAGAACGTGTTCTCATTACTGTCGCTCTGAAAAAGTTGGGTCTGCGCTACTGGGAATCAGTCTGGATAAGAAACCCTTTCTATACCAGCCGACACGATGTCCCCCGTGTAGGTGACCAATGGATAGACTTTATCATCGTAGCCCCTGATAAGAGATTATTCGCCATTGAATTTTACCCCAAGTGGGGGAGGCACAATCCTCATATCTATCAAAAGCGTTGGCTCGAACAGAAACTAAAGTACCTAGAATCCAAGGGTATCCCCGTCATGGTAGTACGCCGCATGGAAAGCGGGCAGGATTACTACGGACGGATACTTATGTTCTTACATTCCGCCAAGCGCAGAGGGTGAGGGAGGACGCGGGCCACCCATAGCGGGGCCGCCTTCCATCTCAACTTCTCCACCCATGACCTCACCTAGAAGGTCATCGAAAGAGATGCCTGCTTCATCGGCCATTGACTTGGCCTTGGTCAGGACTTGTACAAGCATGGTGCGGACATTCCCTGCATCAGGTGCAGGGCCACCGCCAGTAGGCGGGGACATCGGGCCGGGTTCAGCGGCTGGCATGGGGGCAGAGGGTGGGGGCATGGGCATCATTTGATTGGTTCTCCTTGTTCGTTTATTGTATCAGGCATTGGGTCTGCATTCAAGTCTATCTGTATCAGCATGTGCTGTCCCTTGCGGGACTTGACCATGAGAGACTTGCCTTCATCGAATCTATCGCTATGCAATTGGCATAAGCAGATGCCGTCAATTACTTTGAGGTCATCTTCGTCTGTCAATGGGATTGCACATACGGCTTCATTCGTACAAAACCGTTCGAGTGTGCCGTTCTTTTCCACCACAGTACCGCATAAGAATACATCAGCCATGGTTCACCAGCAATCTTAGAGCCATCGGGAAGTTCTTGGCTCGTTCAAATTCAAGGTACGACTGTGCTTCAATGCGGGGCATTTCATGCACACGCTCATGGCAGTACGCACATACAGGAAAGCGTGTCCAAGGTTCCTGTTTCCAGTTGGGGTTCTTGGACTTGGGTGGTTCTTCATGCAGGCAGACGGCGTACAAGTTGGGATGGGCAACGCAACGATTGTTGTGTGCACTCCAGATGGGTACGTCCTCTTCAGGTATTTCGGTTCCGTTTGGTAATGTAAACATCATGTCTCCTTTCGGAGAAAAGTCTAACACATGAAAGGATTGAAGTCAATGATAACAATGATAGATAGCAGAGGTGAGGAAGTACATATCGGGGATACGATACGGGTAGACATATATAGTCTGGTGAAGAAGGAGTACGAAATCGTAAACATCATCAAGACCAGTAAGAATATTGTTCTAGCCCTGATAGATATTGGAAGGACAGATGGATTCTACAATCCATATTGGGCAGTAGAGACAAGTCAGATAACCATCATCAAGAAGGCGGATTCGCAGGAAGGATTTAGACAGCCATGAAAATCGGAGACTTTGTAATGCGTAACCCTAGTTGGAAGTATCATCCAGACGACGAAAGTTATATGGCCTATGACAGTAGTTATCTTATACCGGGCTATAAGTACCGCGTCAAGGAGATACGCGAGCGTGATGGTAAAGATGGTACGGTTGGACTAGAAGGAGACTTCAAAAGTGAAGCAGGTGCTATCAGTACATGGAGTTTATGGTTTGTGAGGAAGGATGTTTTATTACCTTGGGGAGAGAGTACAACTCAGGAAGGATTCGAGGCACCATGAACATGAAGGATAAGTTAGGGAATGACGTAAAGTGTAGCGATATAGTAATAGTGGATAGTCCTGAGAAGTTCAGGGGATTGAAGTTTACGGTCATGGAAATACTGGAAGTCGGAGGCGTAAAGTTCGCTATGCTGGCTAGAGAATCCATGCCTCATACGGTGTGGCCATTTACATCCAGCGAACTTACGTTGGTCTTAGTACAACCAAGAGATGTACAAGATGGGTTTGTTACCCCTTAACTATTAATAACATTAATAAAAATTGCATCCCGTCTCCGACCGAACTGAGCCATAAAAATATACCGAATTTTGAATTTTTTGTCAAGGGTAAAAAGATTAGAGTTTTCTCATAATTCTATTTGACGGAACGGAAATGTCGTGATAAACTTTTGTCCGCATCTCCTTTCCTCGTGACTGTTCATGGTGCATAGGCAATCAGGTTTCATCCTTTTCCTGATGTGTGCGTAGAACCAGAATTCCATAGGAGGTGTGAAGAAAGAGAGGTGTAATGCAGGCAAGTGCTATCGTGAACGGGGATAAGATTGAACTATCTTTCCCATACGACTTGCGAGTTCTCGCCGAGGTAAGAGCCATAGAGGGGAGAGCATGGAACGAACCAAGTCACCCGAATGTTTGGACGCTACCCTTCACAGGGTGGCACTGCCAGCAGGTCATACAAAAGTTTCCTGACTGGTATATAGATTCAGCCATAACATTCGCGGCACAGGGGGCAAGTGAAAAACCAACCAAGCAAATCAAGTTACCGAAAGAACTGTATCAGTTTCAACGTGAAGGTGTAGAATACATAGCCTCAACTAAAGGTCGATGTATCATCGCAGATGACATGGGTCTTGGCAAGTCAGCCGAGGCATTGGTCTATTTGCGTTTCTACTCCACAGGCAGAACGCTAATAGTCGCCCCGTCCAACGTCACGTACAAGTGGCGCGACGAGGAATGTAGAAAGTGGTGGCCTGAAAAAAGCGTAGAAGTTGTGCGTACAGGAAAGGAGAAGATACCCGATGTAGATATTCTAATCATGTCCTATGGCATCATGGTCTCCAAGTTGGAGATGCTCAAGATGCTGAACATCCAGAACATAATTCTGGATGAAGCCCACTACGTCAAGGGAGTAAAGGCTCAGCGTACCCGAGCCGCCAAGTCGCTCATCAATTCAGGAGTTCCCCGTGTACTGCTCGTAAGCGGTACGCCATTCCTCAACAACCCCGGTGAACTATTCACCCTGCTCAACATGCTAGACCCCAAGGGATTCAACAACTATTTCTCTTATGCAGTACGATACTGCGGGGCGTACAAGCAGGAGGGCATATGGGTATTCCCGAAGGATGTGGTAACCAACAGGGAAGAACTGGAGAAGCGACTCCAAAGATACCTCATACGACGTACAAAGAACGCCGTTGAATTACAACTGCCTGACCTTACCCGCTCATACCTACCCATAGAACTGTCAGCCAAGAAGGAATACATGGATGAAGTTTCAAGGTTCAAGGAGTGGAGGAAGGAACACAAGAAGGCAAACCCGCTGGCACAACTGACTGCTTTGCGTCAACTACTAGGCAACTTGAAAGTAGAACCGACAGTCGAACTTGCCGAGTCAATCCTAGAAGCGGGACGCAAGGTTGTCATCTTTGCTCATCACAAAGAAACCGTTGCTCGTCTAATCAAGGCGCTGTTCGCATACGGGGTAGGTGTAATCAGTGGTGATGTACAAGATAAAGACAGGCAGAAGCAGGCAAAAGATTTCCTGCTTGACACCAGCAAACTTCGTGTTATGATAATCACCGTCGCAGGCGCAGAGGGTATCAATCTATTCTCGGCCAGCGACATCATCTTCTGTGAGCGTGAGTGGACGCCAGCCAAGGAAGAACAGGCAGAGGCACGACTTCATCGCATTGGGCAGAAGTCAGCAGTTACCAGTTACTATCTTGTCGTCAAGGATACTATCGACGAGAAGATGGACAGGCTCGTCAGACTCAAACGGGAAGTCATCGGACAGGTGATATCTCAAGATGAGATTGTCGAGGAAATCCTAGAGACCCTGAAAGGAGTGTGATGTGGAAGAATTTGTGTTAGCGTATGTACCAGAGGCGGACTTCCTACCGTGGGAGGATGCAGTAATACTGGCAGTCGAACGGGATAGAGATGCCGCAGATGAATTGGAAAGGAGTGTGTTGTATGGGTAGAAAAGCAATGCCGAAGACTAAGACCTACTACGTTGTAGTGTCGAGTGACTTCGAAGAGTTCTCGGATACAGAAGAGGGGGCCGATGCCCGGATGTATGATACAAAGGATGAAGCCGTTACGCAGGCACTGGAAGGGGACATCCTTCTTGAAGTCACCGTGACCAAGAAGTTTCAAATCGAGAACGAGAACTTTGCGGTGGAGTCGGACTAATGGCTAAGATAAAAACGATACGCGTGAAGGTAGAATGGTTCAACGCCTCACGTGAGCAATACAAACCGTACAGTTACAACATGGTTCCGACAGAACTGTACGTTGAACTACCGCTGGATGACAGTCATGTCATCGAACAGAAGGACGGTGTTACGGTCATCGACATGGATGGATTCTCTGCCATGTTAGCGACCGTGTCCACCAGTCTGGGCAACATGCATGATGCATGGCTTGAGTCCTGCCGTCCTGTCTACAAAACCAAAATCAATTAGCGACTGCTGAAGTGCAGTCAAAGGAGCATAATACAATGGCTATGAATTTTTCACAGAAGAAACAACTCGGCCCCACTGGGCTGGCTGAAGTCAAGGTCTTATCCAAGACCATCCGCATTGCTTTCAAGGAAAGCGGTGACATCTTCGAACTTCCCATGGATGCGTGGGAAGGCAAGCGTCCGAGCGGTACCTACATTGTGACGCTCAACAAGAGTGCCGACAAGATTATCGGACTCAAGCCCATCAAGGGTTCGTACCTCGTCAAGTTCAATAAGTTCGCCAACCGTGTCGGTGAAGTTCCCCAGACCCGTATCCAGAAGGGCGGGCCTCGCACCAACCAGAAGGGACAGAAGTATATCCTGCCGGACAAGTTGGTGTTCGATGCCCTGCTCTCTGTCGTTGACCATGACCTGTACGAGAACCTGAACATCCTGCTCATCCTGCCGTATGGATTCGAACCAGAACCCGGCACCCCCAACACGACTATCTCCGTCTCCGGCAAGCGTGACCTTGAGAACATCGAGACATTCATGCGCCTTGCGGGGTACGATTTCAATAAGGACATGCCTTACTCTCCGAACGTCCTGCCCTTCCTCGAAGAGGACTTGCGCCGTCAGGGTAAGGTGTTCATGGTGACCATTGGTGATAACGGATTCATCGACACGATGGCCGAGGTTCCCGCCAGTCTCCTGCCCAAACCGAAGAAGGGCAAGAAGTAATATGGATGCCATCTTCCTGTTCTTGGTATGGGTCTACATGCTGTTCGGTATCGGCTTTTCCATCGGCCTCAATCACTCAAACTGGCGCGTCAATATCTTTACTGCTACATGCTGGCCGTTCGTATTTGGCGGATTCATCGGTGACTTCTTTCAGTCGAAAGGATGGACTGAAGATGATTAGGTGCGGTCGTTGTTTTGCCAAGTTCAATGGCGATAAGATACAAGCCTTACAAGCAGGCTGGACATTGCGTCACTTCATGCAGACGTGGTACTGGCTGTGCCCCAAGCACTAAACATATCAGTCCCCTCCCATGTATGTGGGAGGGGACTAAAGGAGATGCAATGAAACGACAGGTACTATACGCACTGTCGAAGTTGGTAGGAGTAATCTCACTCATGCTACTATGTGAATTTTTCTTCTGCTACTTCCTCGTTCAATCTGGATGGCTACCATGAACTGTATATATTGTGGTAGTCCAGAGACTATAAAGAAAGGAGACCTAGACAGCGGTAAGAAACGCAGGCGATGTAAGACCTGCAAGAAATGGTTCGCCGGTAATGGCGCTCCTCGCGTACTGGTGCTGGACATCGAGACATCCCACATTGTGTTCAAGGGATGGAGATTGGGTGAGCAGGTAGTACGTTCCAGTCAGATTGTACAGGACTGGTTCATGCTGTGCTGGTCGGCCAAGTGGCTGTTCGATGATGAGGTAATGAGCGACGTAGTGTCACCGAAAGAAGCCGTCAAACGAAACGATACCCGTATCACCAAGAGTATTCACAAGTTGGTATCGCAGGCTGAACTGGTGGTGACACAGAATGGAGATAGGTTCGACCTGCCCCGCCTGAACTGGTTGTTCCTGAAGAACGGCCTGAAGCCCAACATCAGTTACACATCCATTGACACGTACAAGAAGTCACGCGGTCTGATTGACCCCGGCTCCCTGAGCCTTGACTCCGTTGCTCGTCGCCTGAACATTGGGCAGAAGGATGACATGCGTGAGTTGGACTGGGACATGTGCGAGGTAGGTGACATTGATTCTCTTATCAAGATGTCCACCTATTGTTCGGAGGACGTGAACCTGTTGGAAGATTACTACATGATTCTCCGTCCGTGGATGAAGACCCACCCCAACCTTGCCCCCTACCTTGAGATGTATGTAGAACTTGAGGAGGACGAGAAGATGTGCCCTCGCTGTCTGCACCCATTCCATACTGGTATCTTTACAAAGCGCTGGTCTACTGTCGCAGGTAACATGCACAAGGCAGGCAACTGCCCACACTGTGGTTCGGTGTTGCGTATGACCAAGAAAGGAAAAGTCAAATGAATTACGAATGGCTACTGAATCTGAATTTGGCTGGAGGACTTGGGTTTATCGTAGTGGGATTTTTCAAGACGCTATTCGGTGACCCTTTCGATGGATGGGGATTCATATTTCTTGGGGCACTACTTCTAGCAAATGCAAACGCCATTGGGGAGGCGCGATATGATTAAGCACCGTGACTTCATGGGCATGTTACAAAAGTCCCACCAATACGAGCGCTACATCGTCGGCCTCTGTCCGTTCCACGATGACGGAGACAACCCCGCACTCATGGTGTGGGATGACGGATGGTTCAACTGTCTTGGCTGTAACAGGCACGGCAGTTGGAAACAACTGTACAACAAACTCAAGGGACAGGACATTGTCCTCCGTCCCGATACAAGAAAGAACTGGCAGGGGCCGGTCATTGGCGATGACTTGGAAGGACTTACCTATCAGTCCCACCTTGACCTGATGAAGTTCTCCAGCCTGAAGTGGTACATCGAAGAGCGCGGTCTAGCCAATCGTATTGAGATAAACGAGATTGGATACTACGATGGCTGGTATACATTCCCCGTCACCAACAAGGAGGGACAGTTCGTTACGACCGTGTTCCGTTCGACCCCTGTCGTACAACAGGCCAGTGGTATCCGCTACTATGCCAAGCATGAGCGCGTCCCATATGTACCTGACTGGCGCATGGTTGAGAAGAAGGACTACCTCTTCGTGTGCTATGGAATCCTTGATGCGCTGACCATCGCTGACCTTAGACACCCAGTCATGACTGGGACAACTGGCAAGACATTCAACCATGAGTGGTTGGATAATATTCGTAAACCCATATACATCATACCTGATTTGAAGGAGGAAGAAGATGCCTACGAACTGGCAAAACATCTCGGCTTTCGAGGACGAGTTGTCCACTTGGAATACCCAACCGGAACAAAGGACTGTAACGACTTTTACAGGAACGGCATGGGCAGGGACTTGGCAGGACAACTGGAACATTGCATCCATTGATTATTCCTCGAAAGAGCGTTGGGCTTTTATCATGCACCCTGAAGCCTACACAGAACTAAAGAAGTGGCTGGAGGATAATGTCCAACAAACCCAACGCGGCTTCGAGAGTCCCTGATTTATTCATACTCTGTCACAATGTACCTGAGGTGTATGTCAAGTACCAAGGGTATCGTATCGTAGAACTACATTACAATTACCCCAAGCCGTACATCATGCTGGCTGTGGAGGTAACTGAAAAGGAGGCACAACAATGGCTGGAAAAGGAAAGTGGCGGTCGCTCAGTGAAACGGTAACAGGGCTGGTTCTCAAGGGGGTAGCCGAGCCTGAATTCAAACTGAAGATTCCGCCCGATGCAGTCAACCCAGCGTCCTTATGTGCGCCGTTCCATGAGGTCATCCCTCTCGCACGGGACGGTAAGGACATCGGACAAATCGCCATCTTGGTTGGGGTGCAGGCAGTCAACGACGCCCTGCAAATGGCGAACACAGTAAGCGACACCATTCACCCACTCGTATGGGTACAACAACTTGAACGTGAATCGGCCAAGGCACAGGCGGGACTGAAACTTGAGAAGGTTGTCAAGGGTCTGGTCGATGGAGAAGACATTGATGTCGGGGGTATCCTGAAGATTATCAATGACCTTGACATGGGATATCAGGAACTGACACCCATGTCTCGAATCAATCCCGAGAACGCAACATGGCTCAAGACTGGATACGCCCCATGGGACGACCACTTCAATGGACTCCCCGCGGCCAGCCTTACCATCATCGGCGCAAGTCCGGGTGTAGGCAAGACCACCCTGATGGTTGAGATTGTCAAGTCCATGATTACACGCAAGGAGAACAAGAAAAAGAAAGCGGCCATCTTCACACTGGAGATGACCATGGCACAACTGACCCAGCGTATGATTGACATCGCTGACCTGAAGGATGCCGACAAAGACCGCATCCTGTTGGGAGATGGGTCGTACAGTGTCCATGAAGTCTATGCCGTTGCAAGCCGAGCGGCCGCGAAGGATGACCTGTGTGTCATTGCCATTGACTTTGCTGACCAGTTGATTGAGGGAGAGCAGACCGAGGCGACCATGGGTATCATCTATCGTACCCTTGCCATGCTTGCCAAGAAGACCGGCATCCCTGTCCTGCTTCTATCCCAACTCAACCGTGAGGTGTACCAGAACGGTGGCATCCCGCGCATCCATCACCTGCGATACTCTGGACTGGCCGAAGCCATGGCCGCTCTTATCATCATGGTGTACAATCCGAAGAACATTTCCATTGTCACCCCCAAGAAGGACGAGCCTACCCTGCCTGTATCAGTAGGCAAGGCGTACCTGATAGTTGGCAAGTCGAGATATGGATATGTACATGATTGCCCCGGCGCCGTAATGGTCGATTGGAACGGGGCGGAAGGCTGGGGCAGTAAAGCCCTAGGGTGGTTCAACTTATAATGGCGCTCAAGATACAACAAAAAACAGTGCGACAACACATATCCTCCGAGGATGATGTGATGACCTTCGGAGTACACAAAGGCTCAACGGTCTTTGATATTCTACATGACGAGCCTAAGTATTTCGATTGGTTACTGAGCATGAAAATCATAACGGTCACACCGGAGATGGGTGACATAATCACCGAGGCTGTCTTGGAATTCATGGATAACGCCAAGGGTAAGCGCGATGATTATGGCGATTGGGAAGATGTACCTTACTAGGAAGGAGAAGCAAATGATAATCAAGTATATATTGGCAGGACTTTTACTGGTAGGGTGGTGGTTGTTGCTGGACAATCTGGAGATGATTGACGATTGGCTCCTACAAAACGATATTGAAATCCCGTGGCCGGATTGGATGAAGGATGAGTAACATGGACATAATCAAAAGCAAGACAATGACCGTCACGGTAATGGGTGCGACACTCCCTGAAGCATTCGCTTCGGCCATCGAATGGATAACTGAATCGAGACCCAAGGCAGTAGTCCAGTGCACGGCCTACCCGGTCGACACATACTGGGCTGTACAAATCACATACAAAGGATGAGCATGAAGATATTCACAGAGATACCAACAATTCCAAAAGGGGCGATGGCCTCCATCGACATTGAAATGTTCGGGCAGGATAAGGATAAGTTACACCGACCGCATGGTGAGTTTGCCTGTATCAGTATTGCGGTTGAGGGCAGGGAAGATGTTTATCAGTTGTACGATACTCACGACCTGAAGAAACTGTTTGCTTCCCTAAAGTCGTCGGTACTGGTCGGGCACAATATGCTATATGACCTGAAGCAGTTGTCCCCTCGTTTCGTACAAATCAAACCTCAGTTCGTGTGGGATACCATGCTGGTCGAGCAGTCCATGTTCGGAGGATACTACCAGCACTTCTCACTGAAGGACTTGGTACGGCGCTGGCTTGGTGTTGTCATGAACAAGGAGATTCGGGCAGAGTTCGCGGAGGCTACAGAGATGTCGCCCGAGATGAAACGCTACGCGGCTGAGGACGCCCTGCTTACTTTGCAGGTGGCAATGAAACAACGGGACGAGTTCGTCGGGTCGCCAGCCTTCAATGCGTACAAGACAATTGACGAGCCGATGATTTGGCCTGTGCTGGATATGCCCGGTGTACCCATTGATGTCAAGGCGTGGCAGAGTGCGGTGACCAAGTTCAAGGAAACATCCGATATCATACAAGATGAACTCGGATTCAATGTGTTCAGTCAGGCTCAGGTACTGGGCGCATTGAAAAAAGCAAGACTAAACCTGAACGATACAAAGGCTACTACACTCGCGGCCTATGTCAATAACAGTCCTCTGGTTGAAAAGATTATTGAGGCGCGTATGTACCGCAAAGCGGCCTCCACCTATGGCGAGAAGTGGCTGGAGAAATATGTAGAAGCGGATGGTAAAGCATACCCCGGCTGGAACATTATCGGCGCAGAGACAGGGCGCATGTCCAGTAAATCCCCTAACGGGCAGAACATCCCGCAACGTAAACTCCCAATCTACCGCACGTTCTTTGTCGCTTCACCCAACCATCGCTTCATTGTCGATGACGTCAGCCAGCAGGAACCCTGTATCCTTGCGGATAGAAGTCAGGATAGAACCCTGATGGAAGCAATCAAGAAGGGCGAAGACCTGCACCTGCGTGTGGCTAGGGAAATCTTCAATGACCCGAAGATGCAGAAGGATGACTCCCGTCGTGCCATTGGCAAGATGATTAACCTTGGTACGTCATACGGCCTGTCAGAACATGGGTTGTCTACACGACTCAACATTCCTCTGGAAGAGGCACAGTCATTTCTCAATCAATACTTCTCACGGTTTACAGGCGTGTTCACTTGGATATCACAGATGCGCCAGTCTGCCTTTGCCCTTGGCTACATCACTACTACATCAGGGCGCAGGGTTTACATCAATCCGTATGACAATCAGTGGCAGAACAACGCTATCAATGCTCCCATTCAGGGAGGGGCGGCTGACTTCACGAAGATGTGGGTGCGTAAGTATTGGGAGAAGTGCAACAAGATGGGGCTGACCTACTCCCTGTGCCTCATCGTACATGATGAACTGGGATTGAACACACCCAAGGAAGAGGTCAAGGCCACGAACAAGGCACGTAAGGAAGCGTTCGATGAGACGGCGCAGACCTTATTCCCAAGCGTACCCTTCAAGTCTGAGGCAGAGATGGGACGCTCGTGGGCTTGCAAGTCAATCAAGGAAGAACTGATAGAGGAGGACGAAGATGATTTGTAGTTGTGGATTACACATGGTGAAACCGTTTGGTAACCTGTCATCGAATGTAGTTATACTCGGAGATTACCCATCATTCGATGATGTCAAGAATGGCATGGCCTTTACCGGGCCGGGTGGTATGGCACTAAGGCAGGAACTGGCCAAGGCTGGAGTCCAACCCGAGGGCGTATTCATGACCCTCCTGTACCCGCATAACATGGGCAAGACCAGTGAATGTGTGGAGGATTGGGAGACCAATGCGATGGGGTTCCTGAGGAAAAAGAAACTGATTCTTTTACTGGGCAAGGCCGTGCCAGTATTCACCCAGTTTACAGCCGAGCAGGTAAGTGGTATAAAGGTTCCATCCGCCCTGCTCAAAGGGTCTATTGTTGTGGCTGGCCCCGGCATTACTACCGCATTGAAATCTCCAATCGGAGAACTGCGTCGGGCCTGTGAGGTGTTTGCAGAAGAGAGGAGAAAGGTATGACAGAGATGTTAGATACGCCTATGGCTGGACTGTTACGTTCGGCAGAAGGCCAACTGTTCGATGAGGTGGACACTATCATTGAACGGTCTGTTACGGCTGGCGACCCCATCATTGCGCTGGAGTACGCGCGAGGATGGCAACGGGAGGGACTCCTGAAGGGACTGGCCGTAGCCAAGATGATGTACAAGTTGCGTCAGAACTGGGCACTGTTCGAAAGCGCCGGGGTCGGGGATACGTTCGATAACATGGTCGAGACCTACAATGGCTACGCCCCTGCTACAGTAGCGAAGTACATCCGCATGTGGGAGAGCATCTTCGAGAATCCTCAACTCGATATGGAACTGAAGCACAAGTTGTCTGGACGACCCATCAAGGACTTACTCCTGCTATCAGCCGCGGCTCAGGAAGGGTCACTGGATGAGGCGGCTTGGCGTAAGGTTACAGTAGCCGACGGTAACTCCGCTGTCCGTGAGATTGTACGCACGGCACGGGGCGAGGTAACCAGTAGCAAGAACGCCACCACCATCATGATTCAGATGCGCGATGGAGGACGTTATCCCCGTGGTACCATCTTCGTATCCAAGTCAGGACTAGCCCCTGAAATCATCGGCTCCCTTGATGTCGATGCTATATCCGAATTGGCAAAGGCCGGGGTCTCCACCGTCATCAATCGTACAAGAATGTTGGAGGTCTAATGGGTGTTACGATTACAGGAAACTACCCAACGCTTGAACGCAAATCAACTGGACTGTATTCGTTCGACTGGTGCCTCGGAAGTCGCGGACATTACGGCGCCCCGCTTCGTGCGCTGTATGAGATATACGGATACCCAAACTCGGGCAAGTCGACCTTGAGTTATTACCTGTCAGGTAAACTTTCCTCGTCCACTGACATCACGGTATGCGACTTCGAGAACCTAGACAGGGAATACCTGTCCACCGCAATCGGGGCATCTGGATGGGATGGCAATGTCAAACTCGTGGATGTGACGGATGCGAAAGGCAAGTACCGGACACATGAAGATATGCTGACCGATATGCTGGTCAACCTTGAAGGTACATCAGGCACGGCGGTACTGGATTCCATCGGGGCCATCCAACCACTGGCCGAACGGGAAGGAGATTTGGGTGAGGCGTTCATGGGCAAGCGGGCCAAACTCGTAGCGCAAGTAGCCCGTTCCCTGTCAGGTATCCTACGCAATTCGCCCGATGCCAAGTCAGCGTTCGTCATCAATCACGTACATCAAATCATGGGTGGACGTGGACACGCCACAGCAGGCGGTGTAGTCCTGACCTTTATGGCCGCTGTGCGTATCATGATTTGGGGTAAGGAACAGTTCATTGATTCGGAGAACAATCCCATCGGATATCTTGTAGAAGGCAAGACGGAGAAACTACGCTTCGGTGCAAGAGGCAAGAACTTTACCTACTACATTGTCCCCGGACTTGGTGTACATCCCGGTGCCTCGGCCATGTTCGATTGCTTTACCTACGGTCTCGCTGTACGTGACACCACCGTCAAGATGGATGGCAAGTCAATGGGGTATCTGAAGAAAGACTTTCTTGACTACGCCCTCGGCGGGAAGGAACGCAAGTTCGACCCCTTCGTGGAAGCCCTGCAAAAGTATCAGGATACTGAACTGCGCTGGGGAGTTGACGAAGGAAAGGAGGACGAAGATGTGGATAGGGACGCAAGTGACAAACCTAAACGAAAAGGAAAGATGGGAAAGCCCGTGGCTGGAGAATGAGAAAGGCTGGCTGGTACAGGGCAGACTACCCAATCATGCCGGTAAGGTACTTGGCGTAGACCCCGGAGTAAACTTCGGGATAACCATCTTGGACAAGGACAGGGTACTGGTGTTCAACGGGAAACTCAAGAAGCAGGAGACCAACAAGATTGAGTATGCCCAACTTGCCCGTCTGGTAGTCGGCGCCCTGATTGAGGATTTCGATATGGCTGAATGTCCAATGGTCATCGAGGGTGCGGCTTTCAACAAACGCTTCGGTCAGGTAAATCTCGGTGAGGTACGAGCAGGGTATTACTTGGGTATGCGCGACTATACAAATCACGTGGATGTCGTAGCCCCCATGACTGTGCGTAAGGCGGTCTTCGGTGACGGACGAATACAACCCGGAGATATATGGCCAACCATCAATCATAACGGAGCCGACTCACTGGCAATTGCACTGTACGGTGTATAACAAAAAGCCCCAACCAATTTGGTTGGGGCTTTTTCTTTTCCAGTTCTAGCCAAACCGGAGGGTGTTGCGTTCGTGCTGTGCTTGGGAGGCGAGGTAGAAGATGATGATGTTATAGGCGAAGTTGAGGTCAGGGTTATTGACGATTTCAGGGACGTTCAGCGCACGGAAGGCGAAAGCCGATACCACCGCAAGAACGACCGGCACCGCGATTTTGATTTCGCGGGGGAGGTTGTTCCAAGCGGGGAACTTGGATGCCAACAAGGAAAGGATAACGCCCACGAAGTAGGGCAGACCGGGGCCAGCAAGCCAGTTGATAAAATCAGAGAGGGTAGTAAGTTCCATGTGTTCTCCTTATAGGGTTAGGGTGACTTCCATGTCGAAGGGTTGACTCTTTGTAACGGCGACGTTCGTATCAGTGAACTTTATCATACCGTGCCACGTTCCGGGCCTGTCAATATCTCCGTTCGCCATGATGAAATATATCTTACCATCAGCCCCATTAGAAAACAATGAGGCTGTATAGGTCACAGTCTTCAGGTCGTCCGGGGTACGAATCAGAACCTGAATGGTGTCGTACATTCTTAGGTCTACGTTATCGTTATCCTCGTCAACCACGTGCAGGAATACAGGGTATCCGTATTCCCCAACGATTACATTCTCAATCAAGTTTGCGCGTCTACTGGTCATTGGTTCTCCTATCGGTTCAAGTCCGTGACTCGGATTCGAATCGGGCTGGATGGTTTTGGAATGAGCAACTTCACCTTATGGAAGTTGAGTTCGATGGGAAACGTGTTCACCAGATAGTACGGAGAATCATAACTATAAAAATATAAAGTAGTCCCACCAATTAGTGTAATGTTACCCATCTCGGTCTCCATTCAGTTTGTCAATCTCAGATTGCAGGTACAGGATTTGGGCGGCCTGTGCTGAAATGCGCTCGCCCTGCTCTGATACAATCTGAATCAGTTTCTCATTCTCAATTCTGAGTTGAGCCTTCTCCTGTTCGGAGGTGCGGAGTTTCTCGTTCATCTCCTGAATCTGGTAGTTGTGAAGGGACACCTCAGTACGCAGGGATTGGATGATGCCGATGTAATACTTAATGGTCTCGGCATCGTTTTTTATGGACTGGGCATCGGCTTCTGCCTTTGTCTTCTACGCTTTGGCCTGTAACTTTTGCGATTCGGACTGAGTCTTACGCTGGCTGAACAGATACCCAACAACCAAACCAAGGAGCGTCAGTGTAGGAGTAGCAAGGGTCTTGATTAGGTCAAGGGTTTCATCGGTCATTAGTCAATCCTTACGACATGGAGTGTGGAGCCGAGCATTGCGGTGGAGGGGGCGGCATTGACTACATTCTGGGCAAAGAGCACACTGAACGAGCCGGTAACGGACGGCTGTACAAATCCCTTGATTTCAATAAAGGCGTCAGTCACAGCAGTTACTCCGGTATAAGTACCAGAAGCGGTAGCGCGGGCGTGGGCTGAGATTGACGTACCGCTGTATATGAACGTATCGTATACGATGGCCGTAACTCCAGCCGTATAAGTAACTCCAGCCTTGACGCCAGCCGCCACGTTCGAAGTGGTAAACAATCGGGCTGTAAATTCGTAATACCCGCCAGCCAATAGAGTAGCCCCTAACGCTACCGATGGAGTGGTGTCCGTCTTATTGAAGTCGGAGGTTCTCACATAGTAGTATTCGTTCTGGTCATTGTAGGTACTGTCCTCATCCGTGTTTCCTGCCACACTTCCGGGGATGGCTGTGAGGGTGGGAATGGATGTCAGGACGAGGGACTTCTCGGTCGCATTCCAGCGGGTACCGGTAAAGGTACCGATGAATGTGCCGGTCTGAATCATGCTGTTGCGTCGGGCATTGGCAAAGAAGGTCAGGGATGGAACACCCGTCAGTGTGGTCGTATACTGAAGACCGCCGATGTGTCCGAAGTAATCTGCGAACAGATGCGGGCTACCGTATGTACCAGACTGAACCGTGATGTCGCCTGTGATTTCAATATAACCAAACTCGTGAGCGTGAATATTCGCGCCTGTGTACGAACCGGTGGTGGAGAAGACACACTGGGACAGGTCAATGTAACCGTAGGCTGAAGCCTCGACTCCGTAACTGAGAGCCATGACTCTCTGGAAATGAACCGAATTCACAACCAGACGGGCGCCATTGGTAACAAGAAGACCGTGCCCATAGAAAGGAGCGGCTCCGCCAACAGCCTGAATGATTACGTTGGCCGGGGTTGCGATGTTGCCAACAAGCGTCACTGTTCCATCCCCATCGAACGGGCTGTCCAGTGTGATGTCACCCAAGTAAGTACCGTCACGAACCTGAATGGTCACATCAAAACCGTTGAGGTTGATGTCTGACGCCACAGTCGTAAGGGCTTTCTGAATGGTCAGGAAGGCACCACCTGCGCTATCGACAAGGCCGGTATTGCTGTCACTTCCATCGGTACGCACATAGTAGATACGATTGGCCTCAAGCCTCTCACGTCCACCGGCACCCTTCAGGAGATTGACAATAGTAATCTTCCGGTCGGCCGGGGAACCGTTCGGGTCATCTACGATATAGGCAAGGGCATCCAGCGTAGGGGTAGTGCTTTCGGTAAGGTCTGTTACAAGTGTCATGGAAGTATCTCCTCGGGTCTAATAATACACAAAATAGCGGGCTAATTCAAGGGCGGGATGACGGCCTGTGCAGGCGTTGTCCAATCGGTAGGGAAGATATCCTCTCCGGGTTTACGTCTTACTCTGAGGGGAATCCGGGTATCTGTATCGGTAATGCCGTAGATGCTGGCACCAAGGAACATGTAATCTACTATGGTGTGAATATGGCCATCCATATTCACACTAAATGACGGCTCCGGTAACAGGGTTAGATGGCTCTTATGGATATAGTGTCGGGTTCCGGGCCGCTTCAGATGCATGTGAAATACATCGAGACCAGCCCCGACGTTCTGTAAAACCCCTGCCCTTGTACGAGCCTGTGCTTTCCAGAATATCCACGGGTAGTTGTACCAGTTGAATTGTTGTGGATTGAATGAGGAGGGGGAACTGTCCGAAGGTAGAGACCACACCTCATAGTGAGTGGGGGTTTCGCCTATCACCCGGTGCAGGCTTCCGGTTCCTGTTATGCATTCAGTCACAGGTTCAGGGTCGGCGTTCGTGCTACCCATTGCGTCTCCGTTGAATCTACGATTGAACCATAACATGAACGGAGTCCACAGCCAGTTGCTGGCCTGTGCGGTATGGAAGTTATCAAGATATGTAAACCACTTACGGCTTACTGGAATCGTATTACCCTTGGCAGGACGGTCAGGAGGATTGGCCCAATCATTGATTGGGATGTAACATACCTCATTGTCACCTAGAACCAAGAACGGGTCGGTGGATAGATTTACGAATCCCCAACGGGAGCCGGGGCGTGAAACGTAAATCGAACCATCCGCAAAGGTAATGACTTTATTCATACGGTAACCCATCTACGCTGAGTTGCCCCAAGTCATTGACCCTGACTACATGCTTGGATGTAACCACGGGTACAGGGGGAGTAACAGGGGCGGTCGAGATGAGTTGTACATATTGCCAGTTGGAACCGGCATTTACCCAATTGCCATCCTGCTTTTGAATCCACGTACCCGCACGATTGGTATAGGCAAATGTTACTCCTGTAGATAAGGTACCAATCTTGGCCGTCCTATCTTTGTTCCACACCGCAACAGTTGAGATTACTTTGGCATACATATTAGATATCCTCCGTCCAGTTTACAGCGGCCGCTATGGTCGCATTGGCGGTACTGAATCCGCTTATGGTCAGGATTTCTCCAGCCGCTACGAACAAGTCAAAGGGGGTAAGGTCAATGACCGAGTTGCCCGGTGCGGCCAGCGTAATGGAGTACAACAGGGTTCCGCCTGTCGCGGTAGTTCCTGCCGTGTCGACACTGGTAATCGAGTTGCCGGAAGTAATCGTTACTCCGTTATCCGCTGTCGTTCCGTTGACCGTGGTGTAGGAGGGTGCACCGCCAAGGGTAGCCCCAATCCGCAGGCGAAGAACCACCACAGAACCAGCGGCCGCATTTGCTCCGACTGAGATGGAGTTCAATCGAATCATACCCCGGTTGGTCGTCCCATTGTAGGTCGTACAGTTACGCAGGCTCAGAAGGTTTGTCTCTGCGGTAATGCCTGCCTTGTAGTTATCCCGTGACCACTTTGGATTACTTACAAACGAGCGCTGGCCTGACAGGAACACACCCACCGAGCCAAGGTACATGGTCATATTGGTTGTATTGCCTGTGTTCAAGATGAATCCGCCGAAGTACAGATTGGGGTTGGACAACTGGGTCGTGTTGGTTGTGTTGCCATACTTAATCATGTGGGCCATACGCCAGCGTCCGGTATCCGGATTCTGAATCCAGAAGGTAATGTTACCGAAACCAAGGTACGGATACTTTATCATACAGGCAGTACCCTTCTCATGGTCGTACTGGAATGTACCGCCAAGAGAAGTATCAGCCTTATCCCCATTCCAATCAGCCTGCGCTACAAACGACATAACACCGCGAACATAATGAGCAATGCCAAAGTCCGTCCCGTTATGTGCGAAGAAGTACCCATCATATGGCAGGTTGGATTCCATTGAGAACATACCCCACAGTTGCAGGCTATTGGCCTGACCGGGGTCGAAGATGGGAGTAAAGCGGGCAGTCGTTCCCTGACCCGCACGATACCGGACGGGGCGACGCGACAGTACATAGGCATACCCGGTTGCCGAGGTTCCACTCTGTATTCGGAGACGTGCGGCATCAGTGTCTACTGTCGCGCCAGCCCCGGAAACAACCGGGGTAGCCCAGATTTGGGTGTTCAAACCATGTACAAAATCCCCTTGAATAACAGGGGTCATCTCATTCGTTTCCAGCGTACCGAACGCTGACATGTTGGATGGGTCAAATAATGACATCAGTGTTCCGTCCTTTCTAACTCCAAATTGAATTACATCATCTTGAATGGCGGCCAGTACCCAGTCCTCCAGTTGGTAGGAGAAGGTCGGGAAGCCAATACGGACTCCACTGAATCCTCTGCCCGGTTCTGCCGTATTACCAAAACGCAACTCCCCCTCGCGCATCAGGCCAAGATGACGGGTAATCTCAGACAGGGTACGCACTGCGATTTGATTCCCAGTAACACGAAGGCGAACCAGTCGTTCCTCGATGGTCGCCCTCATACTTTCAATGGCCTGTTGAATTGCGTTTAGTGTAGTCGTCATAATGCTCCTGTAAATTGTTGCAACCCCATCAGCATTCCAAGGGTCACATCCATCTCATATCCGGGTTCTATCATGTCGCCCGGTCTGGATTGTTCTCCTGCCCCACTGTGTTCCCACCCGAATATCTGCTTCATCAGGCGCTCGAAGGTTGGCTCATCGTAGACATCTTCTTCTGGAATCATGTAGGTCTGATAGCCCATTTCGGCCAGCGCGTCAATCTGCTCTTGGTCTTTCTTCATCCGTAGAAACTCATCGTGGGTCGGGCCGAGCGGATTGATTACCACCCGCAGGTATTCAAAGATAAAGTCGGCCACGATACCGCCGGTGTCAATACGTCCGCCTTGCAGGGAACTCTGAAAGTCAAAGTCCACTCCATCCGAGAAGTTCATCCGTTCCGTCAGGTACTTGTAAATGATTCGCTCGGGCAAGGTTCCTCTCAATTGGCTGGATGGAATCGCCCTCATCTCAAGCGGACTGTCACCCATCCACGGGCGGGCTGGGCCTCTACGATGGATGACCAGACCGGGATGCGGAGGGGGCTGGAGAAAGGCATAATCAGTTACACTTCGTACTTGGAAACGATAAGGACGCTTCGGGACACTCGGCATCTTGATGCGGGTGTCCTTCTTGAAGTTCGGCGTCCTATCGCCGGTGTAATAATTATGTCTACTCTTCCGTTGAATCGGCATTGTAGGTCTCCACGAAACTGCATTGAATGACGTACTCGATGTCGTGTTCTGAACGGTAGACAGGGGTCTCGGTGATGGAGGTCAGGTAACCTTCCAGTTCCTCGCCCATCAGTCCCATGAATTTGACAGGGGCGGTGCTGTTTCGTATCACCCGTAACTCATTCAGAATTTCCTTGGCGCTTCTGCCATCAGAGTACATGTCGTTCTCGTAGTTGGTAGCCGCCACAATCTGGAATGAGTAACCCATTTTGGTCTGGGGTCGCATGATAAAGTTCAGGGTGTAACTCTCCAGCACAGGGGTCTGGGTCTTGACATCCGTCACCAGTTCAAATCTCAAAATGAGATAGTTGAATTCAACGGTAGGATACCCACCGGGAAACTTCAACTCTGTAATCCCATTGTTCACCACCTTGTCCCAGTATTGTTCACGTCCACCATCGGCACTGTAGTACACGGCAATGTATCGGGTATCATTGACGTTACGCGCCTCAACGAACAGAGAAGGAGCGGACTTGGTTATACGTCTGAAGCCCATGTCTAGGCGGGAGGATATGATACTGTTACCGGTTCCGACAGGGAAAGAAGGATACGGGAACGAGTCCCCCTCATTGAACTGAATGTACTTGGTGTAGCCGTTGATACTGAACCATAGGCGATTGTTCAGGGATTCGTAGGATAGCATGTCGGCTTCGTTGTTATAGCGTGGAACAGGCGTACCTGTATTTGTCGGACGAGTGGGAGGTAACGGAAAGGTAAGTTCCATTAGTTTGTGCCAGCCTACCCCATCCCAACATAACAGGAACTCGCTCGTCATGGATGTGTTGGTACGAGCCGTGCAGAACAGATAGTTATCCACCGAGCAGAACGTCTTGAAGTTGAAGTAACTCACATACGGATACTCGTCCGTGATTTTGGTGGGGGTTACATTGGCTGTACGGAACCCATTCCACTGGATGATGCGGTCTCGAATCGGAAAGAGCAAGTAACCGTTGACTACGGCCATTGAGCGGAAGTTGTAGATGGAGGCGGAGTCGGAGAAGTCCAGTACCCTGCGGGCCACCTTATCCTCACCAATCTGCCACAGTCCATCCTCACGGCTGGCATATAGATTACCTGCATAGACAATCGCCCCCAGTGTCGGTAGGTTACCGATACCACAGTAGATAACTTCCGGGTCGGTTGTCGTCCCTTCCAATTGAGAGCAGTCAGGATTGGTGTCGAAATGAATGCGATTTGTACCGTTCTTTCCCGCGTAGATGAGGCCGTTATGAACCACCATCCACTTATAATCAGTTGAGTTGACATCCAGTCCAGCGTCAGTAATCACGCCATTGACATCCATCTTCTGTAATCGCTTTCCATTGGGACAGAATAGAAGGTAGTCACCCACATTCAACGTACAATTTACAGCGCCGGTAGTGTACACGGCAGACCATGGGGCTGTCTTGGTATCGCCGTCAATCTCATTGGCGTAACTGTACTTGAACAGGCCGCCTGCTCCCCAAGCGTACATGACGTTATTGAATACCACAGTCCCATACTTCGGGGCTACGCTTCGCTCTGAATCAGAGGCGGAGGTGTACAGCATGGCAAGGCCATCGTGCCGTGTGTCAATGTTTCCCGTTGTGGAGAGATAACCCGCGGCATCGCTGTACCAGTGGAAACCAAATCCATGTTGCCAGTCTGTCTGTACCAGAGGCTGATACAGGGACAGGTCGGACATCATGGACGAATTCCCCGGCACCGTTGCGCGTGGGGAGAAGTCCACAATGTCCTTGGATTTGTAGGACGGAAGATTGATGCGGTAGGGCTTTCCGTCTATAAAGATATCGCCGGTATCGTCACTCATTAGTTACTCCATCCTAGGGGGTCGAGGTTGTCGTTCTGATAGGTGTGAGTTGTAATGCCTGCGCGGAAGCGGACACCCGGAGTATGCGGGGCGCTTCGGGCAATGTACGCATCGGCTTCTTCGCCATAGCGTTTGTACTCGGCATAGTGCATATCCTTGTCAGCCTTGGTGTTGCTCATGGCCTGACCGTGCAGGATGGAACATGCCTTGGCCTTGATGTATTCAGATGGGACATTGGTCGTACCTGCTTCAGTCGTCAGTTCCTGAGAAACAGCCAGCATCTCGATACGCAAACGCATCCCATAGTAGGATGTGTAGAGTTTATTGAGGTAGATGGTATCAGGGAATTCCTCTGTATCCTGATGGAAATCGTTGAACGGTCTCCATGTGGTGAGTTCCTCGGCCTGATTGAACAGGACGTACTTTGAAGTAGAATCCGGGTTGGTCGTCCACGTTGATACGGAGAAGGTATTACCGGTCGGAGTTGAGGTCGCCTGACGAGACTGTCCTGCCCCTGTGCCTGCGTAGATGCTGACTCTCCATGTGGTGGTGAGGTCTGAGGGAACAGCGTCCAATGTAATGGATGTATTGGTGGAGGACACAACCGCACCGCGCTGGGCGTTCTGGATATTCTCAACCCATATCTTATTGATGATATAGGGAAGTTTGCTCAGCCCTGTAACGGAGTAGGTCATTACCTCTTCCTTCAGGACAATTGTCTCATCGGTCACGGTTTCAGGGAAGGTGCGCCGTCCAAGGCGAATGGCCTCATTGATTGCATCATGTACTTCGCTGGCATTCCACACCGTATGGATTTCGTAGGTATCTGAAATCGGGTCATTGGCCAATACACGCTCAAGATGGAGCATGTCATCGTTGGCGGTAAATGAACGAATATAACTCTGCTCGTCGTGTGTAACCGAATAGAACCAACTTCCAGCCCAAGTTCCCTCGGGCTGAGTTAGTTTATTGTCAGAGATTCGGGATGTGGTGCTGGATGAATTTGCCGTCGAACTGGAACCCACGCGCCTAAAGAAAGGCATACGCAGTTCCTTGCAAATCTTGCGCCGTAGAACGGTTCTGGTTGAAGTCTCTTCTGCCATATCTATCTCCTATAACGTGTCCAGCGTTGAGTAGTTCGAACCACTCCTCGGCCACACCACGAAATTATCGAACGTAATGCTGGAATGAGTAGAGAATATTCCGTGGTAAGTGTTGCTTACAATACCTGCGTCTGCGATAGTAGAACCGGCATTAGTTGTTAGCGCTACGCTATTGTGAATGGCGTGGTATTCGGTTCCGGATTTGGTTAGAATGGTTTCGGCTCCATTTGTACGGCCAAGTGCGGCACTTGCTACTTCGGTGAATACGCCCGCCACACACTTCAACAGGCGAACGGCATTACCTTCCATAACAAGCAGGACGAAATTTTGTGGGTTGGCCGGATTATCTACATTGGCAGCAATGCCGTAGTGCAAGCCACGTGCGGCTGTCGCCTTCATGACAATGACAAAGTCGGATGACCCTGCATCAGTCACGCGAATCAGTTCTGGAATAGACAACTCAGTTACGGATACGTCATCCACCAGAGCGACATCACTGGATACAGACGTGCCTCGCAATGCTCGAACATTCATGGTCGCACCTCGTGCGCGTTCGGTAACGAACACTTGAGTATACGATGATGCAGTCACGGCATCTGTTAGAGTTTCAGTAACCCCATTGGACATGCCAGTGAAGATATCACCAGCGGTTCCGCTAACACGTTTTACCCACGCCGACATCAAATAGTATTTGTGATTGGTAACTGCGACATCCTGATATACACGACCACCAGCGGCGGTTGATTGGAATTGCTGGGCCTTACTTCCACCATGTGCGTCAGCGGATTCAGTAGCCGTACCTGTCAAAGACAGCCAGTTCGGAGCCAGTCCGCCTGAGAACGTACCCTCGAATCCTGTATTGGTAACCTTCTCTGCGCCGAATGTAACAGGGGTGTTTACTGCATTGCCACCTGTGTTGGCCCAAGTTGAACCAATCCATGTTCCACCTACCGGCCCGCTCTCGGGACTTCCTCGGCCATCCGATGTAGTAGAAGAGAATCCATCTGAGAATAAAGGAGTCGGGATGTATAGGGTCTTAGGCACTCGTAAATTATCTACGGTTCCGACGGTCGTTGTCGCTCCAGTTAGAATCGTAGGTGCCATAGGATTGAAGGTCGACAAAGTATTGGCGTATAAGAGATGCCACTGATTACCTGTGTATGAATTTTTCACGAAGTAGAATGCGCCGGATTGTCTCATTATGACTGCGACGGTCGAAGGAATAGATTGGAAAGTAGGCATGACTACTACGCCTACGCCATTAGCCCTGAATGAGCCCGTACCCAAGAACCCATCCCGTACTTGACCTGCAACTCCAGACCAGCCAATGCCTATGTTTGTATTATTTGTTAGATTGATTTCAGCGAGGCAGGCTCTTCCGGGTACTCTAGCATAGGTAGTGTAGAATACATTGTCGGTTGTTGCAGAACCAGTTGCAATGGACACTACTCCACCTGATAGACTTATCTTATTGCTGGTATCGGTAACTGTCCGCACCCCACCCACCGGCTCGGCGCTCGTACCGTTGACAGACCCGGCCGCACGTGCGGTAGTAAAGCGGTCATACAGATGATACTGTTTGATGGTCGGGTCAGGGGTTGCGTTCATGGTCAGGGAGTAAATCTCGTTGAGATTATCCGAGTTGAAAATCCCATGGCGTGTATTGTCGATGATGGTTGCATCTGTGATGGTGACCGAGGTGTTGCCTGTAATGGTCTGTGCGCCACCGCCATTGGAGAAGTTACAGAATACAGTCAGACCTGCGGTTGTGCGCTGGGCTGATAAATACACACTGAACGGCTGAAGGTGAAACGCAGTTCCGAACGTCAGCGATACAAGGGTCGTATAGGTTCCATTCACGCACTTATCTACAATCAAGCGCCGACCCTGATAGTAGGCGATGATGAAGTTTTGGGGATTGGTGTAACTGTCAAGATGTGAAACAATACCGAACGGGCTTCCGTTCTTCATCTTGCCGTGCACCTGTCCAGTGTATGAACGATAACCATAGTCCTTAGTGGTGAACAAGTCGGACAGTACGGGAACTTTGCAGGAGGCATTGTCAATGATGGATGCGTCAGAACCAGAGGCTCTAAACCCTGCCACTGTCGTGGAGGTGATGCGGGCTACAACTGCATAAGAACCATCGGGGCAGGCGCTAAAGAATTCGCTTCCATTCACACCTGTATAGGAGAACAGGTTCCCACCCGTCAGGTTATTGGACAGGTCGAACCCGATTCGTGCCCATGAGTTCAGGGACAGGGCGACGGACTGCGTCAGATTGCCGGTAGTTGAGCCTGTATGCTGGGCAACCCCACCGCTGATAACATATCCGGCACCTTTATTCCAGACAGTGTCGGTTGCAAAGTCTCCGTTGCTGAATAACTCAGCGCCATAGGTTGGAGTCGCTTTCAACTTACCGCTTACCACAGCCTGAGATGAATTGGTGTAATCAAACCCAACCAGCGCCCCGTCTGCCATTTTACGAAAGTCGTGAAGTGAATCGGACGAGGACGCCAGCGGGGGACGTGTACTAAGAATCAATGGGAGTTCTGCCATTAGATGTACCTCACATGAACTGTTATGTCGGCCTTATCTACTCCGGCCGTACCGATGTAATCCAGATATACCTCAATAACACGAGGCAATACCAATTTGGACACCTGAGTAAATGAGGAATTAGAAATCGTCAGCGGGTGAATCAGATAGTTATACTGACCGTTGGCAGTTATCGCTGTATCCGCTTTCCAAATTACAGGGCCGATTGACCCATTCTTCATGAGAAGCCAAGGATGGAACGAAGCCGTACCGGATTCATTTGCCATCTTTACCTGCATCCACAACCCGGAAGCGTAAGGCACCTCAAGCGGGCCGGAACGTATATCAACTGAAACCTGCGTCTGATTTAGCACAGGCATCCAGATTGTCTTTTGCGCCTCTTGAATCTGACGCTCTATGTACGGGATGGGAAAGGGCATGGTTACCTCTAAATGTAGGTCGCGTAGACTTGAACCTGCGCGTAATCGTTGGCCGGGGTTCCAGTGTAATCCACAACCATCTGCCACTGGCCGGGAAGCGGGAAGGTCACAATTTCAGCAAAGGCTGAATTGGCAATCGCGGCCGGATACACCATGTAGTAGGTGTTACTGCCGGTAAATGGAGCAGAGGCTGTCCACCACGTGAAGGCATTGCCTTCGGCATCCTTGGTCTGAAGTTTCAGGACGAAGGAGGGCGTGCCGGTGATGCTCGAAAGAATGACATGAACCATCATGCCAAGAGCATACGGGTTATTGAACTCGCCACTGGTGCGGTCGGCTGAGGTGATTGCGGCAGGAAGAACATTGAACCAGTCGGTCTTCTGGGCTTGGGCCTTTTGGCCCTCTGAAAGCATATTAGGCATGGGTAACTCCTTATTGGGTGGGACTCTTGTATCTTGAGTTGATATCAGCCCACTTCTGCTGAAGCACGGGCTGTTCGTAATTCTTTGTCAGGACATCTTCACGGGCGCGGGTCTCTTCTTCGGAGTGTCGGCGGTCACGTAAAGCCTTGGCAACAATATCAGGGACATCGGTCGGGACACCGGGCTGTAACACCCACTGCATGTCCTTGATGCGTACAACTTCAGGGGCGATGCGGGTTACAGGGCGTCCGCCTTCCATGACCTGCATGAGTTCTCCGGGGGAGACCACAGTCACAGTGGGCATATGGCGCAACTGGTCACGGAACTTCAGGCGGTCGGTCACGATTTCAGCCTTGGCCTGCATGATTGCGTTCTGGTATTCCTGTACTCCGTTGGCAATGATTGAATCAGGATTGCGGGTGCGGAGCCGGTCGGCCTTCTCTTGGATTTCCTGAGAGAACCGTTCCCGGTCTTCCTCCCAGCGCTGGGCGGCCGCATCCATCGCGGCCATCTTCGCCCGGATTTTGGCAATCTGCTCGGCCTGCTCGGACTGATTCTGAAGTAGAACCTGCTGACCGCTAATCAACTGACGAAGAGCCATGGCGATTTCAGTCGCCTCGGCGTTCGTACCGTGGGTAAACTTGTCCGACATCAGGTCTTTCACAACCGGGACATCTTTGAAGTCGGAGAGCGGGCGGTTGATGAGTTCCGCTTCCTTACTCTGCGCCGTAGACCGTTTTGATGTGGGCATCTGTCACCTCTCTGATATCACGCTGTTCTCCAAGAATGTCGGAGACGAAGTATGAATCATATAACTTGCGAAGATTCTCTGTTTCGTAGATGGCTCCCTTCACGATGTTGGTCAACCCAAGGAGTTTTCCATATCGTGTTTGAACTTCCTGTAAAGCCGCTTCTCCGGTGGGAGTCAGGGGAGACTGGGTCTGGATGTTCTTCCATGTCGACAGTTCTCCTTCAACCTTCGCAAGATTGAACTTGTGTTGCTGGAGTTCATTATTCAGGATGGCGATTCGCATATCGAGCATTTGGCGATAGCCGGTCTTCATGTTCTCGTAAGCGTACATCGGGCCTTTCAACAGGGTTGTGTTGGGCGGGAACCGGAACACCTGTCCGCGCTCGGTCAGCAACCCGATAAGATATTCGAAGTTGGCCCGCTGGTAGAAGTATTCGCTCTGAGCGGCCATCTCGAAACCGACGATGAAGATTTCTTCGTACCCCATTGTCGCGGCCAGCATGGTCATGTAGGCCAAGGAACTGTCAAAGTATTTGCCCATCGGATTCAAAGCAACCATTTCTTCCAACGGATACCTGACGGACTGGGGGATGTCAGGGTGGGCTTCCTGCATATAGATTGCCCTGACCCATTCACGACTGACGGGCGGAGTATAGACTCCTACGACACAGAAAGGACAATCGCCGGTTCCGATTCGCCCTGTACCGTCACACGCATTGCACTTGCCGGATACGTTCTTCAACCACAGGAAATGGTTGGGGTCATTGGTGTTGTTCTTGCGGGAGAAGTCCCATCTCGGGTGAATCTGGAACAGGACATCGAACCGCTTGACCCATGAGAATGCAGAGGACGTGATGTTCCCTGCTTCGTTGACCGTCCAGATGTCATAAGTATCGTCATCGAACGGGGCGAGGTGTCTGGTTGTCGGGGCAAACCCCACAAGCGCAACCTTATTCCTCTGTTTTACTGGCACGTCTGTCATACAAAAGCCTCCTTACATGGTAGGTTGAGTGGAATAAGACAATTATAATGAAAGCGGGCAGAGATTACAACACCTCTGCCCGCTAACCTACCACGCATGAACTGGCTTACAGACGGTCAGCCAAGTCAACGTACTGCATATAGATTTCGAACTGCCCTGCGGTTGTGGTGCCAGCGGTGTAGGACACGATACCGAAACCACCTGAGTCAGGGATGACGCAGACGGGGCCGGAACCGGAGACGGCGGCAACGGTTGTCAGGGAGAGAGCGGGGGCATCGAGGATGACCTGTGCGCCGGTGGCGACCGGAACCGAGAAGGTAGCGGACGGGGCGGCAGAGGTGCCGGAACCATCGAAGTCAGTCGTAACGTGCAACCACGCATTCGTCACCAGAATGTTTCCGGGGAGTTCGAAGACGTTGATGGCGTTCGTGTCACTGAACAGGATGGCGGCGGACTTGACAACTTGAGGGGCGCGATGCACAACCTCAGTCATTCCCTGACCGGGAACGAAAGCAGGGGTGCGCTTCACGGGGATAACAGCGGCATTCTGGGCCATGGTTTACCTCTTAGTCCTTGAGAATGGCGTAGTCAACGTAGACGTTCAACAGACCGGCGGCAACGGTTGCACCAGCAATCGTACCTTCGATGTTCTGAGCGGCACCGTAGACATACGGAACGGTAAGGCCGGTCGACGCAATGAGGACAGCGCCAGTCGCGGCGATGTTCATGGTCGTATCGGAGAAGAACAGGTCGGCGGTTGTTGAATCGCCGAGGGTCAGGGTCACGCTGGTCGTGAAGGCGGTCTCGGTCTGAGTCCACATACCGAACACAACGATGGGTTCAGAGACATTGACGATGGTGTAGACGCCGGTCTCACCAACCTGAACGTCGGCATCCGAAGAGGCACCGATTGTAACCTTGGCCAACTGACGGTTGGCGGGAACGTAGCCCTTGAAGACTTCGCCCTCACCGGGGATATACTTTGCCTGAGTCATGGAATACTCCTTCTTTCTAAATCAGGGATGGCCTTTCGACCATCCCTGCGGTTACTGGTTCTTAGTCGTCAGAGAAAGCGTTGGTGTGTTCGAGGTCGAGCAACCAAGCGCTGTTCAGGATGGTGGTGGCGAGGCTCATCTTCCAGCCGATGGTAGCGCGCTGGTTGAGCGGGTCATCCGCACCAGCGGAACCCAACTGCTTGAGAATCATGGTGACAGGCTTGACGGCCATGCCGGTCATGTTGCGGCCCTTCTCGCCCTGACCATCGACCATCAGGTTGGGGAAGGAACCAGCGAAGCCGGTTGTGCCGTAGGATTCACGCGCAATGAACAGCATCGAGTACACATCGGTCGTACCACCGGCGCCCTCGTCCGCGTATTCGCGGGCATTGGAGGTCACGTAGATGGAACAGCGCATGATGTGGCCCTGATAGCCGGAGCGCATGGGGTTGCTGTCGCCAGCCGATTCCTGAACAAACATGTTCACGAAGGTCGGGTCTTGCATCAGGGTCGCCCACGTGTGCGGGTGCATGATGCAGATGAAGCGGTCACCGTCAACGGGCAGAGCGTTCTGCGCTTCAAGGGTGGCGATGGACTTGACGAAATCGCTGTAGGTCAGGTTGTGCAGGGGGGCATCGAGCGCGCCGCGATTGGCCGCACCACCGGAATAATCCTTGGTGGCACCAGCGGTGATGACGTTGCGGACGAGTGTGTCAGCCGACAGACCAGCCTGTTCGCCGAGGATGCTGGCGACTTCGCTAATCAGCGGGTCGAAGACGGTCAGTTCGAGTTCATCGGTATGACCAATCCACGAGCCGTAGAACAGCGGGGTGATGGTAATGAGGGAGAGGCTCGGGGCGGCCTGTTCAGCCGGGGTCGTGCCTTCGGTCAGAGCGCTGGAGACAAGGCCGAGCGAACCGTACTTGCGAAGTTCATAGGAACCAACCTTGTTCAGGCGGGCTTCGGTCGACCAGCGGCCGTGCACCAGACGGGGCAGGGCGCGGATTTGCAAACGCTTTTCATACTGGGTTTTGATTGCATCGGGGAATGCAGTCTGATTCAAATTGGACATGGTACTACTCCTTATTCATCTGTTGGGATAATGTCTGGACTCAAGCGTCCAGTTTCTACGCCGCGATAAACGGCTTCGCGACTCCCGTAAACCTTTTCGAGGTCAGACCACTTCGGCTTGATGTTCGGAGGATTTGACCCGTTCTTCGTAACCACCTCGGGAGCCTTGGGCGGTTCGGGCACCTTCGTCTGACCAGAGGCCAACTTCTGGTACTGGCCGGTGACGTAGGCATACCCACTCTGGAACAACTTATCGTAGCCCTCGTTGAGAACTAACTCGGTCAGCGGTACTCCTAAACTGGTAAAGTGCTGGATGGCCTGCAAGGACGCTTGGTAGTCTTCCTGAATGCGGCTTGACTGTGACGCTTTCTGTTCAAGTTCCATCGCGCGCTTCTTGTCAAGTTCCTTCAGGTACTTCTCGCGGGACGTATCGTCCATTTGAGCGACCTTCATGTCTTCCAACTGTTGTCTCAGTTCAGATTCTTTTTGCTGATATTGACGTTCGACTTCGTTCAAGCGCTTGTCGGACATTGACTTGAGATTGCGTACATCCTGCTCGTACTTGGCAATCTGCGCTTGTAACTTCGCCAGCGCCTCGGCGTCCACCGGAGAGGCAGAGGGCGTTGCAGATGCAACCGACTCTGATGGGGTCTGCGACGCGGGAGTAGTCGCATCCAGAACCTCCTCACCTTGAACCTGAGTTCCGTCTAAATTGGGCATACGATAATTTCCTTTCGATGTGTGAGATAAATTTATTATAGGTGGAATATTGGATATATTCCACCTATTTGTACTACTTTTGCAGGACGCTGTAGATAAATCCGCGCCACTTTCTGTGCCTCTTGGCTAGGTCATACAGGTAATCCTTGGAGGGTTGGCTTAGCCACCTACCCTGACGATATAGGGCTGAAATCTCGCTAATCAATTCCTGCGGGACAGCCTTGGTAAACCCTGTCGGCCATGGGATGACGGTCAATCTGCCAACCTGCTGGCCTTCCACGGTAGCCGCGGCACTAACCGGCGATGGGTCTGATGGTCTCACCACCCCTCCACCTGAGGTAGGTGTAGTCGGGGCTACTGGTGTAATGCCGGAGGGAGAAACAGGGGCTGTCTCCGGGGCGGGGGCTGGCGTAGTCGTCTTGATGTCCTTGGCCTTGGTGTAGTTGACGTAGTATGAAGCGTAGAGCGGATGGTCTTTGGCGTACTGCTTTTGCATGCTCTTGTACTTCTGCACATCCTTCCACTTCTCCGGGTTCTCTTGCTTCCAGAGGGTCAGGGCATCGAACTGCTGGTTGGAATACTCAGAGAGCGTTCCCTGTACCTGACCTGTCTCCGGGTTCGGGTAGTCGAAGAAGTGCTGGTCACCCAGTTCGAGCCTGACCATGTCTTCGAACTCCTTCTTCTCGGTCTTGGCCTGAATACGTTCAATCAGAGCGGAGCCGGTCGGAGACGTAAGCCCGAGCATCTGGGCGGCCTTCTGTAACTTGAACGATACGTCTTCCAACTTGTCCGGGTTCAAGTCCCAGCCATGTCCATTGGTGTCATACCAGACAGTCAGGTCGTCCTTGTCGCCACCCACCTCAGGTGAAGTGTAGATGGTCATCAGGCGCGAGGTTCCGGTCGACCCACCCACCATGTCGAGTACGTTGTAGATGGTATCGCGGTTACGCTCAATGCTGGTACGTCCATAGTCCAGTCTGTCTTGCACCGAAAGAACCGGTTTCTTTGTCTTGAATGCCAGTGCTTCTTCGTCAAAGTAAATACCTGACGCATCGGCGGGATTGGCTCCAAGCAGGGTGTTGATTTGACCGAGTGTAAACCGGTCGCTACCGTAAATCTCGGTAACCCAATCGTACACCTGACCGGCAGTCGGCTGGGGATTCTCGGCGAAGAACTTCATCTCGGCAATGGAACGCTCGTCCTTATCGGTAATACCCTCAAGGGCATCCCAATACTTGTTCCAGTATTTGATTCGCCATGCTTCATTGGCCGCATCCCACACGGTATCGTTGGCACGTTTGTAAGCGAGGTAACCCTCGGGGGTAGCCATCTCCACCAAAGTCTTCACGAAGTACGGGTTCATCTCCTGCAACTGGACGGTGCTCATCTTGCCCTTCATGGTCTTCATGAAGTTCTCGAACTCAGGCAGGGCGCTCTGGGCTGTGCGGGGCAGGTTCGCCACCCACTTGTCCATTTCCTTGTAGTAATACTTGTCGTCAGGATTCCACTGGGGCATGGTCGTCTTGAGCATATCCCACCAAGCGTAGGTGAATTCGTGTTCCAAGACCTCGACCGGCTTGTTCTGGTTGACGATGTACTCGTACTCGCCTTCCACCAGTTTCTCCAGTTCGGCATAGTATTTCTTATAGATGGCCTCACTCGCCTGACGCGGAGAGCCGACAGGGATGGCTGAGAGGTCTGCATCCAACTTGGAACGTAACTCTTTGCGCTTCCAGTAATTGACACGGGAGAGTTCGGTCGACTCAATCTGACGAGCCAACAGGGTAGCCCGCTCTTCGGGGTCGGAGACGACCTGACCTTCCGCATTGCGAACCCAGCCGATGTCGGTGTACATGCGATACAGCCACTGGACAGGGGCATCTTCCACATCTTCACCGAAGCGGAACTGCTCAAGGTAATAATCCCAGCGTTCCTCCGGGTCAATCGGGGCGCCGTATCCTGCGGCCATGAAGTTACTGTTCATCGTCTCGCGCAGGTTCTTGGCATCCAGTTTCAGGGCGATGATGTCAGCCGCCCCATCTGTGAACGTCTTGGTGTAGACGCCGGTAAAGAACGCGAACTGGTTGCGGGTCGCTTCTTCCTGTGTCAGTTCCTTGTAGGTAGCAACCCACAGTTCATTGCTTCCCTTTTCCTTGATGGCCTTGTCAATGGCGCGGGCTTCCGCATAGGACTGGGGTGTCCACTCGTTGGTTCCATCGTACTTGGATGCAAAGTTCTCCAGCATACGGCGCTCAATCAGAGCATCCTGCCAGTTGGGTTCGGGGAACAGCCACTTGGAAGCGACGTCCCGGCCAAAGTCGAACCGCATCCCATCCACGAACGGCTTTATCCACCACTTGGGAATCAGGTTGAACTGAGGCGAGATTGACCAGTTGATGGCTGGGTCAGGCAGGTTGAACGCCTGACGGAGGAAGTACGCCGTCCACGGGGACATGTTGAAGCCGACCATCGGGCCTGACTTCATGAACTCATTCAGGACGTAGGGCAGACCGGTCAGTCCCTCGTCCACCGAGTAATCAATGTAGCGCTGGTTGTCGAACGACTTGAAGATATCCAGCACGTAGCGGAAGGAGAACGGAGCCAGCGGGTTGAACCACATGCCGGTATCTCCGAGCGGGATGTACCCGTCCAGTGAAGTCATCGGTCGGCCCTGTGAAGTCACGGCACCGGCCTGATAACGGGCGGTTTCGGATGCCCGCTTTATCTTGAAGTACATGGACATGATGGCGGGATGTTCTGCCATGGCCTTGACCCAGAACGGGAGAGAGCGGGACGGGAACATCCAGAAGGGGAACAGATTCTTCATCAGTCCGTCGAAGTTGGTACGGGTCTGGTAGTCCAGTAGTACATCATTGGTCGCCTTCAACGCACCTTCACTGGCGAACAGTGTATTGCCTGCCTCGTCCGTCAACTTACCGCCATTGATGGCCATATTCAGAACATCGGCTTGATGTTTGGCGGCCTTGATTCCCCACTCCGCCAAGTCCTTCTTATCCTGCTCGGTCATAATGGGGATGAGATTACCGCCCTGTTTACGGGAGGCTTTCCAGTAAGACTGCATCTCATCGAGGGCGGCTTCCATGTTTTCCAGTACACGGATGTTGTCAATATTATGGGCAATGACTGTCTGAGCAGTTTCACCCAACTGAGCCTCATGGACTACAGGGGTCAGGGCCGCCAGCGATTCATCTGTGTAATGCGTGTTGGTAATTACACGAGTAAAGTTCTCCAACTCAGATTGAATCAGGCGGTAAGTATCTTCGATATGGCCTGTCTCTTTGGAGATGCGTCCATCGAGGAACTGCTTCAATGCCGTGTAGTCCTTGGTAGCGTACTCAGGCAGGAAGGCCAAGTTCTTATGTTGCTTCCATGTAGCAAAGGCCGCGTTCAATTCATCGAGAAGGCGGGCATCCCCATCCTGCTTGAATACAGCCTCCGCGACTTCCAGAGGAACATCCTTTAGACTGGTGTAACGCTTATCAATCCGCAACTTACCGGACGTATCCTTGAATACGGAGTCATAGACCTTGACCATCTCATCATCGAGGTCAACGAAGTTACTCTTGATGCTGTCCCAAATCTCGATGAGGCGCTGACGCAGATACTCGAATACCTTCGCCATCTCAGTAGTCGGAGCCGAGCGGGTCTTGATATACACGATAGCCCCATCTGCAAAACGCTCCTGAACTTCTACATACTTCTTGGCGTTCTTCGCAGTTGTCTCTGCGATGATTTCAAATTGAGCGCGAACATCATCAGGCAAGGTTGGATTGGCGGCCTGTACTGATGCCGCATTATGAAGATGATAATCCTTCTTCAGGACAGCGTAATCACCTTCATTCAATCCACTCCAACGCTCGACTGATTTGATTTGCCAATCATTCTTTACGGCCAAGTCATCCAGTGTAGCGTGTCCGAGCACCTCGTGGATGAATGTATCCACCTTGGCCTTGCCACGAACCAGAGCGGTGTAGCGTTCAATGTCTCCGCTGGAATTGGTACGCGACCAGAACGCACCGCGTACTCCACCGAACGGGCGCTCGGGCTTGGAGGCTTGGTACATCATATCATCAGGGTCGACAGTTCCCCAATGTCCCTGATTGGTTCTGAATTTCACCTGAGATTTATCGAAGGCGATATACACCTGATGCGGATTCGTTCCATTAGCCGCGTAGTGTCCTCCAAGGTGGGTAATCCCATCATATCCCATGTCCCTCAAGACTAGGTTTACCTTCGCCTTGGCTTCTCCGAAATCAATTCCTCCCTCAGATAAGATATCTTCGGTAAGACGGGTATATAAATCGTGACCCGTGCGTATATCACCATCCTTCAAACCTAGAAGGATTTCAGTCTTGGTAGGAACATCCATACTCTCGATAAAAGTTTTAGATGCTCGTAACTTGTGAGTCATATCCATTCGTTCGGAACTGGTGTATATGTAATCAATGTCAAATGGATTCTTTATGGATAGATATACCTGATATACACCCGGAGTATCTTCCTTGGCGATGAACTGGGCTATGACTCTGTTCTTGCGACTACCGGTTTCAGTATCGCCTACTACATTGAGGAACTCAATGAATTGCTTATCAACCTCAGTAAGGTCATCGAGTCGGCCTTTTCCACCTGCAATCGCAGAACGCCACCTGACCTCAAATAAAAATCCTTCCAGTGTAGGTGTGTTTGTATCCGTCGAGGTAAGAGTACCAAGACGCGAAGATATGAATACATCCAGAAGTTTGTTATCAGATTCCTGAAATCCGGTCAACGACCAATGACTCAACTGGAAACTTCCGGCACCTTTCTTTGTGTACGAAGAGGCAATATTAGGAGAGTTAGTAAAGTAATAACCCGGCCCGAAAAGACTATCCTGTTGGACATCTTTCAAATCCAGTAGTTTAGTGTAACCAATGGTAGAGCCTCCGTGCATCATTACCATGGGATTACCCTTCGGGTCAACTACCTTGCTTCCTGCAAACCACTTCACAAAATTCTCGTCCGTCGGATGACCAGAAACGTAATAAGTAGAACGACCCTTGTCAATTGGAATTTTTACTTTACCTGACGGAGATGCGAAAAACATATCCAACTCAGAGATGTTGGCGGTATACCCAAAGGATACAGGGATGGGCTGATTTTCCAATCCATTTTCCATCATGTAGGTTGCAACCGCGTGTAGATACGAAGTCTGGGTTTCGTTTCCAATATACGTGTACCTATCCATAATAGATGCACTATCTACATCAATCTTGGGAATAGCCATCCCAGTTCCAGTGCTCATTCGATGTCGATGAGCGCGCTGAATTTTATCTATATCTACCTGAATGGCGCTTGACTTACTTAAAATATTTTCATCAACTGTTTCAGATATGACATCCAATATCTCTTGCGGATAGAGAACACGGAATATATTATCATCGCGGTCGGCGCCAATATCAAACGGAGGAAGACCCGGGTTGTAGTTGAACTCAAATAATAATGAGTCGCTCTGCTTAGCGGCGGCCTTCTGGAACATAACTTCGCCGCGCGGCTTCAGTTCAAGATACAGGCGCTGGGCAACTTCCTTGCCTTCAAGGTCGGCAATGGCATTGAATAGGTGCAGTTGTTCGGCCCCAGACTTTGCGTCTCGGAGAATGAATCTCATCTCATTATCGACATTCTTACCCCACTTACGGGCAGACTTCAGCAGAGGCTCAACAAACTGTTTGGCGGTCTGCGCGTCCATCTCCATCTGTTGCCACATGTAGTTACCAATGGTCTCATCCCAAGTACCGATAT
>JACCDP010485731.1_pt1 | contig 37857 bp, 36 predicted proteins | sample 7445841 | NCBI WGS metagenome assembly JACCDP01 (sample SAMN15323441, study PRJNA562643) | freshwater metagenome | isolation source: river surface water | place: USA:Blue River Watershed | collected 2017-08-17 | reverse complement strand
GCCTCGGCTTCCTCGCGGGCGGCACGGCGACGCGCCGCCCGTTCCTCGTCGAGCCGCCGCACCTCGTCGGCCAACCGTCGCTGGCGCTCAAGTTCCGCGGCCCGGCGGTCGACGGCCGGCTCCGGCGCGGGAGCCGTTTCCAACGCAACCACGGGCGGGGGCGCGGGGGCGCGCTCCGCCTCCGGATTAAGCGCCCGCTCGAAATCCCGCATCATCCGGCGCAACGGGTCCTCGAGCGGATCGGGCATGCGCGTCGTTCCGGGGTCGGGCACCGGCGCTTCCTCGCGCCGCGCCAGGGGCGGCGGCTCGGGCGCGGCCTCCGGCGGCACCGATTCACCCCGCCGCTCGGCAATGCGGCGACGGATCTGCTCCTGTACCTCCTGCACCCGGCGCTCCTCGTCGAGGGCGTCGGGTTTCGAGGCGGGAGGAGCCGCCTGCCGCCTCGCCTGCAGCAGGCCGCGGACGATTTGAACGAGAAAGATGACGACGAAGATGACGACCCCAAGGCGGTCGAGCAGCCAGTCAAGCAACGACGCTTTCACGCGCGTGGACGGCGGTGGGCGCGGTTACTTCTTACCCTCGGGGTGGGCGATCGAGGAGCGCATCTGGGTGTCGGCCTGGACGTTCTCCATGCGATAGAAATCCATCACCCCGAGCCGGCCGTTGCGGAAGGCCTCGGCCTGCGCGAGCGGCACCTGCGCCTGGGCCTCGACGACCTTGGCCTGCATCTCCTGCACGCGGGCCTTCATTTCCTGTTCGAGGGCGACGGCCGCGGCGCGACGGATTTCCGCCTGCGCCTGGGCCATGTTCTTGTTCGCCTCGGCCTGCGCCTCCTGCAGCTTCGCGCCGACGTTCTCGCCGACGTCGACGTCGGCGATGTCGATCGAGAGGATCTCGAAGGCCGAGCCGACATCGAGGCCGCGCTGAAGCACGGTCTTCGAGATGCTGTCGGGCGACTCGAGGACGGACTTGTAGCTCTCGGCCGAGCCGATGGTGGTGACGATGCCCTCGCCGACGCGGGCGATGATCGTCTCCTCCTTGGCGCCGCCGACGAAGCGGTCGAGGTTGGTGCGGACGGTGACGCGGGCCTTCACCTTGACCTGGATGCCGTCCTTGGCGACGCCGTCGATGGTGGTGCGGCCGCCTTCAGGATTGGGGCAGTCGATGACCTTGGGATCGACGGAGGTGCGCACGGCCTCGACGACGCTCTTGCCCGAGCCCTTGGTGGCGAGGTCGATCGCGCACGCGCGGTCCCAACCGAGCTCGATGCCGGCCTTCTGGGCGGCGATCAGCGCCTGGACGGTGGGGACGACGTTGCCGCCCGCCTGGAAGTGCGAGGCGATCTGGTCGGCGTCGAGGTTGATGCCGGCGCGCACGGCGGTGATGCGCGCGTCGACGATCAAACCGTAGGGAATGCTGGCGAACTTGAGCGCGACCAGCTTCGAGAGCGGCACGGGGGCGCCGTTGAACAGCGCCTTTACCCAGGCGCCGATGAGGCTGAAGACGATCGCCCCGACGACGAGGATGATCAGTCCGATGAGGACGAAGCCGATGAGAGTAATGCTCATGATGATGGGTTTGGGTTGGTGGAAAGGGTGACGATCACGCGGAAGGCATCGATGCCGACGACCTCCACGGCCGATCCGGCCGCGACGTGCCCGCTGCGGGCGAAGGCCTCGTAACGGCGGCCGTCGCACTCGATCAGCCCGCTGGGAGCGAGCGTGGTGGCGGCAACGCCGCGGCGGCCGATGAGCGAAGCCTCGGCGACCGCAGGCTGGCTCCGGCCGGAGACGGTGGCCGCCATGGAGAACTTCCGCGCCAGCCGGCTCCTCGGGAGCAGAACGAATTCGAGGTAGAAGGCCACGCCGCCGATCAAGAGCGCCGCCGCACTGGCGAGCGCACCGCCCTCGGTCCCGAAACGGTCGAAGGAAAGCCCCACTCCGACGAAGAGCAGGACTCCCCCGACGATGCCGAGCACCGCACCGGGCACGATGACCTCAAGCGCCAGCAGGAGGATGCCGGACGCGAAAAGCAGGAGGACAGCGGTCACGCTCCGCCCTCCTTTTCCACCACCAGCCCGAAGTCGGTCCGCCGGCGCACGACCACGCGGGTGCCGGCGGCCGCCGTGCCGAAGGCAAGCCTCGCCTCATAACGCCGCCCATCCACCTCGACCTGCCCGCTGGGGAAGAGACCGGTCGCCGCGACGGCGGCGCGCCCGACCAGCGAGTCGATGCGCGGCCCTTCCTCCGGAGGCGCTCCGGCGACCTGCGCGGAACCCTCGACGGGGCCGGCGACGGCCAGCCGCGAGAAGAACCAGCCCCTCGGGATGAGGCGTGCGAGGAGCAGCGCGAGACCCGCCGCCAGCGCAAGGCCAAGGCCCAGGTCGATCAACGGTTGGAGGAAGAGTTCGTCGCTCACCCGCACCGGCTGGTTGGGCCAGATATCGGCCATGGACCAGACGAGAGAGCCGAGCATGAGGCCGAGCCCGGTCACCGCGAAGATGACCGCGCCGGGCAGGAAGAAGATCTCGGCGAAGACGAGCGCCAGCCCGAGCCCGAACACGAGCATCGGCTCCTGTCCCGAGAGCCCGGCCACGTAATTGCTCAGGAAGACCACCGCGAGGCACGCGATCCCGACGACGCCGAACACCCCGAAGCCCGGGGTCTTGAACTCGACGTAGAGGGCCAGCAGGCCCAGCCCGAGGAGGACCGGCACGAGCGACCGGAGAAAAACGGCGAACTGCTCGGACCACGTGATCTTCAGCGTGGTGACTTGGAAGCCCCTTTCCCCGAACTTCTGGCGAAGCAGGTCGGGAATATCCTTCGCGATCCCCGCCGCCAGGAGCGGCTCCGGCGGCTCGCCGTAGGTTTCGGCCGCCTCCTTCGCGGTCAGGGAAAGGAGCTCCCCCTTACCCTTCAGGACCTTGTCCCCGATCTTCAACTCGTAGTCCGCGTCGATCATCGCCGAGATGACCTGACCGCGGTAGCCGCCCTTGCCTTCGCTCGTCGCGCGCACCCGGGCCCGCAGGTAACTGACGATCTTCTGGCGCATCGTGGCGTCGATTTCCTGCCCGGTGGCCATGACCGGGGCGGCGGCCCCGATGACGCCTTCCGGGGCGAACCAGATCTCGGCCGTCGTGGCCGAGATGAAGGCACCGGCGGAAATCGCCTCGTTGTTGACGAAGGTGAGCGTCTGGCCCGGGAACTTCCCGATCGCCTCCATGATCTCGAAGGTCGAATCGAGGGCGCCCCCCGGCGTCTTCATGTCGAGCACGACGAGGTCGGCCTTGTCCTCGATCGCCTGTTTCAGGCCGCGCCGGATGACGAACAGCATCGGGGAGTCGATCTGCTCGCGCACGGGGATCACCACGACGCGCCTGGGCCGCTCCGGCAGCGGATCCGCAGCCTCCGCCGCCCGCGACACAACCGCGAGCCCGAGGAGCAACGCGAGCGCGGCGAGGGCGCGAGGAAGGGAGAAGCCGGCAAACATCGCCGCATCGTAGCATCTCGGCCCGACCCTGCAAGTGGTCGGGACCTTTCGGGAAAGGCATGCGTTCATGCCCTCCATGACGCGCGGTTCACCCTCGGGAGCGGGACACCTCGACGGAGGCTGCGGGCGCCGAGGCAACAAAACCTTTGCCCCCGTTCGCAGCCGCCGGTAGCGACCCCCGGTCATGGAGAAGGTGAATTACCTCGGGCAGACGCTCACGCGCTGGCAGGTGGGCAACTCGACTTTCCTCGCCCTGCCCGAGCGGGGCGCGCGACTGATGAATTGGAACGTGCGCCTCGGCGACGGCTCCGTGCGCGATGTCGTCTATTGGCCCGAGAACGCCGACTTCGGCGACATCGCCAAGGTGCGCGGCGGCAACCCCATCCTGTTTCCCTTCAGCGGACGCTGCTTCGACCGGGGCGAAATCTTCCATTGGCGCGCCGCCGACGGGGTTCGCCGACCCATGCCGCTGCACGGGATCGCGCGCCAGGGAGAATTCAAGGTCACGCGGCTCGACGCCCGCGGGTTCGATGCGCTTTTCATCCCGGGTGAGGAAGCCCGTGCGTGCTACCCCTACGACTACGAGTTCACCGTGGCCTACCGCTTCGAGCCCCTCGGGCTGTCATGTGAGTTCGCGGTGACAAACCTCGGCTCCGAGGCGCTGCCGTGGTCCGCCGGGCACCACTTCTATTTCACCTTGCCTTGGAGCGAGAGCGCCGGCCGGAAGGATTACTCCATCCGCATCCCGGCGACAAAGCGCCTGCGGCATGATCCGACCGGCGCGCTGATCCAGGGCCCCGAGCTCGGCGAGAAGGAGAATTTCGGCAATGCGGCACTCGTCGACTGCCTCCACGCGGGCCTCCGCGGCAACGAGGCGGTTTTCGGCGAGGAGGGTCGACCCGGCTCGATCGTCGTCCGCCTCGGCACCGAGCCGGTGCCGCCGGCCGATGCCGTCTTCGTGACCTGGACCCTCGCCGATACCTCGCCGTTCTTCTGTGTGGAGCCGTGGATGGGACCGCCCAATGCGCCGGAGAACAAGCTGGGGCTGCGTTGGGTGAAGAAGGGCGAGACCCAAAAGTTCTCGGTCTCGGTGAATCTGCGTTGAGCGCGCGGCTGCCTTCGGCTCTCTAGGCGTACTCATGACGGAAGCGACCGTGATCCTCAACACCCTCCCGCCCCTCGGGTTCATCGACGGGCTCGGCGGCCCGGAGATGCTGCTCGTCCTCGTGATCGTCCTCCTGCTCTTCGGCGGCGACAAGCTCCCCGAGTTCGCACGCGGCATGGGCAAGACGATGCGGGAGCTGAAGAAGGCGGCGTCGGGCGTGGAGGACGAGTTCCGGCGCGCGATGGATGAGGATGAACGGAAGAAGGCTGCGGCCTTCGATCCCGCGGTCTCCGCCACCCCAGGGACGGAAACCGGCTCGACCCCGCCGCCCGCCGAGGGCGCCCCCGCGGAGGCTGGACCCGCCTCCGCCGCCGCGGAGGCCGCTCCAGCCGGCACGCCTGGTGAAACCACTCCTCCGCCGGCCCCTACCCCCGCGAAGCGCGTCATCGCCAGCGACGATTGCCCGTGAACGGGGCCGCGGCGAAGGATGACGCCGGAACGGAGGCGGTGCCGCTGCCCATCACCGGCGAGCTAGACCTGCACACGTTCCGTCCGGCCGACCTCGGGGAACTGCTGCCGGCTTACTTCTCGGAATGCCGCGCCCGCGGCCTGCGCCGCATCCGGGTGGTGCACGGTAAGGGGACCGGTGCGCTCCGCGCCACCGTCCACGCGCATCTCCGCCGCTCGCGACAGGTGCGGACCTTCGGGACCTGCGACGGAAGCGCCGGCTCCTGGGGTGCAACCTGGGTGGAGTTGGCGCCATGAAGCCGCCGGCCCTCCAAGGGTTCATCGCCCTGCTGCACGTCCTCGCGCTTTGCACCGCCGCGCACGGGGCCGGCGCGGAGTCGCCCCTCGTGCTCATCTCGCTCGACGGCTTCCGTCACGACTACTGCGAGCTGTACCCTGCCGAGAGCCCCACCCTGCGGGCCATGCGCGCCGCCGGCGCGTCGGCCCGCAGCCTGCGGCCGGTGTTTCCGTCGAACACCTTCCCAGGCCACTACTCGATCGTGACCGGCCTGCATCCCGCGCGGCACGGGATCGTGAACAACGACTTCTTCGACGCCGACCGCGGCCTGTTCTTCCATTACTTCCAACCCGCGTCCTTCCGCGACGGCTCATGGTGGGGCGGCGAACCGGTGTGGGTGACCGCGGAGCGGCAGGGGCGCCGCGCCGCCGCGCATTTCTGGGTGGGATCGGAGGCCGCGATCGGCGGCGTCCGCCCGACGCATTGGAAGCCATTCGACTACTCCGTGCCCTTCGCGCGCCGGCTCGACGAGCTTTGCGACTGGCTGCGGCGCCCCCCGCCGGCGCGGCCCTCCGTGGTGGTGTTTTACCTCGAGGAGGTGAACGGCGCCGGGCACCGCTTCGGACCGGATTCACCCGAGGTCGCCGCCGCGGTGCGCAAGGTGGACGGCCACCTCGCGGACATGCGCGCGCGACTCAGCGCGATCGGCCTCACGCCGAATTACCTCGTGGTCTCCGACCACGGCATGACGGCGACGAGCCTCGAACGCGTTGTCATCCTCGACGAGATCGTCGACCCAAAGACCGTGCAGGTCGACTCCGACGGCAGCCTGCTCGCGCTGCGGCCCTTGACGGGAACCGCCGAGGAGCTGGTCGCCCGGTTCCGCGTCGTGCCGCACGTGCGGGCTTTCCGCGCGGAGGACCTGCCCCCGCACTTCGCGCTGCGGGCCGGCCCCCGTGTGGCGCCGGTGTGGGTCTTGCCCGACGAAGGCTGGCACCTCGCGCCCCGCGCGACCGTCGAGCGGTTGCGTCGCCGCTACCCGGAGAAGGGCTACCTCGCGGGCGACCACGGCTACGACCCGGAAATCCGCTCCATGCACGGCATCGTCATCGCGGAAGGACCCGCGTTCCGACCCGGCCGGGTCGTGGAGGAAGCGCGCACCGTGGACCTTTATAATCTGATGTGCGCCGCCCTCGGGCTCCGACCCGCGCCCAACGACGGCGACGACCGGCTAGCGCGGGAACTCCTGCGCTGACCGGGCCGCCCCCTGCGACTTTCGGGGTCGCCACGGGGTTATGAGAACAGGGGCCCAGCCCCTTTGATCCATGAAAACCGTACTCCTGTTGGCGATTGCCTGTCTGGCCAGCCTCACCGCCCTCATCGCGGGTCTGGTACTCGATGTCGGCTCGGGTCCGATTTTTGCCCTCACAATGATTTCACTCATCCTGTTGCTTTGGGCGGGCGACTACCGGCGCTATCAACGGCTAGGAGAGCACCTGCGCTCGCACCTGCCGTGATCCGGGGTGAGAACCGGGTGGGGATTTCGCGATTGGCGCGATGAGGGGCTCGCACAGATTCGGTGAATGAGCACACCTCCCCTCCTGGCGCCACGCATGCACGCGATCCAGCACGTGATCCACGGCAGCGAGATGCAGTACGTCGAAATCGAGCTCGACCCAGGCGAGTCGGTCGTAGCCGAGGCCGGCGGCATGATGTACATGGAGGACGGGATCGCGATGGAGACTGTCTTCGGGGACGGGTCGGCGGCCGGCGGAGGGCTCGTGGGCAAGCTGATGGGAGCGGGCCGCCGGCTTCTGACCGGGGAATCGCTGTTCATGACCGTGTTCGAGAACCGCGCAGGCGTGAAACGACATGTGGCCTTCGGAGCGCCCTATCCCGGAAAGATCATCGCCGTCGACCTGGCCTCGCTCGGCGGCGAGCTGCTGGCGCAGAAGGACTCCTTTCTCTGCTCAGCGCGCGGTGTCACGATCGGGATCGGATTTCAGAAGAAGATCGGAGCGGGCTTCTTCGGCGGTGAGGGCTTCATGATGCAACGCCTGCAGGGTGATGGGTGGGTGTTCGTCCACGCAGGCGGCACACTGCACGAACGCGTGCTTGCGGCCGGCGAGACCCTGCGGATCGACACCGGCTGCATCGTGGCCTACCAGCCGACGGTCGACTTCGACATCCAGTACGTCGGCGGGATCAAGACGGCCCTCTTCGGAGGCGAAGGACTGTTCTTCGCCACACTCAGGGGCCCGGGTCGGGTGTGGTTGCAGTCACTTCCATTCTCCCGCCTCGCCGGCCGGATCATGGCGGCGGCGCCGGGCGTCGGCAAAGGCGGCCGGGAGGAAGGCTCCGTGCTCGGCGGTCTCGGGCGCGCTCTCGACGGCGACAATTCCTGAAGCCGGCGCTGACCCGAGCCGCGATCATGAGAACCCAGTTCTTGTACGGAGCCGGCATCGCCATCGCGCAGGCTCTTGTCTCGCTCGGTTTCTTCTTCACGGGACTCCATTCCTCGGCGGAGCGCCTCGCGGGCGCCCAGTGGCCGGGCACGCTGCTGATGCTCGGCGCCAGCTTGGCCGGGTTGAGTTTCGCCGTGAGGGAACGGCGGGCTGAATTCCCGCCCGAACGCGAGTGGGGTTTCGTCCCCGCTTTCGGCACCAGCGTTCTCACCGGGCTGTGGGCCTGCCTGCTCGGAATCATACCCAACTACCTCTACTTCTCGGTCATCAACCCGGGCTTCGGCGACCTGCTGGTTGAAATGCAGCAGGCGGCGCTCGAGGCGAAGGGCATGCCCGCGGCCGAGATCGAAAAAATCATGCCCGCGCTCGCCAAGTTCACCGGGCCGGCGGTCCTGACCGCCTCGGGCTCATTCATGGGCTTCTTCTGGTCGAGCATCCTCGCGCTCGTCGTGGCCTTTTTCCTGCGGCGACGCCCGGCGGTGGCCGGGGATTAAGCACGCCGGCCTCGCGCAAGCCGACCGTCAGAACGACTTGGGCCGCGGTGGTTGGACGGGCGGCGCGACATCGGGAGTCGCTCCGCCTTCGAATCCGGGCTCCGCCGGCGCAGGCTGCGGTTGGACCGCGCCCGGACCACCGCGAGGAAACGCACGCGGGGGCATCGGGCCCGGCATGCCGCCCATGGGATACTTGGGCATGTCCTGGGCGATCAACTTGACCTTGGCCGTCGCCTTCTGGCCACCGCGCAGGTAGGCGAGCGTCACTTCCTCACCCTCCTTCCGGTTGCGCACGAGCACCATCAGCTGCCGGACATCGATCAGGATCTGATCGTCCAGCATGGTGAGGACATCGTGTTCCCGGAGGACACCCGCGGCGGGGCTGCGCGGCGACAGACGCTCCACCACGAGGCCTGTGCCCCGCGGAAGGCCGAGTTGGGCGCCCAGAACCGGGGAAACCAACGTGACCTCCACCCCGAGAAACGTGGTGCGCTCGACCTCGCTCCAGTCACGACGCGGTCCCTGTTGCATCCGACGCTCCATGCCGGGGCCTGCTTCCGGGGCACCGCGGCGCACGCCGGGAGCCGGATTCGGTCCACGAGGCGGAGCGTCGGGCGGGACGGAGTCAGCGGCGGACAGCGGCAAAACGGCGAGGACGAACCCGGCAATCAAAGCCAGGCGGCGGACGTGAGCGGAGGAGTTCATGGTGACTGCTGGCTGGGTTTGAGGGAACGGGTCGCGCACTCGGACGAGGTTGCGCCTGCCCACGGCGACAAAAGCCTTTTCCCGCCAAAAGAAAAGGGGCCCGGATTGCTCCGGGCCCCGTTAGGTGACCGATGGACGAACCGCGTTCAGGCGCGGCTGCCCTTGCGGCGGGTCAGTACGCCGTAATCAAGCATGGCGACGGCGAGCAGCGCTCCCACGCTCGCCCAGCCGATGACCAACTCGACCGTGAACTCGGAGTTGATGGAAAGCACGGAGGCGGCGATGGCCGAGAGGCCGAAGGGGACCGCGATGATCAGGTTGTTCTTCATGTTTTTCTTAGAGGTGTCGGGAGGGATATCCACCGACGGGGACAGATTACCTCAGATCACGGAATAGTTGAAATCGATGTTTTGTATCACTTCCATCGGTCATAACTATGGAAATGAACCAATTGAGGTCCTTTCTGGCGTTAACCGAGACCCAGAACTTCACCCGGGCCGCGGAACGCTCAAATCTTACTCAACCATCATTGAGCCAACAGATTATAAATCTTGAGCGAGAGCTCGGTCAAAAGCTCTTCCACCGCTTGGGGCGCAAGGCGGTGCTCACCGAGGCCGGTAACGCCTTCCTCCCGCGCGCGCGGAACATCATCCGAGACGTCGATGATGCCGCCCGCGAGCTGAGCGACCATGCCGGACTGGGGCGGCGGATCGCAGTCGGGGCGGTGCAAACGGTGATGCCGTACCTTGTCAGCGATCTTATAATCCGCTGCCGCTCTTCCCACCCCCACCTCACGATCAACGCCCACGAAGGCTTCCGGACCGACCTCGTCCGCGCGGTCCTGGAGGGTAACCTTGATCTGGCGGTCGTGCCGCTGCCGGTGAAAGACAACCAACTGGCCATCGAACCGCTGCTTTCCGAACCCTTGCTGCTGGCGGTCGGCCGCGAACATCCCTTCGCGCGCCGCACGGAGATCGATGCGGGCGCCATCGCCGGGGAAACGTTCGTCGGCCTTGGCGACTCGAGCGCCCTCGCCGCCCAGGTGCGGACCTTCTTCGGCGACCGCCAACTCGAGCCCCGCATCGGCATCCGCTGCACCCAGGTCGCCACGCTGAAACGCTTCGTCGCCGCCGGCCTGGGTATCTCGTTGCTGCCCCAACTCGCCCGCCATGAGGAAGACGGCGAGTCCCTCGTGTACCTGCGCCTGAGCGGCACCGAACCGCGACGGGAGCTCGTGGTCATCCGCCACCTGCAACGGTACCAAACCCGCGGCGCCGAGGAATTCCTGACTCTCCTGCGGGGTCACGTGCGCGAACGCTTCCCGACGCCGCAAGCAGAGGAGAAGACCTGACCGCGGTTGCACCCGCGCCCGGCAAGGTCACCGTCCCCCCGATGTCCACCGCCCTGCCCTCCGCTCCCGCCGCTCCGGCTGAAGCGCCCACGGCTCCGCTCCCGGAGCTCTTGGCACCCGCCGGCGATTGGGAGTGCGTCAAGGCGGCGATCGAGAACGGAGCCGACGCGATCTACTTCGGACTCGACCGCTTCAACGCGCGGATGCGGGCGCGGAACTTCACGCAATCCGACCTGCCGGCCCTGATGGAGCATTTGCACCGGCGCGGGGTGCGCGGCTACGTCACGTTCAACACCCTCGTTTTCACCAACGAGTTGGAGCAGGCGGCCGATTACCTGCGCACCCTGATCGCCGCCGGGGTCGACGCCGCGATCGTCCAGGACGTCGGCATGTGCCGGATGATCCGCGAGCTCTCGCCTGATTTCCCGATCCACTGCTCCACGCAGATGACGATCACCAGCGCGGCCGGCGTGGAGTTCGCCCGCGAGCTCGGCGCCCAGCTCGTGGTGCTCGCCCGCGAGAACTCGATCGACGAGATCAACCGCATCCGCGCTGATCTCGGTCCCGCGGCGCTGCCGCTGGAGGTCTTCGTCCACGGCGCGCTGTGCGTGGCCTACTCCGGGCAATGCCTCACCAGCGAGTCGCTGGGCGGCCGATCCGCGAACCGCGGGGAATGCGCCCAAGCCTGCCGGTTGCCGTACGAACTGATCGCGGACGGCAAACCCGTCGACCTTGGCGACCGCCGCTACCTGCTCAGCCCCCAGGACCTGGCCGGCCTCGATGTACTCCCGCAGCTGGTGCGCGCCGGCGTGGCCTCGCTCAAGATCGAAGGCCGCCTCAAGGCCCCCGAATACGTCGCGAGCATCACCCGCGTGTACCGCCAGGCGCTCGACCGGCTGGCGGCCGGCGGCACGGATTCGGCCGATCGGACGGTTCCGGAAACGGATCGCTACGAACTGCAGATGGCGTTCTCCCGCGGCCTGCACACCGGCTGGTTCGGCGGCATCAACAACCAGGAGCTCGTGCACGCGCGCTTCGGTACCAAGCGCGGCGTATTTGTCGGCGAGGTCACGCGCCTCGCCGGCGAAGCCGCGGTCGTGCGGATGGATGCGCCGGTGAAACCCGGCGACGGCGTGGTCTTCGACGCCGGACGCCCCGACGAACGCGAGGAAGGCGGCCGCATCTACCAAGTCGAGCCGACCGGCCGCGACGAAGTCACACTGCGCTTCGGTCGCGGCGACATAGACTGGCGCCGCGTGCGGCCGGGTCAGCGGATCTGGAAGACGAATGACCCCGCGCTCGATCGCGAGCTGCGCACCACCTTCGCGGGCGAAACCGTGCGCTTCCAGCGCCCGCTTAACTTCGAGGCCCACGGGCGCGCCGGCCAGCCTCTCACCCTGATCGCCCACGATGGCGAGGGGCACTTCGCCCGCGTGGAGTCGGCCGTGCCGCTGGCCCCGGCGGAACGCCAGCCCCTGACGCGCGAACGCCTCGCCGATCAACTCGGCCGGCTGGGCGGCACGCCTTTCCGCCTCGGCGCCGTGGAATGCCGGCTCGAGAGCGAGGTCATCCTGCCCGTGAGCGAACTCAACCGCCTGCGCCGTGAGGCGGTAGCCGCGTTGGAGGCGCTTCGCTCGCGCCCCCGGCGCTGGACGATGCGCGCGGGGACAGACCTGCGCCCGGACCGCTTCCGGCCGAAGGCGCCGGATGGCGGCGGCGAGGCGGAACTGATCGCCGTCATCCGCCGACCGGAGCACCTGGAGGCGGCCTGGGAAGCGGGCGTGGACACGGTTTACTGCGAGTTCGAAAACCCGAAGCGCTACCGCGAGGTCGTCGCGCGTTTCCGCGAGCTGAGGAACGCCGCGCCCGGCCGATCCGGGGCGACGCTCTGGGTGGCGCCGCCGCGGATCTTCAAGCCCGGCGAGGAGTGGATCCTGCGCCAGGTCCGCTCCAGCGAGGCGGACGGCTACCTCGTCCGAAACGCCGACCACCTGAAGTTCTTCGCGAACGACCGCCGCCGCGGTGACTTCTCACTCAACGTGGCGAACCCCTGGACGGCGGAGCACTTCCTCGGCCGCCACGGGCTCGAGCGGGTCACCGCCAGCTACGACCTCAACATTTCCCAGCTCGAAGCCCTCCTGGCGGCAGCACCCGGAGGATGGTTCGACCTCACGATCCATCAGCACATGCCGATGTTCCATATGGAGCACTGCGTGTTCTGCGCGTTCCTGTCGAAGGGCCGCGACTACCGCGACTGCGGCCGGCCCTGCGACGAGCACCGCGTGGCGCTGCGTGACCGCGTCGGAGCCGAGCTGCCCCTGCGGGCCGACGCCGGCTGCCGGAACACCGTGTACAACAACCGCGCGCAGACCGGGGCAGAATACGTCACGCGCCTGCGCGAGCTCGGGGCGCGGCACTTCCGGGTGGAATTCATCGACGAGGAGCCCGCGGAGGTGCGCAAGACCCTCGAGCGCTACGCGCAGCTGCTCCGCGGGGAAACGACGGGGTCGGAGCTGTGGCGGGAACTGCGCCTGATCAACCAGCTCGGCGTGACCCGAGGCCAGATGGAAGCGCCGCCGAGGATCCTGCCGCGTAGGGCCTGAGCCGTTTTCCTTGTCGAATTCCGTCCGATTCCACCAACCTCCCCCGAACATGCCCGCTGCGACCGACCGACCCGTCCATGCCCCCGCGGGCCCGCCCAAGCTCACCGACCTTGAGATCAAGGACGCGCAGCTGATCTTCACCTCGTTGTGGCGGGACCTTGAGACCGAGGTCGGCCGCGAGAACCTGCGCTTCCCGAAGGAGATCATCCTCCTGGGCGGCGCACCCGGGGCCGGCAAGGGCACCAACACCGCGTTCATCAACGAGGCCCGCGGCCTCACTTGCCCGCCGATCGTGATGAGCGCGCTGCTCGATTCGTCGGAGGCGCGGAAACTGAAGGACGCCGGCAACATGGTGGGCGACCGCGAGGTGGTCGGTCTGCTCCTGCGCGAACTGCTGAAGCCCGATTACCGCGACGGCGTGATCATCGACGGGTTCCCCCGCACCAAGGTGCAAGTCGAATGCCTGAAGATGCTGGTGGACCGGATGCAGGCGCTGCGGACGGAGTTCTACAATACGCCCCTCAGCATCCATTTCCGGCAACCGACGATCCACATCATGGTGCTCTTCGTCGACGAGAAGGAGTCGGTCGCCCGCCAGCTGAAGCGCGGCCGCGAGACCCGAGCGCACAACGAGGAGGTCACCCGCACCGGAATCGGCGAGCCCATGGAGGACCGCCCCACGGACCACGACGAGGCCCTCGCCTCGCGGCGCTACCGGGTCTTCAAGGAACAGACCTGGGACGCGCTCCAGTCGCTGAAGGAGATCTTCCATTACCACTTCATCAACGCGCAGGGCGCGATCGACGAGGTGGAGCGCAACATCCTCCACGAGCTCGAGTACCAGAGCACACTGGAGCTGGACCCGCGGACGGTCGACCGCCTGCGCGGTGTGCCCGTGGCGAGTGAAATCATCGTCCACGCGCGCCAGGAGCTGGTGCGGAGGCTCGACGCCTACGAGCTCGAGCACCCCGAGCGCTTCGCGAAGGTGATCGGCTTCATCGAGAAGAAGATCGTGCCAATCGTGCTGCGGCACGCCATCTCGGGCGTGGCGCACATCAACGCCGAGGATCCGGTCCTCGAGGACCCGCTGGCGCTGGCCATGCTGATCGACGTGTTCTCCGAGCGGGGCTACCACGCGGTGGTGGACATCCACCGGATCGAGGTGCCCGAGCACGTCGATCTGGCGACCGGCCAGATCCGCTGCCGCACGAAGAAGGTCTATCGCATCCAGATCCGCTTCCAGGGCTCCGAGATCCGACGCGGTTGAGACCGCGCGCGGTACGCATCACTCGTAGCGCAGGGACTCGATCGGGTCGAGGCGGGCGGCCTTGAGGGCGGGATACAGGCCGGCGCCCACGCCGATGACGGTGCACGTCAGCAACCCGATCAGCGCCCAATCCCACGGGAAAACAACCGCCGCGTTCAGCCAGACGGCCAAGGCGTTGCCGGTGGCGACCCCCAGCACGATGCCGGCGACGCCTCCCGCGAGCGAGAGCACGACGGCCTCGATCAGAAACTGGGCGAGGATGCTGCGGGAGCGCGCACCGATGGACTTGCGCACGCCGATCTCCTTGGTGCGCTCGGTGACGCTCACAAGCATGATGTTCATGATCCCGATGCTGGCCGCGAGCAGGGCGATGGCGGAGATGACGAGGGCACCGGCGCGCACGACGTCGGCCACCTGGGCAAACGCGGCGATGAGCGAGTCGTTGGAGTAGAGCTCGAAGTCATTCTCCTCCTCCGCCTTCAGGCTCCGGACCATCCGCATCGCCGTGATGGCCCGGTCCACCGTGTCATTGTAGAGCTCCTGCGAGGGAGCCTGGGTGGCGATGTTGATCGAGAAGCGAGCCGCGCCATAGTCGGAGAGGAAGCGCGTGATCGGCGTCATCACGATGTCGTCCTGGCTCTGGCCGAAGTTGCTGCCCTTGGCCGCAAAGGTACCGATGACGGTGTAGGTGCGGCCGCCGACCTTGATCATCTTGCCGAGGGGCGACTCGGCCGGGAAGAGCCGGCGCAGCACGTCCTGACCGATGAGGGCGAACGGACGGGCGAGGTCGACATCCTCGGGCGTGAAGTTGCGGCCGGTTTCGATCGAGTACTGGTTCGCGGCGAGGAAGTGCTCGTTGGTGCCGCCGAAGTTGACCCCGGGCTCGGTCTTGCGGTTGGCGTAGGAAACCTGCGCCGGACCGTCGCGGTTGAAGACCTTCAGGCAGACGACGTCGCTCCAGCCCTCCATCAGCTGCCGGTAGCGCTGGGCCTGGTCGAATGTGACGTTGCGGCGCTGCTCCACGCGGCGGCGGTTCTCGCCGCTCAGCTGGATGCCGGTGGGGTTCTTGCCGATCTGGAACATGTTCACCCCGAGAAAGGTCAGCCCGGTCTCGATGGAGCCGCGCATGGCGGAGACGGTGGTCATCACGCCGATCACCGAGAACACGCCGATCGTGATGCCCGACATCGTGAGGAACGAACGGAGCTTGTTCACGCCCAGCGAGCCGAACGCCATGCGGAGGATCTCGGTGAGAAGCATCGGGAGGCGGGACTATTCGTACCGGAGAGCCTCGACGGGATCGAGGCGCGACGCCCCGAGAGCGGGGGCGAAGCCGGAGATGATGCCGGTGAGGATGGAAACGGCCATGCTCACGAGCATGAGTCCGCCGGAAAACTCCACCGGCAGTTCGGGCAGGATGCTGCTGATGCCGACACACGTTGCGTAGGTGATCAGCAGGCCGACCGCACCGCCGATCAGGCAGATCGAGACCGCCTCAATGAGGAACTGCAGGAGGATCGTGCGGCGCCGCGCACCCAGCGCCTTGCGGGTACCGATCTCCTTCGTGCGCTCCTTCACGCTCACGAAGGTGATGTTCATGATGCCGATCGCCCCTACGAACAGCGAGAGGCCGGTGATGAAGAGACCCGCGACCGCGATGCCCGTCTTCACCGGGTCCAACTGCTCCTTGAAGGCCTGCTGCTGGTTGATCGAGAAGTTGTCGCGTTCCGCCGGCAGCTGCCCGCGCACGCGCCGCATCGCGCCGGTGAGCTCCTCCTCCGCCTGAGTGAGCTGAGTCTTGTCCTTCACCTTCACCCGCAGCTGAAGGTCCATGCGGTTGCCCCAGAGCTTCCGCATGGCGTTGAGCGGAACGAGGATCTGGTTGTCGAAGCTGAACAACCCGAGGAACTCACCCTGCTTGGCCAGGACCCCGATCACTGTGAAACCCTGCCCGCGGATGTCGACCTGCTGGCCGACGGCGGGGCGGCCGGGAAAAAGGTTGTCCGCCACGCCGGACCCGAGCACGCACACCGGCCGGCCGCCGTTGGCCTCGAAATCGTTGAAGAGCCGCCCATCCACCACGTCGGCCGTGACGATCCGCGAGTAGTCGGCGTTGGTGCCGAAGAGCATGATGCCGCCCAGCTTCACGTCACCCGCCTTGACGGTGGTACCTCGGGTGCCCACGGGAACGGCTACCTCGAGCAGCGAACCGGGAGTCGCCTCGAGAATGCGGTTCAGGCGCTCCGCCTGCTCCACCTGGATCGCCGGACGGTTGACGTAGTTCCACCAGTCGGGCACCCGGCGCCACGGCCACCGCTGCACGTAGAGCACGTCGTCGCCGAGCAGCGCGAGGCTGCGGTTGAACCCGATGTCGATGCCGTTGATCGCCGTGCCCATCAGGGTGACGGCAACGATGCCGATGATGACGCCCAGCGCGGTCAGCACCGACCGCATCGCGTTGGCCCTGATCTGGGCGAAGGCGATGCGGAAGGACTCGGTGAACTCGTAGAGGGTGCGGGTCACGCGTCGGTCGGCGCGTCCTTCTCGATCAGGCCGTCGCGCAGCCGCACGATACGCCGGGAATGGCGGGCGATGTCCTCCTCGTGCGTGACGACGATGATGGTGTTGCCCTGATCGTAGAGCTGCTCGAAAAGACCCATGATCTCCTCGCCTGTGCGCGAGTCGAGGTTGCCGGTCGGCTCGTCGGCGAGGAGGATGGAAGGCCGGTTGACGAGGGCGCGCGCGATGGCGACGCGCTGGCGCTGTCCGCCGGAAAGTTCGTTGGGCTTGTGATGGACGCGGTCCCCGAGGCCCACGTTGCGCAGGGCGGCGAGGGCTCGCTCCCGCCGTTCGGCGGGGCCGACGCCCGCGTAGACCAGGGGCAACTCGACGTTGTGGAGGGCGTCGGACCGCGGCAGCAGGTTGAAGGTCTGGAAGACGAAGCCGATCTCCCGGTTGCGGATCTCCGCCAGCTCGTCGTCGACCATGTGGGCGACGTTCTTGCCGTTGAAGTCGTACCGACCCGCGGTGGGGGTATCGAGGCAGCCGAGCATGTTCATCAGCGTCGACTTGCCGGAACCCGAGGGCCCCATGATGGCGAGGTACTCGTTGCGGCGGATCTCGACGTTGACGCCGCGCAGCGCATGGACGGTCTCCGCGCCCATGCGGTAGAGCTTGGTGACGCCCTCGATCTTGATGACGAGCTGGCCGGGCGTGCGGTAGGAACGGGTGCCGGCGGCGGGGGGAAGGGGTGCGATCATGGGGAGGCGGGGTGGGACTCGAGACGACGCGGCGGGGCCGTCGGCTTCAGCGCTTTTCGCCGTCCTTGGCCGGCTTCGCGATGGTCACCGCCATGCCGTCCTTGAGCTGGCGGCTGATCGCGGCGTAGCTGCCGGCGACGATGACCTCGCCGGGCTTCACGCCCGACTTCACCTCAATGTGGGTGGTGTCGGCGATGCCGACCTCGACCGCCTGCTGGCGCACCTTGTCGCCCTCCTTGATGAAGACGACCTTCGAGAGCACCTCGCGGTTGCGCCGCGCCTCGCGCTTCTCGGCGGCGGCGTCGAGCCCGCCGCCCGACTTGTTCTCGGCGTCCTTGACCGCCTTCTTCTGGAGCTCCTCCGTCGTCTGGCCCCCGGTCGCCCGGACGGTCACGCTCTGGATCGGCACGGCCACCACGTTCTCGACGGTCTGAGTCTCGATGTCGGCGGTGGCGCTCATCCCGGGCCGCAGCTGCACGCCCGGGTCGTTGATGCGGATCTTGACCAGGAAGTTGGTGACGTCGTCGGACATCGCGGCGAGCTGGGATGCGGAGCTGCCGCCTTGGGCCGAGGAGCTGATCTCCGAGACCGTGCCGTTGAACTTGCGGGCAGGATAGGCGTCGATGGAAACCACGGTGCGGTCGCCCACCTTGACGTTGACGATGTCGTTCTCGTTGACGCGCACGCGCAATTCCATCGCGGAAAGGTTCGCGACACGCATGATTTCCGTACCGGCGAACGATCCGGTGCCGACGACGCGCTCGCCGACCTCGCTGTTCTGCGCGCTGACCGTGCCGTCCATGGGCGAATAGATGACCGTCTTGGAGAGCTGGTCCCGCGCCTGGTTGAGCGAACCCTCGGTGCGCTTGATCTGGGCGAGCGCGTTCTCGTAGGTCGCCTGCGCGACCTCGAGCGATGTGCGCACCGCGGTGAAATCGGCCTCGGACACCAGCTTCTTACCGAAGAGATCCTCCGAACGCCGGAAATCCTCCTGCGCCTTCAGCAACTGGGCCCGGGCTTGGACGGAAGACGCCTTGGCGGCGACGAGATTGGCCTCCTGCTGATCGACCTGGGCCTGGTAGAGGTCGGGTTTGATGCGGACGAGCAGGTCGCCCTTGCGGACCTTGGCTCCCTCGGGGAACGGCATCTCGATGATCTCGCCCGCGGCCTCGGTGGAGATCTTGACCTCGACTTCGGGCTGAACCTTGCCGCTGGCGGTGACCAGCTGGGTGATCGTCCTCACCACCGCCGGCTCGGTCGTGACGGCGACGGGTTTGGTCGCGCCCTTGGAACGAAAGTAGGCAGCGGAGCCACCGCCACCGAGCAGCAGCAGCCCACCCACCAGGTACCAGCCGATCCGCGACTTACGCGGGGCAGGTGCCGCTCCCGCGGGGGAGGCGGAAGCCGGGACGGCGGAGTGGCCGGAGGAAGCGTTGGTTTGCAAGGTCAGCGAAGCGTGCATCGATCGGAGGGAGGACGGGCGCCGTCGGAGCGCCAAAGGAGGTGGAATTGCCGGAAAGGGCAAACCCGGCGCCCAGAACACTCCGGGCGTCGAAAAGTTGCAGGCCGGACTCCCGTCCGGGAAACCAAGCCGAGTTTTCCCGCGATCAGCCCGCCTGGTCGGCGTAACGGCTGATCTTCACAACCGCGTACTCGTCATCGGCGGCGCCCGACTTCACGCGGACGACGTCGCCGGACTTCCGGCCCAGAAGGGCGGCGCCGAGGGCGGTCTTGTAGGAGATGACGTGGCGGTCGGGGTCGCCGTCCCAGGCTCCGAGGACGGTGTAGGTGGTGGTGGCGCCGCTCGCCGTGTTGCGGACCTCGACGACCGCGCCGACGCCGACCTGGTCGGTGGTGGCGTCCTTGAAGTCGGTGACGCGGGCGCGGGCAAGCTCACGCTCCAACTGGGCCTTCTGGGCCATGAGCACGCTCTGGTCCTGCTTGGCCATCTTGAATTCGGAGTTCTCCCGCAGGTCGCCATGCTCGCGCGCGGCCGCGATGGCTTTGGAGTTCTCGGGGATTTTCTTGGAGACGATGAGCTCGTACTCCTCGCGCTTGCGGTCGTAGCTGGCGCGGGAAACGAGCAACTGTTCGTCGCGACCCTCGGCATCCGCGGCCACCAGCGACTGGATCGTGGGGAAGATCTTGATGAAGCGGGCGAGCAGGGACTTTTTCGTGAGCTCCTCAAAACCTTGGTTGAGCATCAGGGCGTTGGCGAGGTCACGGGCGGTCTCCGGATCGGCGGTGGAGAGCAGGTCGGAGATCAGGTCGGTGTCCTCGCTCAGGATATCGGCGAGGGGAATCCGGCGGGCGCTGGAAGCCTGCAGGGCCTCGTAATCGATGGCGAAGAAGATGGCGCCCAGGAGCCGCGGGGAAATCAGGTCGTTGAGCAGCTTGGCGAACTTCTTGGAGTGCCGGTTCTTGACGATCCAGAGGAGCACGGGAGCCCGCAGGTTCTGCTCGGTCTGCCACCGGCGGAGGGTTCGCGCCAATTCCTCGGCGTGACCGTTCTCGATCAGGAAGTTGATGCACTCGGTCGTGAACTTGCCCTGCGAAACCTTCAGCAGGGTGAAGAGAATGTCGCTCGACTCGATCGGGTGCGTCGCGTGGATCAGTTCAAGGAAGCGCGACTGGAACTGAACCGGGATCTTCTCGGCGATCCCCGGAAGGTCGCGGATGTTGGCGATGATCGCTCCCTGCGAGGGCTCGAATGCGGCTTCCTGCTTGAGCGCGCGTGCCAGGTCGTCGCGCACCGCCGCCCCGTAGAGGCGCTCCGCGGCGTCGAGCTGGTTGGAATCGCGGACCACGTCGGCGAGGCCCTTCAATACCTGGGCGAGATCAGCCTTCGCCTCCTTGTGCACACCGGCGGCCATGAGGTCCTCGGCGAGCTTGATCCGGCGACGGGCCGAGCGGGTCGAAAGGAACTGCTCCACGATCTCGTCCTCGGCCGAGACCGGGGTGTCGCGCAGGACATAGCATTCCGTCTTCTTCACCGGCACGGAGATGCGGGGGTCCTTGGCGATCTGCTTCTTGGCCCCGGACCACCACTTCTTGAACTTCTCCTCGCCGATCACCTCGGCGAGCATGAGCTCGATCTCGATGGCCGTAGCCGCGTTGTTCGGATAGGCCTGCAGCGCATCCACCACGAGCTGGGCGGGGTTCTCTGCGATGAGTCCCTCGATGGCCTTGGTGTCGGTTTCCTTACGGACACGCAGGTCCTTGGGCGACAACACGTCCATCGTGCCGATGCAGAACGCGGGCTCCATCGCGTGACCCTTCTTGCCCTTGAAATCGATGATCAGGCGCTGAGCCGCCTCGTCATACTTCCTGATCTGCCCGAACCCCCAGCTCCGGTGAACCACGTACGCGCCCGGTTCCATGGCCTCGAGCTTGGCTTTGGCGGCCTTGAGCGACGGCGACTTGGCGATGAGCGCGGAAACGGCTTCGGAATTCATGGTTGCGTGAGGGAGGTCCTGAACGGGACAGTTGAGCGGACATTCCTTTCCCTTGTCAAACTGAGGTTCGGGGAGTGCTCCCGCGGGCCATTTAAGCCTCCGCCACCATGCCTTCCTCCGCCTCCGCTCCCGCCCTTTCCGCTCCCACCCCGTGGGTAGCCGCCGCGCGCCTGATCGCCCGCTGGCTCGACCGCCGGGAACGGCTGGACGCCCTGCTCGACTCGCTTCCGGCAGGCTTCACCGGTCCCGACCGCTCCCGCTGCCAGCATCTCGTGATCGGCGTGGTGAGGCATTTCGGTCGCATCGACGCTGCCCTCGGCCGGCTCGTCGCCCACCCTCCCCGGTTCGCCACCCGCGCGATCCTGAGCGTAGCGGGCTACGAGCTGATCGAGGCCGCGGCCGACAGTGACACGGGGCGCGTGGCGCGGATCGTCCATCACGCCGTCGAACAGACCAAGTCACTCGCCAGCCCCGCCGAGGCCCGGCTGGTCAACGCCGTCGTCCGCCGCCTCGCCGAACCGCTCGGCCGCTCCGCGCCCGTGCTCAACGCGGATCCCGCCGAGTTGGGCGAGTATTTCTCCCACCCCGCCTGGCTCGTGAAGGCGTGGTTGGCGCAATTCGGACCGGCGGGCACGCGCGCCTTGCTCGAGTGGAACCAGCAGCCTGCGCCGGTTTACGCCCGCTGGCGGCCCAACCCGGCCGTGGAGGCCCCGCCGGCCTCGCTTAAGGCGACGCGTTGGGCCGGCTTCCTCGAGGTGCCGGGCGGACGCTGGGGCGAGGTGGAGCCTCTGCTGAAGGCCGGTAAGCTTTATCTCCAGGACCCGGCGACACGCCTGCCGGTGGAAATGCTGGCGCCTCGCGCCGGCGAGTCCGTCCTCGACCTCTGCGCCGCACCGGGCGGCAAGAGCCTGCTCATCGCCGACCTCATGACGGCCGGAAGCGATCCAGCCCAACGCACCCCGGGTCGGCTGGTGGCCGTCGATCAGCCCGGTCCGCGGATCGACCGCCTGAAGGAAAACCTCGCGCGAGCCGGGAACCTCGAAGTCGCGCTGGTGCAGGCCGACGTGCTCGGAGCCGACGTCGCCGGAATCCTGCGCGAACACCGCCTGCCCCCCACCTACGACGCCGTCCTGCTCGACGTCCCCTGCTCCAACACCGGCGTGATGCGCCACCGCGTCGACGTGAAGTGGCGCCTGCAGCCCGGGGACTTCCGCAAGCACCCGGAACAGCAGCTTTCGCTGCTTCACGCCGCGGCGCGGCTGGTCGCACCCGGCGGACGCCTCGTCTATTCCACCTGCAGCATCGACGCCGAGGAGAACGAACAGGTCGTACGCGCGTTCAAGGCCGGCAAGGCCGGCGGCCCCTTCACCCTCGAGCAGTCGGTCGTCAGCCAGCCGTGGACGGCCGGCCACGATGGCGGCGGGGCCTTCCTGCTGCGCCGCTCCGCCTGAGGTCGGGTTTCCGCCGCGGGATTCCCGCCGCGGCAAGGCACGCGCACTCATCCGCAAGCCCCGCGTGGCCGGAGTCGACCAACGGGCTTAAGTTGGGGGCATGAAAACAATCCTTGCCCCGATTGATTTCTCCGCCGCCACCGAATCCGTCGTCACCGAGGCCGCCAGCCTCGCCCGCGCGCTGGGCGGGAAGGTCGTGCTGCTGACCGTCCTGCAACCCCCGGCGATCACCAACGAATACTCCGCGCTCGTCGACAACCTCTCGGAGATCATGGCCGCCGGCGAGAGGAACGCCGCCCGCCGCCTCGCGGAACTGGAGTCCCGACTCAGGGGTGAACAAGTCCCCGTCGAGACCATGCAGCTCAATGGTCCGCCCATCCGGCTCATCGTGGAGCAGGCCAAGGGCCTCGACGCCGCCTACGTCGTGATGGGCTCCCACGGTCACGCCGCCCTTTACGACCTGCTCGTGGGCAGCACCACCCATGGCGTGCTGATGCGCGCAGGTTGTCCCGTGGTGATCACACCCGCGCCGAAGGCCGCGAAGAAATGACCTTGTTGGGTATGTGGGAACATGGGCGCGGGCGTCAGGCCCGCGCCCTTTCCTTTTCCCGCCGCGACGCGATCAGGCCGCCGCCCGCCGGAAGGCCGGTCGCATGCCCCACGACACGATGGTGAGCGTGAGCAGCGAATTGACGGGCATCAGGATCGCCGCGACCAGCGGGTTCATCCGACCCGCCACCGCCAGTCCGACGGCGAGCAGGTTGTAGGCGATCGAGAAAACGAGGATCACCGATTGCGTGCGGCGCCGCACGTCGTTCGTCTCGAGCAACGCGCGGATGCCGCCGATGCCACGTCCGAGGTAATAGAAGTCGGCCTTCGCCTCCAGCACGCCGCGGTGGATCACCGGCGTCCCGCGGCAAAGGGCGCGATCAAAAGCGAGGCTGTCGTTCGCGCCGTCCCCGAGCATCAGGCTCGAATCGCACCCGATTTTCCCCAGCCGCTTGGCCTTGGCCGACGGCGACAAACCACCCCGTGACCGCTCGCGCTCCAACCCGAGCCGTCTGGCCAACGCGGAGACCTTGCCGGGCTCGTCGCCGCTCAGGAGGTGAATGTCGAGGCCGCGGCACCCGAGCGCGGCGATCTCCTCCCGGGCATCCACGCGGGCCGTGTCCTCGCAATGAAACCGCGCCACCACCTCTCCAGCCTGGCAAAGCTCCGTCCCGCCGGCGCCGGTGGATTCGCGCGAACGCCAGCCCGGCCGACCCAACGACCACGCGCCGATCTCCACGCCCGCACCGATCGTCTCCTTCACCTCGCCCGCGACCACACCGGCCGGCCCGCCGGAAAGCAGTTCCTCCAGCAGCGCCTGGCTCACGGGGTGAACTGAATCCCGTACCAGGGTGTGCAACGCGTCACGCGCCGCACGATCAAGCCCCGCGACCGCCTCCGGATTGCGCAGCACGGGCGTCTCGAGCGTGAGCGTGCCGGTCTTGTCGAAGACCACCTGGCGCACGCGGGCCAGCCGCGGCCAGAGGTCGCCCTCGCGCACGAAAACGCCCCGGCGGCGCAGCGCGACCGTCGCCATTTCGTCCGCCAGCGGGAACGCGAGCGCGATGGCGCACGGGCACGACACCACGAGCACCGCCGTCACGACGGCCCACGAGCGCGCGGCGTCCCCCGCGAACCACCACCAGCCCGCGCCTGACAGTACGGCCACGAGCAGGATGCCGGCGACGTAGCCGCGCACCACCCGCTCCAACAGCGGGTGCGACGCGGCGGCGCGACGGCCCGGTTCCAGCAAGCGCGCGAGCAGCGAGTCCGCCCACGCCTGGAGGGCCTCGAGTTCAACGGGCTCCCGGCCGACGTTGACCGCGCCGGACGGCACGCGTTGCCCGCGCCGGAAGATCCGCGGTTCGGCCTCGCCGTTGATCGACGCGAGCGAGAACTGCGCCTCGGCCGCGCCCAAGCGCGACTCGACGGGCAAGGTCTGCCCCGCGGAAAGGAGAAGGACGTGGCCGGGCCGCAGCGCGGAGGGCGCCACCTCGCCTCCCCCCGCCAGTCGCATACGCCGCGCCTGCGGCTGGTGGCGGAGCAGGCGGCGACGGTTCCTCTCCACCGCCGCGACCTGAGCCCAGCGGCCGACCAGCATCAGGAGGACGAAGGCGGAGAGGAAATCGAAGTACACGAATCGCTCCTCGCCCGCGAACCAACCGTAGAACGACCCGAGGTAGGCGCCGGTGATCCCGATGGCGATCGGCAGGTCAATGTGCATCGCCCGCTCCCGGAGCGCGGCCATCGCGCGACCCAGAAAGTAAGTGCCTCCCACCAGCAGGCTGAGTGTGCCGAAGGCCAGGTTGAGCAACCCGAACAAGCCCGCCCACTCGAAGTCCTGCTCCATGCCGAAGTACGTCGGCAGCGAGAAAAGCATCACGTTCATCGCGAACGCCGCGCAAAGCCCGATGCGGCGAACCAAGCCGCGGCTCTCCGGCTCGGTGGTTTCCTCGCCCGCCGGGCCGATCAGGTAGCCGAACGCCTGCAGCTTCCGCGCAAACTCCGCCGCTGAAAACTCCCCGGCCGTCCACCGCAGCCGCACCGAACCATACTGCGCGTTGACGTTGATGTCGCGCGCGCCGACCTGCTGCTGGAAGACACGCTCGATGAGCCACACGCAGCCGGCGCAGGAAATGCCCTGGACGTCGAGGTTCAGCCAAGGAACCCCGGCGCCCGCCGTCTGCTCAGCCGCACGCTGCGCCTCCTCCAGCCACGCGTGGTCACGCGGCTGGAAGACAGCGGCGTCGACCGGCACGGTGACGTCATCCTTAATGCGGTAGTAGCCGCCCAGCCCGTGCTCGTGCACGAGCCGGAAGACATACCCGCAACCCGCGCAGCAGAACCCCGACTCCCGCGCGCGCTCGCCCCGCAAAGGCACACCGCAGTGACGGCAGACGGGGTGCGCCGACGAAGCGGCGGCCGGAGGCGCCGGGAAGGTGGCGGTGGCGCTCATGTCACTGGCAGACGAAGTTGAAAGGATCCGGCCCCGGGAAACCGAGCGTCGCGCGCAGCCGCCAGCCGATCGTGACGGCGGCGACCAGCGCCAGCGCGACCCGCGTCCGGTTCAGCCAGAGCGGCGAGAGGCGCCGGCGCACCCAAAGGAACTGCGCCTGCGCAAGCCAGAGCAGCGGCACCGTGCCGAGCCCGAACGCCAGCATCATCTCGGCCCCGCGCACCGCGGACCCGGCGAGCAGGGCCAGCGCCACGAGGAAATAAAGCGGCCCGCAGGGCAGCAACGGAGTGGCGATGCCGAGCAACGCCGCGCCGGTGATGCGCGAACGCCCACGGTCGGCGGGCCGCAATCTCCACGCCAGCCGCGTCAGGGCCGCGGGCTTCGGCAGAAGACGATCCCAGCGCAACGCGAGCCCGAGGAAGACGATCACTCCAATCCACGGAATCCAACGCAGGGCCGGACTGGAGATCCAGCCGAGCGGTACCCGGCCCAAACCGCCCGCCGCGGCCCCAAGCGCCGCGTAGCCGGCAAGCCGCGCGAGGTGATAGACCGTCGCGACGGTGCTGCCGTCCACGCGTTCCCCCCGCACTGGCATGAGGCCGCAGGCGAGCGGGCCGCACATCCCGGCGCAATGCAGGCTCGTCACGAGCCCGGCGACGAGCGCCGTGGCGGGGGAATTGATTCCGGCGAGTTCCATGCGTCTCAGCGGGTCCTGACCAAGGGCACTTCCTGCACGCGATGCCGCGAAGCAATCGTGAGCCACGCGCCCCAGGCGATCAGCTGCACCGCGAACGCCGCCACGAACCAGAGCCAGAGGCGCGACGGCCGCCGTGGCGGGTTGACGTTATCAGCGTCCACGCCCGGCCTCCTCCTCGCGCAGCAAGCGGGCCTCGGGGCCGAGGAACTCGACCTCGCGCCGCAGGGTGAACGCGCCCGCCTCGTCGGCGACCGCGACCACGAAGTGAAACACGCCGTCGTAACGCGGACGTTCCTGCTGGAGGATCAGCGGCCGCACCACCTCGCCCAAGGCCGGCACCTCCACCGGCTCCGTCAGCCCGGTGCGCACCACGCCGGCCGGCGTCCGTTCCAGGTTCAAGACAAACCGGCGGGGCTCGTTGCGCTTGTTCACGATCCGCACGAGGAACTGGTTCCGCACCGAGGCGGCGTCGACGATGTAGGGCGCGCCGGTCATGCGGGTGACGCTCAGGTTGGCCGGCCGGATGGTGGAGACCGCCCAACCCGCGACTGCCGCGCCGGCCAAGAGGAGGATGAAATAGAGGATCGTGCGCGGGCGGATCCATCGGGTGCGCTCGCCGGCGAAAGCCCGTTGGGAGTCGTAGCGGACCAGTCCGACGGGCCGGTTGACGCGCCGCATGACGGCGTCGCACGCGTCGATACAAGCGGTGCAGCCGACGCACTCCATCTGCAGCCCCTGCCGGATATCAATACCGGTGGGGCAGACCTGGACGCAGCGGCTGCACGCCACGCAGTCCCCCGCCCCGGCCGTGCCGACCCGACCGCGCGGCTCGCCGCGCCGCGCATCATAGCCGATCACGAGCGTGTGCTCGTCGGTGAGCGCCGACTGGATGCGGCCGTACGGGCAGATCACGATGCAGACCTGCTCGCGGAACCAGGCGAAGATGAAGTACGTGAGCGACGTGTACGCCGCCATGAACACGAACACGCCCCAATGCTCACCCGGGGCGCTGCTGACCATGTGCCAGACCTCCGGAACGGAGACGAAGTAGGCGAGGTAGAGGTGGGTGAAGACGGCGGAAATCAGGATATAGACGCCGTGCTTGAGCGCCCGCAGGCGGAACTTCCGCCACGACATCGGCGCGTCGGCCAACGCACGCCGCGCGACCGAATCGCCCTCTATCAGCCGCTCGATCGGACGGTACACGTGCTCGAGGAAGACGGTCTGCGGGCAGGCCCAGCCGCACCAGATGCGGCCGAACAGCGCCGTCACGAAGATCAGCGAGAAGCCGAGGCCCGTGAGGACGAAGAAAAGCAACCACAGGTCCTGCGCCGCGAACGTGAGTCCGAACAGGTGGAAACGGCGGCCGAGGATGTCGAGGAGCACCGCCGGGTGTCCGTTCACCGGAATCCAAGGCAGCGCGAGGTAGAGGACGAGCAACGCGTAGGCGACGACGCGGCGGATGATCGTGAACCTTCCGCGCGTCGCAGAGGGATAGAGGAACGGGCGCGATCCGTCCGGGCGGATCGTGGTGACCGAATCCAGCGAGGGCGCGGCGACGCCGGCGCGGGCCGGGGTGACTGGACTGGACGCGTCGCTCGGCATGTGGGGGCCGGGGCGGCGCGTCCTAAGGTGAAGCCGGAGGAGAAATCACGACCGGCTCACCCTCCTTGTGCCTGCTCATGATGTAGGCCGTGACTTCGCCGATCTTCCTCGCGCCGAGCACGGGCCCCCAGGTGGGCATGCCCTTGGCGAGGATGCCCTGGGTGATGATCCCGTGCACCTCCGTCGGGCGTCCGCCGTGGACCCACGTCGTGTCGGTGAGGTCGGGTCCGATCGCCACCGGACTCTCCGCCTTGCCGCGGAGGCTGGCGAGGTGGCAGGCGGCGCAGGCGCTCTCGTAGACGACTTTGCCCGCTGCAACGAACTCGGCGTTGCGACTCATCTTCCAGAGGCTCGCGTCGTCCAGCTGCGCCGTGGAAAGACGCGCGGCCTCGATGCGGGCCATCTCGGTGGACACGTCTTGGGCGCCCGTCGGCCCGGCGCGGAACCACTCGTAGTAGCCCCAGTAGCCGACCCAGAAGACGATGGTGACGTACAGCGTGTACAGCCACCAGTTGGGCAGGCGTTTGTCGTATTCCTGGATGCCGTCGTAAACGTGCGGCCGGAGCTGGTCTTCCTCAGGATTCACGGGGGGAACGGGAGTCATGGGCGGCGGGAGGGGTGGCCGTGGCGAACGGCAGGTTCTCGAAGGCCGCGACCTGAGGGCGCTTCATGCGGAGCGCTCGCCAGGTCATGGCGACGTAGATGGAGGCGGCGGTGAGGAAGGCCGCGAAGGTGAAGAGCGCGGCGGAGTCCTCGAGGGCGAGGCGGCGGAACATGGCGGGGATGGAAGGTTATTGGCCGGCGCCGACCGCGGGCTTCGGCGCGGCGACGGACTCGGAACGGCCGAGCACCTGCAGGTAGGCGATGAGGGCGACGATCTCCCTTTCCGGAGCCACGTAGGCGCCGGCGGCCCTGAGGTCGGCCGCGATGGACTTCGCCTGCTCGTCGACGCGCGACCGGATCTGCCCAGGCGTCCAGTTCGGGTAGGGGATGCCGAGCGTGCGCTGGACCGAGAGCTTGGACGGGAGCGCGGCCACGTCGGTGTCGTTGCGGAGCAGCCAAGGGTAGGCGGGCATGTTGGAGCCGACGGAGATGGCGCGGGGATCCTCCATGTGGCGGAGGTGCCAGACGTTCGGGTATTTGCCGCCGACCCGAGCGAGGTCCGGCCCGGTGCGGCGTGAGCCCCACTGGAACGGGTGGTCGTAGATCGACTCCCCCAGCCGCGAGTAATCGCCGTACCGGAGGACGTCGGGCACCAGCGTGCGGATCATCTGCGAGTGGCAGGTGTAGCAGCCTTCCCGCACGTAGATGTCGCGGCCCGCGAGCTCGAGCGGGGTGTAGGGCACCTGGCGGCGATCCTCCACGTTGGCGGCGCGGTGTGAGACGACGAGCGGGATGATCTGGATGAGCCCGCCGGCGGCCACCGCGATGAAGGTGAGGAGGGTGAACGGCGCGGTGTTCACGAGCAGGCGGTCGTACCAGCCCGCCCAGGCCTTGCCGCGCGACTCCCAGTGCGCGTAGCCCAGCACCGCGCAGAGTAGCGTGCCGACCAAACCGAGGATGCTGAGCGCGTCGCCGCCGAACATCCACGCGCAGGCGAAACCCGTGCCGAGGATGGAGAAGAGGACCGGCGGGTTGAGGAAGGTGGCGAGCAGCCCGAGGCGCGGCTCCGCGGTCCCGCCGTCGTCCGGGACCTCGACCGTGCCGTTCACGGCGCGCGCGCCGGCGACCGTGCGCCAGACGTTGTAGCAGAGGAGCACGAAGCCGGCCAGGTACAGGGCGCCGCCGACGACCCGCATCAGCATCAGCGGCCGGATGGTGTTCAGCGTGTCGAGGAAGTTCGGATACGCGAGCACCGTGCCGTTCTCGGCCGTGGCCCCGAGCATCAGCCCCTGGGTGATGCCGCTCGTCCACATCGCGGCCATGTAGAGCAGGATGCCCACGGTCCCGATCCAGAAGTGGAGGTTGGCGAGCACAACCGAGTGCAGCGGGCGGTCCCACAGCCGCGGCAGCAGCCAGTAGATCATGCCGGCGGCCATGAAGCCGTTCCACCCAAGGGCGCCGCCGTGGACATGGCCGATGATCCAGTCGGTGTAATGGCCGAGGGCGTTGACCGACTTGATGGAGAGGAGCGGCCCCTCGAAGGTGGCCATGCCGTAGAAGGTGACGGCGGCCGCCATGAACTTGAGCACCGGATCGGTGCGGAGGCGGTCCCAGGCGCCGCGCAGGGTGAGGAGCCCGTTCAGCATGCCGCCCCAGGACGGCGCCCAGAGCATCAGCGAGAACGTCATCCCGAGCGTCTGCAGCCAGTCCGGCAGGGCGGTGTTCAGCAGGTGGTGGGGGCCGGCCCAGATGTAGACGAAGACCAGGGACCAGAAGTGCACCACCGAGAGCCGGTACGAGTACACCGGCCGTTCCGCCGCCTTCGGCAGGAAATAGTACATGATGCCGAGGATCGGCGTGGTGAGGAAGAACGCGACGGCGTTGTGCCCGTACCACCACTGCACCAACGCGTCCTGCACGCCGCCGAACAGCGGGTAGCTGTGCGTGAGCGAGGTCGGCAGCGAGAGGTGGTTGACGACGTAGAGCATCGTCACCGTCACGATCGTCGCGATGTAGAACCAGATCGCGACGTAGAGGCTCGGCTCGCGGCGCCGAGCGAGCGTCCAGAAGAAGTTCACCGCGAAGACCACCCAGATGAGGGCGACGGCGACGTTGATGGGCCAGATCAGCTCGGCGTACTCCTTGCCGCGCGTGAGGCCGAGCGGGAGCGTCACCGCCGCGGCGACGATGATCGCCTGCCAGCCCCAGAAATGGAGCTGCGAAAGGAAGTCGCTGGCGAGCCGGGCCTTCACCAGCCGCTGCGTCGAGTAGTAGACGCCGGCGAACATCATGTTGCCGACGAACGCGAAGATGACGGCGTTCGTGTGGAGCGGCCGGAGACGCCCGAAGGACAGCCACGGCAGGCCGAGGTTGAGCTGCCAGAAGTTCAGCTGCGTCGCGACCAGCACGCCGACCAGCATGCCGACCACGCCCCAGACGAGGGTGGCGAGGACGAATTGGCGGACGACCTTGTCGTTGAACTCGAGGGTGATCTTGGAGGCGGGCATCGGGGGCGGGTAAGTGGGGCGTGGATCAGGCGCGGCGCGGGCGATCGGCGTCGCGGCCGGCAAGGCGCGGGTTCTCCTCGGCCAACGGCAGGAGCGAGTCTCGCTCGGGACTGCTCAGCGGTCCCCGCGCGTGCTCGCGCAGGAAGAACACCAGGAAGGTGAAGACGAGGCAGAGGCTGATCGTGAGGGTGAGCGGGACGACGGCCATGACGGGGGAACGGTCAGTTGGACGACGGGACCCCCGCGGCGGCGCGGGCGGGAGCGCGGCGGCGCGGCGCGGCCGAGCGGCCGTGGTGGTGGCGGAGGAGTTCGCGGGCGGCGAACCAGTGGTCGAGGTCGCGGCCTTCCGGGCGGCCGTTCTCCAGCCAGAGCAGGTAAGCGGCGTGCTGGATCTCGGATTCGGTGGGCTCGGGGACGACGGACGATGATTTGAGTGGGCGCATGATGACTCCTTGGCGTTCGGGATGAGGTGGCGGTCGGGAAATACCTTAGTGATCGGGCGTGGCGGCCGGCTCCTCGGTGGTTGGCGGTCGCTGCGCGGTTCTTGGCCGCCGTTCAGGCGGCGAAGGGGATCGGTTGCGCCTGGACGGCGGGGCTCGCGCCGTGGAGGCGGATCCGGTAGTGGGTGGGAGACTCCCCGGCGAACCGCCGGAACACCCGGTTGAACTGCGAGAGCGACTGGAAACCGGCCTCGTAGGCGGCCTCGCTGATCCGCGTGTGGGGATTGAGCAGCATCTGCTTGGTGCGCTCAATGCGAGCGCGCGCCACGTAGTGCGTGAAGGTGAGGCCCGTGGCCGCCTTGAAGACCTTGCAGAAGTAGAACGCGCTCATGTTGGCGGCGCGTGACACCTGCTCCAGCGAGAGCGGCTCCCCGAGGTGCTCCGCGATGTAGGCGCGGGCCTTCGACGCGGCCGGCGGCTCCGCCGCGTTCGAGCGGATCATCAGCTCGTTGCTTAGGAGGGAGAGGTGCTGCGCGAAGCTCGCCAGCAGGCGCAGCGCCGCGCGGTACCGCGCTTTGGGCAGGACGCGCGTCTCGAAGTACGCTCGCCGCAGCAGGTCCACGTCGACCGTGGCCTTCCAGCGCGAGAGCTCCGCCAGCGCGGCGCGGAAGCCGTGCTCCGTGGGCGGGCGCGTCATCACCTGCCCCGTCTGCAGGTAGGCGATGATCCGCTCCCCCACCCGCACCGGCACCACCGACTCGGCGAGGCCGGCGAAGCAGCGCACCGTCTTGCCGTCGACGCCCGGCTCCCGCTCGACCTCCTGCTGCACCCGCAGGCAGGTCGCGCAGGTGCTGCTCGACCCGGTGAGCATCGCGCACATGCGGTTCGGCTCCCGCGCACCGTGCATCGGCGGCTGGAACGAGCCCGCCTCACGGAGCACCAGCGGCAGGCCGGTCGCGGTCTGGAAGGCATCCTGGTAATCACGGAAGATCTCGGCCTGGCGCAGGCGGGCGACGACGTCGTCGCCGCGGGGAGACGCGGACGCGGTCTGGGCGCAGTGGGTCGCTTGCATGGCGGCCAGCATAGCGGTTCGGCGCGACCCGCGGTATTGGAGCCGCGGCGGCATCTCGCTAGGGAAATTCCCTAGGTCGACCAGCCGCGGTTGAAAAAGGGCGGCGCGGGCCGCGGGCCTTGCCGACCTCCCGCGCTTCAGCTCCTCTTGCGCCTTCTCCCCGCCATGGATCAAGCCGCCCTTCCGAATTCCGCTGGCTCCTCCGCCACCGAACGGGAGCTGCGCGACCTCAAGGCCGCGCTCGACGCCCACTCGATCGTCGCGATCACCGACCCGGCCGGCCGCATCACCTACGTGAACGACAAGTTCTGCGCGATCTCCGGTTACTCCCGCGCGGAGCTCCTCGGGCAGGACCATCGCATCATCAACTCGGGTCTTCATCCGAGGGAGTTCTTCCGCGACCTCTGGGCCACCATCGGGCGCGGGCAGGTCTGGCGCGGCGAGATCCGCAACCGGGCGAAGGACGGAAGCCACTACTGGGTCGACACCACGATCTTCCCGTTCGTCGACGAAGGGGGTCGGCCCGTCCAGCACGTCTCCATCCGCACCGACATCACCCGCCGTAAGAACTTCGAAGGCGAGCTCCAGCGGGTCGCCGCCGAGTTGGAGGAGAAGAACAAGGAGCTCGAGGCGATCGTCTACACCGTCTCCCACGACCTCCGGTCCCCCCTCGTCAACGTCCAGGGCTTCGGCAAGCAGCTCAACCGCGCCTGCGACTCCATCCGGCAGGCGATCGCCGAGGCCGGCCCGGGTGACGCCGTGCCCGCGGCCAGGCTGGAGGCCGCCGTGGGGACCAGCATCCCGCAGGCGCTGCGCTTCATCAACGCCGGCGTCCAGAAGATGGACGCCCTGCTCGCGGGCCTCCTGCGCTACTCCCGCCTCGGCCGCGTCGCCCTCCAGATCCGCCCGCTGAACGTCAACGGTATCCTCACCGAGCTGCTCGCCGCCATGCGCTTCCAGCTCGACGAGACCGGCGCCGTGGTGGAGGTCACCCCCCTGCCCGTCTGCCGCGGCGATCACGCGCAGATCAGCCAGGTCTTCGCCAACCTGGTCGACAACGCCCTCAAGTACCGGCACCCGGACCGGCCGCCGCGCATCCGCGTGACCGGCCGCGTCGCCGAGGGCCGCGCCGTCTACGCGGTGGCCGACAACGGAATCGGCATCGCGCCCGAGCACCGGACCAAGGTCTTCGAGATGTTCCACCGGCTTGATCCCGAAGCCTCCTCCGGCGAGGGCCTGGGCCTCGCGATCGCGCAGCGCGTCCTCGAGCGCCAGCAGGGCCGGATTTGGGTTGAGGGTGCCGCCGGCGAGGGGTCCACTTTTTTCCTTTCGCTGCCCGCGAACGAAGCGGCGGGAAGCCCACCATGACGTCCCAGCCCACCATCCTGATCGTCGACGACGACGAGGGCCACGCCATCCTCATCCGCGAAAACCTCGAGGCCGCGGGCCTCTCCAACCGCATCCGGCACTTCCGCGATGGCCAGGCCGTCCTCGACTTCTTCTTCAAGGACTATCCCGCCCTCGGGGACTCCTTTCTCGTGCTGCTCGACATCCGCATGCCCAAGGTCGACGGCATCGAGGTGCTCCGCCGGCTGAAGGCCGACGCGAACCTCCGCAAGCTGCCGGTCATCATGCTGACGACCACCGACGACTCTCGTGAGATCGTGCGCTGCCATGAGCTGGGGTGCAGCGTCTATATGCAGAAGCCGGTCGACTATGACCGCTTCTCCGAGGCCATCCGCCGGCTCGGCGGCTTCGTGCCCTTCCTGCAGGTCCCCCGGCTCAGCGCCGGCTGAACCCGCTTCCGACCGTGGAGAACGCGACGCCCGCCCCGGCCCTGCTGGTCGTCGACGACGACGAGGGGTTGCGTCTCCTGATGGCCGACCAGCTGCGCGGGGAGGGTTACGGCGTCGAGACCGCCGCCAACGCCCGCGAGGCGCTCGACCGCCTCGAACGCCATCCGCCCGACCTGCTCGTCCTCGACCTGAAGCTTCCCGACGCCGAGGGCCCCGAGCTCATCTCCCGCCTGCAGCGCGACCGCGCGGCCGTGCCGTTCGTCATCGTCACGGGCCGCGGGGACGAGAAGGCCGCCGTCGAGGTCATGAAACGCGGCGCGCTCGACTACGTGATGAAGGACACGGACCTGCTCGCCCTTCTGCCGGCGGTCGTGCGCCGAGCCCTTGACGCCGTCGCACGGGACCGAGCGCTGCGCGACGCCCAGGCCGAGCACCGCCGCCTTGAGCGCGAGATCCTCGAGATCAGCGAGCGGGAGCGCCAAACCATCGGCGCGGACCTGCACGACAACCTAGGGCAGCAGCTCACGGCGCTCGAGCTGATGTGCACCCTCGCCAAGGACGACGCCTCCGCATACCCCGAGCTCGCCGACCGGCTGAACCTCATGAGCCGCATGCTCCGCGAGGCGGTCGGGCAGACGCGTTCCCTCGCCCGCGGGCTGGTGCCGGTCGGACCCGAGCCCGACGCCCTCCAGCTCGGGCTCGCCGAGCTGGCCGAACGCACCGGGGCGATCGGCCGCCTCACGTGCGGATTCGAATGCCCGCGTTCCGTCACGGTCGAGGATCCCTTCGTCGCCGGTCACCTGTACCGCATCGCGCAGGAAGCCGTGAACAACGCGGTCAAGCACGCCCGCGCCCGCAGCGTCGTGATCCGACTCGAGGAAACCGACGGCCGCCTCCAAGTCACCGTTCGCGACGACGGCTCCGGGCTGCCGGCCAAGGCCGGACGGTCGCCGGGCATCGGCCTTCGCGTCATGCGGCACCGCGCCAACGTGATCGGCGCCCGGCTCACCGTCGATTCGCGGCGCGGCGAGGGTGTCGTCGTCCGCTGCTCGCTCAACTCACCCGCCCGATGAAACGCCAGGCCCGCCCCCCGGCTCCTGCCGCCCCCGAGACCGCCCCTCCGCCGCGCAGGCGCGTGCTGCTGGTTGACGACCATCCGTTCATGCGCGCCGGCCTCCGGCAGCTCATCGACCGACAATCCGACCTCGTCGTCTGCGGCGAGGCCGGCAATCCGGCCGAAGCCTTCCAGCAGCTCTCCCGCGGCCGCCCCGACCTCGTGCTGACCGACCTCACGATGCCGGGCCGGGGCGGACTGGAGTTCCTGCGCGACCTCCGGGCGGCGCATGAGGACCTTGCGATCCTAGTCGTCTCGATGCACGACGAGGGCGTCTACGCGGAACGCGCGCTGCGCGCCGGCGCGCGCGGGTACATCATGAAGGAAGCCGGCGGGGAGAACATGCTCGCGGCGATTCGCCGCGTGCTCGGCGGCGAGGTCTACGTGAGCCCGCGGATGTCGGCGCGGATCCTCGACGCGCTTTCGACGGGTCGGCCCCGCGGATCGCGGTCGCCGATCGAACAGCTCACCGACCGCGAGTTCGAGGTCTTCCAGCTCATCGGCCAGGGGAAGAGCACGCGCGACATCGCGGCCGAGCTGCACCTCAGCCCGAAGACGGTCGACGTCCACCGCGGGCACATCAAGGAGAAGCTGGAGTTGCGCGACGTCACCTCGCTCATCCGCCACGCAGTGCGCTGGGTCGAGACCCGCCGGGAAGGCGACTGAGCCGCCCGAAGGGATTCAGTGCCGCGCGGCGGCGAGGTGCTGGCGCAGCAGGTCCTTGCCGTAGTCGTTGCCGTTCGGCGTGCGCACCACGACGTGGATGTGCTCCCGGTCGGGCCGCCGCGGGTCGGCCGCCAGATGACGCAGGTTGGCCGGCCGCTGGTGATCGAACTCCACCAGCACGACGGGGCTATGTATCCGGTAATAAAACACACCGTCCGCGCGGTCGCCGCCGATCCACGCGAAGTGCGTGCGGTCGAGATGTGCGCGGACTTCCTCCATCTTCACGCGGGCCTGCCCGTCGGCGAGGTTGCCCACGTGGAGGGCCACGAGGTCGAGCAGCGCCGCCCGCTGCGCGGCGTCCAACTCGCGCGCCGGGATGCCGGCGTAGTCGAGGACGACGTTGTCGCGGAAGGCCTCGGTGAGGTTGTCGTTGCCGTCCTTATCCGGCCGCAGCCGGGCGAGGCGGCGCTGGTCGGGGTTCAACGATCGGAAGAGGGCCAGCCCTGCGTCCTGCTCTCCTTGGAGGATCGAGACCCCGCGGTGGAGGCCGGCGCGGGCGGTGACGGGCTCTGACCCGACGAAGACAGGCGACATCACGACCTGATCGCCCAAGACGAAGTAATTGATGATGAGGTGGTGGCCATCGACCTGCCATCCCCACGGCTGGTCGGCCGAGGGTTCGCCCATGATGGTAATCCAGTAGAGCCACTCGCCGTACTCCGTGAAGTTGTCCCCATTGAGTTCGCCGAGCGTGTGGTTCAGGCGCATGATGTCACGCGCGAGCGACAATCCCTTCGCGCTCAGCCCCGCCTTCATCAGCCCAAGCGCGGCCGCGCGCTGGGCCTCGTCCATCTCCTGGAAGCTCACGCCTTGGCGGATGTAAAAATGCTGGTTCATCCACTTGCGCCACTCGGGATCGTCGACGGGGAAGACCGTCTTCGCCCGCTGCGCCGGGCTGAGCGCCGCGAGGAACGCCCGGGCCGCCTCGCGCACCGGGCCCGTGGAGACGCCGGTGGAGCGGACCGGGAACAGCCCACGCTCGACCTCGCCCCGCGCCGTGAGGCCGCGGAACGGCTCCGCGAGGCCCTTGGCCTCGGCCTCGCGCGACATGCGCACGAAGCGTTGGAAACGGCTCTCCTCGGCGGACGGGGCCTGCGCGGCAAGGGATGAGGCCGTCAACAAGAGGGCGACGAAACGGATCGGGATACTCATTGGGGAAAGTGTGCTTTGGGGCCGGTAAGCCGGATTCTGTCCCGCGCCTCGCGGCGCAGTGGTCGTCATTTCTCTCGGGACGGCCTCGCGGCCGACCCGCCCGCCGACCTACCGCCGAAGCGGAAAGCCGCCGGATGCGACTTACCCGTGGCTATGGGACGGGCCGCCCAGCCACCTATTTAGTCTTGCACCGGACGGGGTTTTTCCTGCCGCCGCGCTCACGCGCGACGCGGTGGGCTCTTACCCCACCTTTTCACCCTTGCCCGCCCCGGCCCCTCGCGGGGTCGTGGCTGGCGGTATATTCTCTGTGACACTGTCCGTCGGCGCGCCTTGACGCGCGCCGCCCGCGCTTGCGGTGAAGCTTGCGCGGCGTCCTGCCCTGCGGTGTCCGGACTTTCCTCTCCGAACTTCCATCGGGCGCGGCATTACCCGCGCCTTGGGATCAAAGAACTCGGAGCGACGACCCAGCCCCAAAGCACGAAGGCAAGGTGGTCCGACCGAGCTTGCTGGCAAGCGCGCCGAAGCGCGGGACGGCAAAAACCCAGGGTCAGGTTTCCCAATAGACGATGCGACCGCACTGGTCGCACGTCGGCAACTGGGCGGCTGGGTCGGCGGACTTTCCCCGTACGGCCGACTCGACCTCGCTGGAAACCTTGAGATGGCAGCACCCACATTTACCGGCGTGAATGGCCACGATCACGGGAAAGTTCCGGGCCGCGATGCGGTCGTAGACACGGAGGCGGAAAGGCTC
>JACCDP010665186.1_pt1 | contig 37903 bp, 29 predicted proteins | sample 7445841 | NCBI WGS metagenome assembly JACCDP01 (sample SAMN15323441, study PRJNA562643) | freshwater metagenome | isolation source: river surface water | place: USA:Blue River Watershed | collected 2017-08-17 | reverse complement strand
CCTCCCTTCCTCACGGTGACTACCTTCCCAAGAAGCACTCACCCCACGAACGAAGGTGATACTTTCTCCCTTGGTGCCGCGTTGCGGCGCCCCACAACGACAATGTCGAAACCAGATTGTCGTCATGGTCGGATTCGGATCGTCGTTGACCAGAGAGGCCTCGGAGGCAGGGCGGCCCTACGCCGTCGACTATGCGACGCCGGCCGGTCAGCGCCGGCCGCGGGGCGGGGTCTCGGGCGGCGGCACCTCGACCGGCAGCTGTTCGGCTGAAGGTTGAATTCAGTCCCACGATCGGCGTGCCCTGGCCGGCATTCCGTTGGCGTGGGCGCCGAGGAGCCTCAGGCGGTCCATGCTGCGTACCGCTCGCGGCGCATCGCCTCCGGATCGAATCACCCGGCCTCGGCCAAGATCAACCATCAGCGGACTGACCCCGTGGGATTGGCTTCGGTGTTCATCCGTGGTTTTAACCAAACCCACGAGGCATGATGCCTCGTCCACGTCGGAGAATGCGCGAATGCAGGTCGTGAATTCTCCGCGGCTGCAGCCGCGGCCACATCGGCCGAAGGCACATCGACCGAGCGACCCGTCCTTCTGACTCCCAACTCCTGAATTCCAAATTCTATCCCCCAGCCCTGCCCTCCGGCGCGACACCGGCCGGTCAGCGCCGGCCGCGGGACGGAGTCTCGGGCGGCGGAACCTCCGTCGGCAGCTGGTCGGCGCAGAGTTCGAGGATCTCGATGGCGCTCAGACCCGACTGCGCGGCACCGTTAGTCGACAGTCGCGGAGCCTCGTCGATCGGATGGATCGAAAGCGGACCCTCGACCCGAGTGGTGGTGATCGGTCCGCCGCCGAAGCGCAGGAGGGAAGAGACGGCCGCCTTCGCGTAGATCGGGTTGCGCGTTTTCCAAAAAGCGTACGCCGCAAGTCGCGGCGTACCTTGGCTTTGCCGGCCCTGTTCGCCGAGGAAACGCCCCTCGGGGTCCTCGGCGCCCGTCTGCTGGTCGCGACGCAGTACCTCCGCGGGGGCACTGCCAAGCCGGCAATACTGAAGCCACATCCGCTGCCAGCCCGCATGATCCAGAATCTCGTTAAACTCGAACACGACCTGGGAACCGGCCTGGATCGTCGCGAGGTTGTAGGAACCCACCTCGTCCGAAACCTGGAAGAGTTTCCCCGTCGCGGGGTCGTAACCGAAGACGAGGTTCTTCCCCGACTTCAGCCAGTACGGCATCGCCTGCAGGGACTCGACGCCCGCGAGGATCTTGTCGCGCCAACGCACGTCGCCCGTGCGTTCCCACTCAGTCATCCAATTGCTCACATAGGCGAACCAGTCGGGTCCGGCACGCACTCGCGCCGGGTGACGCTTCTCCGCCTCGGTGATCGGCTGCGCGATCCGCATCGGGTCGAGGGTGAGCGAAGTCTGGTCCGCGTTCGCCACTTCGCGCATGAGATCGCCGATGCGCTCGTCGGTCGTGAGGTAGTAGTATGGTCGCTTCAGGCCGGCCATGCTGATGCGCACTTCCTTCGCGCCGCAGCCCCAGTGCCGGACGTTGTGCCGCGAACCGAGCCCGGCCAGCGACCCGAGATGATAACAATCCACCTCGCTCGTGTGGCGGGTCATCGCCTCCGCCATCCGGAAAAGGTCAGCGCGGCCCGTTCGCAGGAAGCTGAACCACAGCCAGAGGTCGGTCCCGAGCTCGGTGTTATCCCAGGCCATCCCCCCGAGGTCGTAGTTCCACACGTGGCGCTCGCGGTCGTACGAGTGCATCACGTCACCGAAATCCCAGAATCCATACCAGCGGTGCTGCTCGATCTGGCGCTGGTAGAAGGCGAGCGTCGACTCGAGCTGCTCCTCGACCGCGCGGCGGAACGGGGTGCTCCGGTCCGGCAGGCTCCAGATTCCGAGGGCCCGAACCGCGTGCAGGTGCCGAGGTGTCGCCACCAGCAGCGGCAAAGCCGACCCCACCTTGGCCTGCGCGACCGTCTCCTCGCGCGAAGGCACTCCGGCTCCGGGGAAAAGCGTGAGCTCGCTCGTCCGCGCGACTCCCACCGGGGTGCTCAATCCGGGCTGCACGTCCTCGTATGCGGCCTCCAGTCCGTGCGCCCGCGTGTCATAGTGCCGCATGTCCATCGCCGGGGCCTCCGGTGACCAGAGCCAGACCCGCAGCGCGGCCTCGCCGCTCGTCGCGCCCGACACCTCGAGCGAACCGGGAAAGGACTGCCAGAAGTTCTTCACGCTCACGCCGAGCCCGCCGCTCACGTCACCCACGAACACCAGCCCGCCGGCGCGGTGACCGGCTCCGCAGGGGATCCACGCGCTCTGCGGATTGGTGCGCTTCACCACCGTGAAACCATCCGCTGAGGCCTGCGTGAGCTTGAAAGCGTCCCACGTGGCCCAGTCCGCCAGCAGACCTTGGCCCTGGGCGGAATACTCCGCCCGGTTCGGCACCCGTTTCCCCTGCAGTTGCGCGGGGTAGACGTTTCCGCCGCCGCCAGGGTGGTTCACCACGCGGCCGCCGCGGCCGACCATCGGCTGCACAGGTTCGGCCCAGAGTCCGCCATCCTCGCCGGCGAAGCGCACATGCCGATTCTGCACCTCCTCCCGCAGCGGCACCGCGAACTCGATGCCCAGGCCGCGCACGAAGTCCCGCTGCTCATCACCGTCGTAAACGATCGTGTGCACCAGCCGCACCGTTTCCCGACCGGCGTAAAGGTAGAGCCGCACCACGAAGGGCAGCCAATCTCGCGAGCCTTCCGCCGCCCGATGCACGCCCTCAACCTTCAACACGGCCCGCACTGGGCCTTCCTGTTCAACCGTCACCCGCGTCGTCCGGCCCAGGAATTTCTCCCGCGGCGGCGCATCCTCGGCCGCCCCATCAGGTCCGCGCTGCAGCACGCACACGAGGCGACCCCGCCGCGCGACCTCGCGGCCGCCCACCGCGAGCGAATCGATGAGGTCACCGCCCCAGTTCGTGAGGCGCAGCCGCAAGACTCCGGTGTCGACCTCTACGCCCGTATCGCTCCTCCGCACGCGCAACGCGTTGCCCGCGTCCGATGCGGCCGCATCCGGAGCGATCGTGAAGGGACCCTTGGCGTTCGGGCCGGCCACCGTGGCGAGCCCGACCCACTTGAGCGAGCCGTCCGGCCAATAGGCCAACGGCCAGCTTTGCGAAGGCAGGAGTTCGCCGGCGGCGCCGCGCAACGCGAAGCTGACGCCCGGCTTCACCGCACCGCGCGGCCACGGCACGCCCCAGCTCACCCCGGTCGGCGCGGCGGGTGGCTCGCCGCCCAGCCAGTCCAGCACCACCGGCTCCGCGGCGGCCATGCCGGCGGCAAGGAACGGCATAACGAGGAGGCGCACAAAGCTGGGGATGAGTTTCATGGTGGTAGAATCAGCGCGGAGGGAGCGGAACCACGTCGGCACGATGGAGCCAGACGAAGCACCCCGGCCGCCGGTAGCGCAACGCCGGTCCTGGCGGCGGACTTTCCCGCACGGACAGTCAACGCACCGCCAAGGCTCCGCCCGACGATCGCGCTTAAGCCGAAAGCGGGTGAAATTGCGCCTTCCCCTCCGCGGCGCTCCGCACCTTTAATCGCAGTCCCTTTCCTCCCGCGATGCCCTCGAAGCAGACCTCCGCCCCCACCACTCCCGCTCCCGCCATCCGGAACTTCCGCAAGCTCATGGCCGCCAACCGCGGTGAGATCGCGGTGCGCATCTTCCGCGCCGGCACCGAGCTCAACCTCCGCACCGTCGCCGTCTTCGCGCAGGAGGACCGGCTCTGCATCCACCGCTACAAGGCCGATGAAGCCTATCAGGTCGGCGCCGGCAAGGGACCGGTGGCCGCGTACCTCGACATCGACAGCATCGTCGCGGTCGCGAAGGACAAGGGCGTCGACGCCATCCACCCGGGCTACGGCTTCCTTTCCGAGAACGCCGAGTTCGCCCGCGCTTGCGCCCGCGCCGGCATCACGTTCGTCGGACCGCGCCCGGAACTGCTCGACATGATGGGGGACAAGACCGCGGCGCGCGCCCTGGCGCAACGGATCAACGTGCCCACCCTGCCCGGCACCGAGAACCCCATCACCGACCGCGACGAGGCCCTGCGCACCGCGAAGACCATCGGTTTCCCCCTGATCATCAAGGCGGCCTTTGGCGGCGGCGGCCGCGGCATGCGCGTCGTCCACCGGGCCGCCGACCTCGCCAACCTGCTCGACGAGGCCCAGGCCGAGGCCGGCCGAGCCTTCGGCAACCCCGCCGTCTTCCTCGAGAAATACATCCCGCGCGCCAAGCACATCGAGGTGCAGGTGCTTGGCGACCAGCACGGCAACGTCATCCACCTCCACGAGCGCGACTGCTCCGTCCAGCGCCGCCACCAGAAAGTGGTCGAAGTCGCGCCCTCCTTCGGGTTGCCCGAGAAGGTAGTGAACGAACTCTGCGACGCCGCCGCCCGCATCGCGCGCGAGATCCGTTACGACAACGCCGGCACGGTGGAATTCCTCTACGACCTCGACCGGCATGAATGGTTCTTCATCGAGATGAACCCGCGCATCCAGGTGGAGCATACCGTGACCGAGGTTATCACCGGCCTCGATCTCGTCCGCGCCCAGATCCTCATCGCGCAGGGCCACTCGCTCCACTCGGAGGAGGTCGGCATGCCCCGCCAGGCAGATATCCCGCGCAACGGCTACGCGATCCAATGCCGCATCACGACCGAGGACCCGGAGAACAAGTTCATGCCCGACTACGGGCGCATCATCGCATATCGCTCCCCGGGCGGCTTCGGCGTGCGACTCGACGGCGGCATGGGCTACGCCGGCGCCGTCATCACCCCGTTCTACGACTCGATGCTCGTGAAGAGCATCACCAGCGGACAGACCTACGACATCGCCCTGCGCCGCGCGCTACGCACCCTCAGCGAGTTCCGCATCCGCGGGGTGAAGACCAACATTCCGTTCCTCGAGAACGTCATCGCCCACCCGCAATTCCGCTCGGGGCAGGCCACCACGACGCTGATCGACACGACGCCGGAGTTGTTCGCCTTCAAGCCCCGCCGCGACCGCGCCACCAAGCTCCTCAACTTCCTCGGCAACGTCATCGTCAACGGCAACCCGCACGCGAAGGGCTACCGGCCCGACAAACCGCTCCCCGCGGCCCCCGTGCCTCCGGCTGACCCCCGCGTCGCTCCGGCCCCCGGCACCCGGCAGCTCCTGCTGGAGCTCGGCGCGCGCGGATTCGCCCAGTGGACGGCGCGCCAGAAACGGCTCCTCGTCACCGACACGACTTGGCGCGACGCCCACCAGTCGCTGATGGCCACCCGCGTCCGCGGCTTCGACATGCTCGCCGTGGCCGACTCGCTCGCCCGCCGCTCGCCCAATCTTTATTCCCTCGAAATGTGGGGCGGCGCCACGTTCGACACCGCGATGCGCTTCCTCAACGAGGACCCGTGGGAGCGCCTCCGCCAGCTCCGCGCCCGCGTTCCCAACATCTGCTTCCAGATGCTCTTCCGAGGAGCCAACGCTGTCGGCTACACGAACTACCCCGACAACGTCGTCGCGGGATTCGTGAAGCACGCCGCCGCCAGCGGCATGGATATCTTCCGCGTCTTCGACTCGCTCAACTACCTGCCGAACCTGCGCGTCGCGATGGAGGCCGTGAACGACACCCACGGGGTCTGCGAAGCCGCGATCTGCTACACCGGCGACATCCTCGATGACCGCCGGGACAAATTCTCGCTCAAGTACTACGTGCGCCTCGCCCGGGAGCTGGAGCGGATGGGCGCCCATGTGCTCGCGATCAAGGACATGGCCGGCCTCTGCCGCCCCTACGCCGCACAGAAGCTCGTGAAGGCCCTCAAGGAGGCGGTCGATCTGCCGATCCACTTCCACACCCACGACACCAGCGGCATCGCCGCCGCCAGCGTGCTGCGGGCGGCCGACGCCGGCGTCGATGTCGTCGACCTCGCCCTCGCCGCCATGAGCGGCAGCACCTCCCAGCCCAACCTCAATTCCGTCGTCGCGGCCCTGCGCCACACTCCGCGCGATACCCAGCTCGACTTGGAGGCCCTCAACGAGTTCTCCGATTATTGGGAAGTCGTCCGCGACTATTACCGGCCGTTCGACACCGCTCCGCGCAGCGGCTCGGCCGAGGTCTACCTGCACGAGATGCCGGGCGGCCAGTACACCAACCTCAAGGAACAGGCCGCCTCGATGGGCGTCGCCCACCGCTGGCCCGAGATCGCCCGCACCTACGCCGAGGTGAATCAGCTGCTGGGCGACATCGTGAAGGTCACGCCGAGTTCCAAGGTCGTGGGCGACATGGCGCTGTTCCTCTTCAGCCGCGGCATCAAGCCCGCCGACGTCGTCAACCTCGAGCCGGGATCAGTCCCGTTCCCCGAGAGCGTGATCGACATGATGCAGGGCGGCCTCGGCTGGCCCGAAGGCGGCTGGCCGGAAAGCGTCTCCCTCGTCGTCCTCGGCGAGAAGCGCCACCGCGAGGCCCGCGCCAAGTACGAGGCCTCGCGAAAGAAGGGATCCCGCGGCCGCGCGCCCGAACTCGACCTGTCCAAGACGCGCGCCGAGCTCACCGAGAAGCTGCGGCGGCCCGCGAACGACGACGACGTCTACTCGCACCTGATGTACCCGCAGGTCTTCGCCGACTTCGCGAAGCACGCGGCGGCCTACGGCGACGTCTCCGTGCTGCCCACGCCGGCGTTCTTCTACGGACTCCGGCCGGGCGAGGAAATCTCCGTCAGCATCGAGGAGGGCAAGGTCCTGATCATCCGCCTGATCTCGGTCGGCCAGCCCGACAAGGACGGCCGCCGCGCCATCAGCTACGAGCTGAACGGCATCGCCCGCGAGACCTACATCGTCGACAAGTCGATCTCACCGAAGTCCAAGGCCCGGCCCAAGGCCGACCTAGCGGATCCTCGCCAGGTCGCGGCCCCCATCCCGGGTCTGATCGCACAGCTCTCCGTTTCCGTGGGCAGCAAGGTGGCGAAGGGCGACAAGCTCCTCATGATGGAGGCGATGAAGATGCAGAACACGGTTTACGCGCCGGTCGACGGCGTGGTCGCCGAACTGCACGTCGCGCTGGGCGACACGGTCGAGTCGAAGGACCTCCTGCTGGTCGTGAAGCCCGCTTCGTGAGCGCAGGAACCGGGGCGGGCGCTTGAGTTCACCCGCCGGCCGCCCAACGTTCCGTTCGGCATGACCCTCGACCGGTCCAGGTTGCACGGCGACTACCCACGGGAAGGAACCCCGGCGATGGTGTGGATGGTCTGCGCGCTTGCCGGAGCCTTCGTCATCCAATTCGCCCTCGAACTCGCCTCGCCGGGCGGGACCGGCGGCTTGGAGACCGCGATGGGACTCTCCGGTCGGGCACTGCAGGAGGGCCGTTGGTGGACGCCCCTCTCATTCTGGCTTCTCCACAGCACCAGCAACCTGTTCCATCTGGGCATCGTGGTGGCGGGGCTTCTGCTGCTCGGCCGAGAACTGGGCCCGCGGCTCGGGGCGAAGACCGTCTTCGTCGTCTTTGCGGCGGGGTTGTTCGCCGGCGCGACATGGTGGCTGGCCGCCAACTGGGGCAACTCCGCGGAACTCATCGGGGCGACGGCCGGTGCGTACGCGCTGCTCGCCCTGGCCGCGGGCGTTCTTCCCGACCGTCGCTTCGATGTGCTGCTGTTTTTCATCTTTCCCGTTTCGTTCCGACTGCGGCACCTCGCGTGGATCCTGCTCGCCGTCGACGGTCTGGCCTTTGTCCTGAAAGACATCCTGGGGCGCCCCCTGCCCTTTGAGTACGCGGCATCGTCGCACCTCGGTGGAATGGCGGCGGGGTGGATTGCGTGGCGCTTCCTGCGGACCCGTGCAGCGCCCGCACAAGGCCAGTCTTCTCGTCCCGCCACGCCGCCTCCGGAAAACGCGTCGATGGAACGGACCCCCGCCCAGCTGCGCGCCGAAGTGGACCGCGTGCTGGACAAGATCAGCGCCCGCGGGTTGGGTGCCCTCACACCGGATGAACGCCGCACTCTCGACGAGGCCAAGCATCTCCTGAACGGCCGGTGAAACCCGCCGTCGATCGCAACCCACGCCGCGAATCCCTGTCCCAGCTCCCATGATCCTCCGTCCGCACCTAGGCCGCCTTGCGGCCGCACTGCTCTTCCTGTCGGCCGCGAGCGGCTTTGGGGCCGCGAGCGACAGCCGCAAGTTCAGCACCTCCCCCACCCTCGCGGCCGAGGCCAACGCCCTGATCAAGCTCCTCGCCGAGCTCCACTATAACCGCGACGCGGTGAACAACGCCGACTTCGCCCAGGTCATCCCCGACTACATGGGCGAACTCGACGGTCAACGGCTGTTCTTCCTGGCGACGGACCGGCAGCGATTCGAGGCGGAGTTCGGGAAGAACGTGTTCTACAACGCGGCCTTCCTCGGCAACATCAACGCCGCCTACGAGATCTTCTATGTCTACGAGGAACGCGTGCGCACACGGCTCGCCCGGATCCTGGCAGCGCTCGACCAGGACCTCGACCTCACCGCGCGCGAAGCCTACGGGATCGACCGCCAGCGGGAAAAGGTGCCGTGGCCGGCGGATGCCGCGGCCGCCGACGACCTGTGGAACCGGCGCCTCAAGTTCGAAGTCGTCCAGGAGATCCTCAACAAAAAGACGCCCGAAGAGGCCCGCTCGCAGGTGCGCAAGCGGTACGAGCGCATGCTCAAGAACCTCGGTGAGATCGAGGGCAACGACCTCGCCGAAATGTTCCTCTCGTGCGTGGCCCGGCTTTACGATCCCCACTCGACCTACTTTTCCGCCGCGACCTACGAGGACTTCGGGATCCAGATGAAGCTCCAACTCGTGGGCATCGGCGCCTTGCTCGGCGTGGAGGACGATGTCTGCGTCGTGAAGGAGATCATCCCCGGTGGCCCTGCCGACCTCGGCCGCGAGCTGAAGCCCAACGACAAGATCATCGCCGTGGCGGAGAAGGATGGGGAACCCGTCGAGGTCTACGGGATGAAGATCCGCAAGATCGTCGACAAGATCCGCGGCAAGAAGGACACCCAGGTCGTCCTCACCGTCCAGCCGGCCGACGCGTCCGACAGCTCGGTGCGAAAGCAAATCACGATCACCCGCGACAAGGTTAAGCTCAACTCCGCCCGCGCCCGCGGCGCGGTGTTCGACCTGCCCGACGCCGACGGCACGGTGCAGCCCTACGGTGTCATCACCCTGCCCGCCTTCTACGGCCCGGCCGACGACGGTGATACCGACGCGGAGAGGACCACGGCCTCGCGCGACGTCGCCCGCCTCGTGGCGCAGCTCACCGGGCAAGGCGTGAAGGGCATCGTGCTCGACCTGCGCCGCAACGGCGGAGGCTTCCTGACCGAGGCCATCGAGCTCGCGGGACTCTTCATCAACCGCGGGCCCGTCGTGCAGGTGAAAAATTACAATGGGGAGATCCAGGTGGATAGCGACCGCGACAGCCGGATCATCTACACGGGCCCCTTGGCTGTGCTTGTGGACCGCTTCAGCGCCTCCGCCTCCGAGATCGTGGCCGGAGCCCTCCAGAACTACGGTCGAGCCGTGATCATCGGCGACAGCTCAACCCACGGGAAGGGCTCCGTGCAGCAGGTGATCGAGATGAAGCAGGTCTCCCGGGCGCTTTCGCGCGCCCCGAAGACCGGCGCCGCCAAGCTCACGATCCAGAAATACTATCTTCCCAGCGGAGCCTCGACGCAATTGAAGGGAGTCGTCCCAGACATCGTCCTTCCGTCCATTGAGGACTACCTTCCGATCGGCGAAGCCGACCTCCCCCGCGCGCTGGTGTGGGACCGGATTCCGGGCAGCTTCTTCGAGGGCGAACCTCTGAGCCAGAAGGTTACCGGTCCGCTCTTGGAGAAGAGTCGCGCCCGTCAGGCGAGCCTCGAGGAGTTCGCCTACCTGCGGCGGGTCGTCGAGCGGTTCAAGCAACGGCAGGAGCAGAAGCAGATCTCGGTGAACCTGGAGGAACGGCGCCAGCAGAAGGCCGAGGAGGATGCCTTCCGGAAGGAATCCAAGGCCGAGAAGGAAAAGGTGGCGAAGGGCGACTACGCCTTCCGGCCCTTCTACCTCGGCCCGCCGCCCCAGCCGCGCATCAAGGCCCCGAAGAAGGACGAGGAGGACGACGAACTGGCCGAAGCCGAGGAAGAGAACGAGACCTACGTCCGCGCCGACGTCCATCTCCGGGAGGCGCTCCGCGTCGTACGCGACGCCGTGGAACTGGCCAAAGACCGCGGCACGTGGGTCAGCGACCGGCCTCCGCTCACCGCGGCCAGCGCCGCCACGCCGGAAGCTACCAAACCGCGAGGATGAACCGGTAGCGACCAGTGAGGTCGCGCCTCGACTCGGAGCGGGTATAACCCGCCTCCGCGGCCGCCGCCAGCAGCGCGGCGTGCTGGGTCGGCCCCGTCTCCAGCGCCAGCAGCCCGCCTCGCCGCAGGTGACGACCGGCGCCGGCGATGATGCCGCGCAGGTCACCCAAGCCTTCCTCGGCCGCCACCAGCGCCGAGCGCGGCTCAAACTCGCGCACCTCCGGCGCCGCCTCCGCCAGGTCCGACTCCGAGAGGTAAGGTGGGTTCGAGACGATCACGTCGAAGGGACCACCCGCCAAGGCCGCGAACCAGTCTGACTGAACGAATTCGACCCGCGGTCCAGCCGGATGGGAAGCCGCGTTCTCCCGCGCCAGCGCCAATGCCGCGTCTTCGCGATCCACCGCGACCACCGCGACCTCCGTGAGGCGGGAGGCCAGACTTAGGGCGATCGCACCGCTGCCCGTGCCAAGGTCCGCGACGCGCTCCACCGGCGGATTTTCCGCGGCCCAGCCAGCGACGATCTCCACCAGGAGTTCCGTTTCCGGTCTTGGAACCAAAGCCCGCCGATCGACCTTCAGCTTCACACCGGCGAAATCCACCTCGCCGAGGATGTGCTGCAGCGGCTCGCGCTGCGACCGGCGCTTCACCAGGGGACGGATGCGCCCGAGCTCGGCCTCGGTGAGGGGCCGCTCGAACTCGAGGTAGAGGCGCATGCGGTTCAGCCCGAGCGCGTGTCCCACGATGTGCTCGGCCGAGAGCCGGGGTGACTCAACGCCCTTGCCCGCCAGAAACTCCGTCGACCGCCGGATGATCTCGAGGACGGTCAGCATTTCATTCGTCGTCAGCCGGCCCCCGCGCCGGCGCATAGGTGGCGCCGGTCAACGCCGCCATGCGCTCATCAAAGTCAGCCTGCTGGAGGGCCGAGATGATGGAGCCGATGTTGCCCTCCATCACCTGGGGCAGGTTGTACAGGGTGAGCCCGATCCGATGGTCGGTGAGGCGGTTCTGCGGGAAGTTGTAGGTGCGGATGCGCTCGCTGCGGTCGCCCGACCCGATCTGGCTGCGCCGGGCGGCCGCGTACTTCGCCTTCTCCTCCTCCTCGCGCCGCTTGAGCAGCCGGGAACGCAGCACGGTCATCGCCTTTGCCTTGTTCTTCAGCTGCGAACGCTCGTCCGCGCACGAGACGATCAGCCCGGTCGGCCGATGCAGGATCTGCACCGCCGAGTCGGTCGTGTTCACTCCCTGGCCGCCGGGCCCGCTGGCGCGGCTCACGGTTATCTCGAGGTCCTGCGGATCGATCTGCACGTCCACCTCCTCGGCCTCCGGCAGCACGGCGACCGTCACGGTCGAGGTGTGGATGCGGCCGTTGGCCTCGGTGACGGGCACACGCTGCACCCGGTGCACGCCGCTCTCGAACTTAAGCTGCCGGTACACATCGGTCCCGGTGATGAGGAAGATCACCTCCTTGAAGCCGCCGCGCTCCGAGACGCTGCTGCTCATCGGCTGCATCCGCCAGCCCTGGCCGTCGGCAAATTTCGAATACATGCGGAAAAGCTCCGCCGCGAACAGGCCCGCCTCGTCGCCGCCCGTCCCGGCACGTATCTCCATCACCGTGTTGCGCGAGTCGGTCGGATCCGGCGGGATCATCGCCTGCAGCACGGTTCGTCGCAGCGCGGCCTCACGCTGCCCGAGGGCGGGAAGTTCCTGGGCCGCCAGTTCCCGCAGGTCCGGATCGGCTGCCGGATCCCGCTGCAAGGCGCCAGCCTCGGCCATTTCCCTGCGGGTGCGGACATGCGCCTCATGATCCGCGCAGAGCTGGGCCAGCCGCTGCTGCTCCCGGGTGACTTCGGCCGCGCGCCGCGGATTCGAATAAAATGAAGTCTCCGCCATCTGGGCGGAAAGTTCGTCCAGTCGACGGCGGAAGGGCAGGATGTCGGGCAATTCCTCCATGGGCGTTACCGTGGCGTGACGATTTGCCAGTTGCGCGCCCCACCCCGGAGGAATGTAGATTCCCCGGGTCGAAGCGCCTGGCGGACCCGCCTAGCGCGGACCGTACGTCATGCCCACGTCGCTTTTCACGCAGAACACCATCGCCCTCATCTGGGACTTCGACAAGACTCTAATCCCCGAGTACATGCAGACGCCGCTGTTCCGGCGCTATGGGGTCGAGGAGGCGCTTTTCTGGCAGGAGACGAACAGGTTGGCCGAGCATTACCGGCAACGAGGGTACAACCTTTCGCCTGAGATAGCCTACCTCAACCACCTGCTCACCTACGTTCGCAGCGGGCACATGGCGGGCCTGAATAATCGGCTCCTCGCCGACTGCGGGCGCGAGATCCAGTTCTACCCCGGCCTGCCCGGCCTCTTCGACGCCGCCCGCGGCTGGGTCGCCGAGCGCCCGGAGTTTTCCAAGCACGAGATCACCCTGGAGCACTACGTCGTCAGCACCGGTCTCGCTCCCATGATCCGAGGCAGCGCCATTGCGGGGAAGATCGACGGCGTCTGGGCCTGCGAGTTCATCGAGAATCCCCTGCAACCCGGCTTCCTTCGCCAAAAGGAGCTGCCGATCGAGGCCACGGCGGAAATCGCCCAGATCGGGATGGTCATCGACAACACGACCAAGACACGCGCCATTTTCGAGATCAACAAGGGCACGAACAAGAACGCGGCGATCGACGTGAACTCGAAGCTGGCCCCCGAGGACCGCCGCATCCCGGTGCAGAACATGATCTACATCGCCGACGGTCCCAGCGATGTGCCCAGCTTCTCCGTGGTGAAAAGCGGCGGCGGCCGGGCCTACGCGGTCTACAATCCGGACAAGCCGGCCGAGTTTGAACAGAACGACCGCCTGCTGCAGTCGGGCCGCATCCACGGTTACGGTCCCGCCGATTATCGGACCGGCTCCAGCACCTTCCAGTGGCTCCGCATGCACGTACACCAGATCTGCGAGCGGATTGTCGCGGATCGGGAGTTGGCGGTCGCGAGCAAGGCCTCAAAGCCTCCCCGCCACCTCAACGCAACCCCTGAGGAAATCGCCGCCAAGAAACAGGCCAAGGCCCCGCGTCAGGCCACCTTCCTAGAGTAAAAGAAAAACGCCGGCCAAGCGGCCGGCGTTTCGAGAGGGAGCCTAGGAATTGGATCAGCTCGACCGGCTGACGTTCACGCTCGGGTCAACGGTCGGCGTGGTGGGCGTGGTCGGGGGAGCAGAAGGGGTGGAAGTAACGGGGGGCACGGTGGCCGCGACATTCGATGCTGTCGAGGCAGCCGAGGAGGCCGTGGAAGCCGAGGATGATGCCGTGGAGGCCGCCGTGGAGGCGGTAGAGGACGCCGCGGACGCCGACTGAGTGGCGGCTTGAACAGTGGCCACCGCGACGCTAGCCGAAGCAGCTGTAACCGCCGCAGCGGTTTGATTCGTTGCAGTGGCGACCGCATTGGTCACCGCGGCCGCCTGAGAGGGCGCCGCCGCGCGGACTGCCGCAACCACCGTAGCAGCCTGAGCGGGGGCAGCAGTGGCGACCGCAGTGGCCACTGAAGCCGCCTGAGTGGGGGCTGCCTGAGCAACCGCCGTAACCACCGCAGCAGATTGAGAGGGGGCCGCTGTGGCGACCGCGGTGGCCACTGAAGCAGTCTGGGCCGGGGCGGATTGCGCAACAGCTGAAACAACCGCGGCAGCCTGAGTCGGGGCGGCGGTGGTAGCCGCTGTGGCGACAGTGGCGGCTTGGGCAGGGGCTGCGGACGCAACCGTGGCTACGATCGCCGCGGCTTGGGCAGGAGCAGCAGACACGACCGCCGTCGTCACCGCGGCAGCGGCGGTCGGAACGGCGACAACGACCGCCGCGGTGACCGAGGCCGTGGCCGCAGGAACGGCAGCGGAAACGGAAACCGCCACCGCGGAGGCGGCGGAGGGGACCACGGAGGCAACGGCGGCTGCCATGGTGGCGGCGGATCCTTGATTGGCTTGCGCGGCTACTCGGGCCACGGTCGCCGCGGCAGCGGGATTTTGCTGCGCGATCTGGGCGACCGCGGTCGCGTTGCCACTCTGCGCGGCCTGTTGGACCTGGAGCAGCAACTCCGCCGAAATTTCAGCGTTCTGCGCGTAAGAAAACGCGGGCAACAGGCTGAGCAACGAAGCGATCAATAAGCGGCGAATTTTCATATGCATGTTGAAGACGTTTGACCTCGAAAGTCTTTGGAGAAAACGCATCCCGACTGGCGCTTGCAAACCGAATCTTCAGAGGTGTCACTTTAGTCAGCATCCCAATCGCAAGGGGGCCATCCAAGCGGCGGGCCCAACTCACGAAAATCTGGGGTGTATCCTAAAGGACAGACGCTGGAAACCCTCATTGCCCCATGCCCCTCAAGCAACTCTCCGACGAACAGATTCGATCCTGGAGCCGTCTGGAAAAAGACCGCTGGTGGCTCGCCAACGTCTTCCGCGGCGACCTTCCGCAACTCACCTTCCGATCCGCCCTGACCGGCTTCATCCTGGGTGGGATCCTCTCCGCCACCGCCCTCTACATCGGGGCCAAGACTGGTATTTCCATCGGGGTCGGACTCACGTCGGTCATCCTCGCCTTTGCCATCTTCCGCGTCCTCGCCCGCAGCGGGATCATTTCGGATTTCACGATCCTCGAGAATAATTGCACCCAGTCGATCGCCACCGCCGCCGGCTACATGATCACCCCGCTGATCTCCAGCCTCGCGGCCTACATGCTCGTGACGGGGAAGATCGTGCCGTGGTGGCAGATGATCATCTGGAACGTCGTCATCTCCATCCTTGGCGTGCTCGTCGCCTTCCCGATGAAGCGGCGCTTCATCAACGAGGACCAGCTGCCTTTCCCCGAGGGACGCGCCTGCGGCGTCGTCCTCGACGCCCTGTACACCGGCCAGGCGGACACCGGCATGTTCAAGGCCCGCCTGCTCGCGATCACGGCCGTCTGTACCGGCGCCTACCAGACGATCACGAGCGACGGCTGGATGAAGCTCATCCAGTTCAAGCTGCTCCGGCTCGACCAATGGGCCGGGCTCAAGGAGCCGTGGCACTTAAACGAACGGCTCGACACCTACTACTACACGCTCGCCTCCAAGCTTCACCTCTGGACGCCGAAGATCCTCGGCACCGACATCCGGCAGCTCGGCCTTCGACTCACGCTCGACGCCGCGATGCTCGGCGTCGGCGGCCTCATGGGCATCCGCATCGCCACCAGCTGCGTGCTCGGTGCGTTCATCAACTTCGCCGTCCTCGCGCCGATCATGATCCAGCGCGGCGACATCAAGTCCTACACCTCCCCCAGCGGAGCCATCGTCAACATCTCCCGCGCCGAGATCGTGAACCAATGGTCCCTCTGGTGGGGTGTCACGATGATGGTGGTCGGCTCCCTCGTGAGCCTCGCGGCCAAGCCCGACCTCTTCACCAATGCCTTCCGCTCCCTCCGCGCGCGGAAATCGGCGGCCGTGGAGACTGAGGATCCGCTGCGCTCGATCGAGCTGCCGCTCTGGATGTCCTATGTCGGCGTTCCGATCTTCAGCATTCTTGGCGCCTGGATCACGCACGAGTTCTTCGGCGTTCCGTGGCTGCTGGCCCTCCTCTCGCTGCCGCTGATCTTCGTTCTCACGGTGATCTGCACCAACTCGATGGCGCTCACCTCGTGGACTCCCACCGGCGCCCTTTCGAAGATCACGCAGTTCACCATGGGCGCGGTCGACCGCTCCAACCCCGCTAGCAACCTCATCCCCGCGGGTATGACCGCCGAGATCGCTTCCAACGCCGCCAACCTCCTCTCCGACATCAAGCCCGGCTACATGCTCGGGGCCAAACCGCGCCAGCAGGCGATCGGACACGTCATCGGCATCATCGCGGGCGCCGTTGCCTCTACCCCCCTCTTCTATCTGCTGTTCCTGCCGCCCGATAAAAACGGCGTCCGCTCCGTCTCCACGATCGTGTCCGAGCAGTTCGCGATGCCGGCGGCGCTGCAGTGGAAGGGCGTGGCCGACTTGATCGCGCGCGGCTTCAACAACCTGCCCGCCTCCGCGCTCCTCTCGATGGCGATCGCCGCCGTCGCCGCCATCGTCTTCGAACTGCTCCGCCTCCGCACGAAGGGACGGTTCCCGATCTCCGCCGTGTCGGTCGGGCTGGGCGTCGTGCTGCCGCCGGAGTCGTGCTTCGCGATGTGGGTGGGCGCTCTCATCTTCTGGTGGCACGGCCGGAAGAACCCGGCGCCCGGTTCGAAGGAGCACGCCTTCTGGGTCGAGGGCTGCGAGCCAATCTGCGCGGGCCTGATCTCCGGTGCCGCCCTCGTCGGCATCGGCAACGCGCTCGTCAACGTCCTGCTCGGCTGAGCCGGAGCCGGCGCTGCCCGCTCAGGGCAGCTTCGCCTGCACCAACTTGCTGGCGGCTCCGAAGTCGATGAGGCCGGCGTCGGGGTGCTTCTTCAGCGCCCCGATCACCTTGCCCATCTCCTTCTTCGACTGGGCGCCGGTCTCGGCAATGGCCGCGGCGATCAGGGCCTCGAGCCGCGCACCGTCGATGCCCTTCGGCAGGTACTTCTCCAGCACGCGAATCTCAGCGTCGTTAGCTGACACCAGGTCGGCCCGGCCGCCCTTCTCGAATTCCGCGCGCGCGTCGGAGAGGTTCTTCACGCCCTTACGCAGCGTCGCGATCACCAGCGTCTCGTCGATCTCCTTGTTCGCATCCATGGCAGCCCGCTTGATGGCGGCGTCGGCCGTGCGGAGGGCGGTGGTGGTCGCGGCGTCGCGGGCCTTCATCGCCACGATGATGTCGGCGCGGAGGGAGTCGTAGGTCGGTGACATGGCGCGAAAATCGAGACGTGCCCCGTCGCGCGCAACCGTGTTCTGATCCGCGTGATGACTCCCCTGCCCTCCCGCAACGTCCTCGGCGGCCAGCTCCGCCCCTGCTCGAGCGCGCCATTGACGGGCTATTTCCGCAACGGCCGCTGCGACACGTGCGCGGAGGATGCCGGCTGCCACACCGTGTGCGTCGAAGTGACAACGGAGTTCCTCGCCGCCAGCCGCGCCGCGGGCAACGACCTCTCCACGCCGCGGCCGGAATATGATTTTCCCGGTCTGCAGCCTGGCGACCGCTGGTGCGTCTGCGCCTCGCGCTGGCTGGAGGCAGTCGAAAACGGCGCGCCCTCCCCAGTGGTCCTCGCCGCGACGCACGAACGCACGCTCGAGGTCGTGCCCCTCGCGCTGCTGCGCGAGCACGCCACCGCCTGAGCCATGAGGGCCCCCGGCCGCGCGCCGCTCGTTCTGCGGTTCGAGTCCTTCGCGATACCCCTCGGCATCTTCTCGGTCGCGGTCGACGCCGACGGGGCCGTGGTGGCCACGGCCTTCGGGGACGAGCTCCGGCTCCGCGCCAAGATGCCCCACGCGACCTGGCTTCACGCGCCCGCCGCCACCGCCGAGGCACGACGCCAATTGGAGGACTACCTCCGCGGCGATAGGCGTGACTTTTCGCTGCGATTGGCCGTCGCCGGCACCTCCTTCCAGCAACGCGTCTGGGCCGAGCTCAGGAAGATTCCGCACGGCCGGACTGCGACCTACGGGGAGATCGCCGCGGCCCTGGGAAAGCCGGGCGCCTCGCGGGCCGTCGGCCGCGCCAACGCCACCAACCCGATCTGCGTCATCGTACCCTGCCACCGCGTGATCGGCGCGGACGGATCCCTCACCGGATTCGCCTACGGAGAGGATCTCAAGCGGAAGCTGCTCAAGCTCGAGGGCGCCCTGGCCTAGGCGCCACCCACGGGGCGCGATTTTGGAGCGGCACGCAGGGCCGAGGAAAACCGCCTCAGCTTGCCCTCATCCTTCACGCCCGGCGCCGACTCGACGCCGCTGTTCACGTCGACGAACCGAGCACCGCTCGCTGCCACGGCAGCTGCGATATTGGCCTCGTTAAGGCCGCCGGCGAGGACCCAGTCGTTCTCCGGAAACGCCGCGCGGTGACGCGCGAACTTGGCCCAGTCGCCAACCACGCCCGAACCGCCGAAACCCGCCTCATGAAACGTGTCGAGCAGTACGACCTTGGCCGCCGACCGGATTTCGGCGGAAACGTCGGTGCCCGGCGGGAGCTTCGGGGCGAGCCACAGGCGCTCCCGGCCGACGAGCCGCGACCACGCGTCGAGCCGCTCCGCGGAAGTCCCGGCGCCGAAGTGAACCTGGAAGAAGTCGAAGCTGGCCGCCGCCATCAGCCGCATTTCAGCCAGCGTGGGTTCCACGGAAACCGCCACGCGCCGACGCTCCGGCAGCCGCGGCGCCATCGCTGCGTACTGGGCCAAGGGCAGGAAACGCGGGGACTTCGGATAGAGGATGAAGCCGATGTAATCCGCGCCGCAGCGATCCGCGGCCTCGGCATCCACGATCGACGTGAGGCCGCAGACCTTGAGGCGTACGCCGTCGATCATGGTCTTGCCCCGCGCAGTTCTAGAACGCGTTGACCGCCGCGATGACGTGATCGACCTGCGCGTCAGTCAGTTCCGGGAAGATCGGCAGGCTCAGGCAGGTCGACGCCGCGCGCTCGGCCACCGGGAAAGATCCGGGGCCGCGCCCGAGGCCCGAGTAGCATTTCTGGAGATGCAGCGGAACTGGATAGATGAGGTCCGTGCCCACGTCTTGCCGCGCGAGGTGTTCTCGCAACGCCTCCCGTCGCGGATGCCGTAGCGTGAATTGATGGAACACCGAGCGGCCGTAGTCCGGCTGAACCGGCAGGATCGTATCCTTGAGGCGTATGCCGGCGAGGTAGCGCGCCGCGATGGCCTGGCGCCGCACGGTCCACCCCGCGAGGTGCGGCAGTTTCACGTTGAGCAGCGCGCCCTGGAAGCCGTCCATGCGGAAGTTCCCGCCCACGATATCGTGGTAGTAGCGCCGGTCGGAGCCATGCACCCGGATATGGCGGGCGCGCGTCTGCCAGTCCTCGTGTCGGGAGACGAAGGCGCCGCCCTCGCCGCAAGCGCCGAGGTTCTTCGTCGGGTAGAAACTGAAGGAGCCGGCGTCGCCCAGCAGGCCCACGGGAACATCCCGGTACCGAGCCCCCACGGCCTGCGCGCAGTCCTCGATCACCACGAGGTTGTGCCGCCGGGCCACCGCTAGGATCTCGTCCATCCGGGCGGGCTGGCCGAACAGGTGCACGACCACGATGCCCCGGGTGCGCGGGGTGACCGCCGCCGCCAGCGCGGCCGGATCCAGATTAAAAGTGCCTTCCTCGATGTCGGCGAAGACCGGGGTCGCTCCCACGTAGCTGATGCCCCACGCCGAGGAGATGAAGGTGAATGGCGAGGTAATGACCTCGTCGCCCGGACCGAAGCCGGCGATCATGCACGCGACATGGAGCGGCGAGGTGCCGCTGTTCATGCCGAGCACCCGCGGGTAACCGAGCGCGGCGCCGAAGCCGCGCTCGAACTCCTCGACGTCGCGGCCGAGACAGAAGCGATTCGCGTCGTAGGTCGCCGTGAGCGCCGCCAAAGCCTCCTCCCGCAGCGCGCGGTGCTGCAGCGAAAGATCAAGGAAGGGAACCTTCATGCGCCGAGCTTTTTCACCAGCGCCGCCACGAGGGCGTCAAGGCCCGGCGTCGCCGCCTCGAAGTCCACGGGCAAACCCGCCTTCCGCATCGTCTCGCTCGTCTGCGGCCCGATGCTGCCGGCCAGCGGACGCCGTGCATCCTTGGCCAGCTTGAGCGCCGCCGCCTGGTCCACGAAGGACTGCACGGCCGAGGAACTGGCGAAAAGCACCGCATCCGCCCCACGCGCGCGGAAATCCGCCGCCGCGGGATCGCCCGCCAGGTCCGTCTTGTCGGTGCGGTAAACCTGGCAGCGGTCCACGATCGCCCGCGCCTCCTCGAGCTTCTTGATGAGGTTGTCGCGGTTGAGGTTGCCCGTGACGACCAGCAGCTTGGCGCTGTCGAGGCTGCCGGTGGCGATCAGGGCATCGGCCAAAGCCTCGGCCGTGGCGACCTCCGGCTGGCAGTCGATGCGGATGTGCCGGCCGCGGATGGCCGCCGCGGTGGCGTCGCCCACCGCCGCGAAGCGTAGTAGACCGAGCGCGCGGATGTCGTCGAACCGCGCTAGAAACTCATCGAAGAATCCGTTGACCCCGTTGGCGCTGGTGAACACGGCCCAGTCGTAGCCGCCGAGCTCCGCGAAGACGTCGTTCAAAGTCTCCCGGTCGGCCGCGGGCTTCACGGCGATCAAGGGCAGTTCGATCACCTCGGCGCCGAGCGCCCGCAGGCGTTCGCCCAATTCCGGGGATTGTTCGCGGGCGCGGGTGACGGCCACCCGCCGGCCCTGCAAGGTTCGCGCGCTCATGAAAGCAGCCCCCACTCCTTCAGCCATCGCTCCGCGACCGCGGCCGGCTGGAGAAAATCCGCGTCGGACAGCGGCGCCGTCCGCACGCCGGACTTTTCGTGGAACAGGTGCAGCGTCTCGCCCTCGACGTGCGCGGCGAACGCCGTGTGGCAGCCGCCGCCCAAGGCGGCCTGGAAGGCCCGCTCGACGGCGACCGCGCGGGCAGTGGCGGCGTCGAGCACGGCGGCGAACCGCGAGGCGTCCGCGTCGCGGCACTGGATCGCGACGGCAGCCTGGCCGACGGCGGGCACCATCCGGTCGAATCCGATCGGGGAAAAGACGACCCCCGGCCAGGTCTCGATTCCGAGGCGGCGCAGGCCGGCCGCCGCCAGCACGGTGCCGTCGGCGAGCGCCTGCTCGCCGATCTTGCGCAACCGCGTGTCGACGTTGCCGCGGATCTCGGTGAATTCCACCTGCGGAAAAATTCGCTGCAGTTGCAGCCGGCGGCGGGGGCTGCCGGTAGCGATCAGCTTGGGCGAATCCACGCCGGCGCGGAGCACCAGCACGTCGCGCGGGTCGGCGCGGGGAAGGTAGCCGCCGATCGCGAGGCCGGCGGGCATTTCGCCCGGCAGGTCCTTGGTGCTGTGCACCGCGATGTCGGCCTCACCGCGCAGCAGCGCAGCCTCGAGTTCGCTCGTGAAGAGGCCCTTGCCGCCCCGCTGCTCAAGCGACCATTCGGTCTGCCGGTCACCGGTCGTGACGATCTTCAGGAGCTCGGCCTCGACGCCGAGGCACTCGCGAAGGTGGGCCGCCACCATGCCCGTCTGGGCGAGGGCGAGCGGGCTCTTGCGGGTGGCGATAACGAGGCGGGACATCCGGAAAAACAAAGGCGCAGAGAGTGAACTCCGCGCCTCAGGGTGAACGACCGCGGAGGGGCCGTCAGCTGTAGGAAGCCTGGACGCCCTTGATGTTCTTCTTGGTCATCCAGGGCATCATCGAGCGCAGGTAGGCGCCGGTCTTCTCGATCTTGTGCTGCTCGCCCTTCTTGAGGAGGGCGTTGTACTTCTTCAGGCCGCCCTTGTACTCCTTGACCCACTCGCGGGTGAATTGCCCGGTCTGGATCTCCTTCAGGATCTTCTTCATCTCGGCCTTCGTGCCCTTGTTGACCACGCGCGGGCCACGGGTGATGTCGCCGTACTTGGCGGTCTCGGAGATGGAGAAGCGCATGCCGGCGATACCGCTCTCGTACATGAGGTCGCAGATCAACTTCAGCTCATGCAGGCACTCGAAGTAGGCCATCTCGGGCTGATAACCCGCCTCGACGAGCGTCTCGAAACCGGCCTGCACGAGGGCGCTGGCGCCGCCGCAAAGCACGGCCTGCTCGCCGAAGAGGTCGGTCTCCGTCTCCTCCTTGAAGGAGGTCTTGAGTACGCCCGCGCGGGTCGAGCCGATGCCCTTGGCCCAGGCGAGGGCGGTCTTCAGCGCGCCCTTGGACTTGTCCTGGGCAACCGCGACGAGCGCCGGCATGCCTTTGCCCTCGGCGTACAGGCGGCGGACCATGTGGCCCGGGCCCTTGGGGGCGACCATGATGCAGTCGATGTCCTTGTGGAGCTTGATCAGCCCGAAGTGCACCGAGAGGCCGTGGGAGAAGAGGAGCGTCTTACCCTTGGAAAGGTTGGGCAGGATGTCGCTCAGGTAGACCGAAGCCTGCTTCATGTCGGGCAGGCCAACCATGATGACGTCCGCGCGGCGGACAGCCTCGGCGGTGTCGACCACCTCGAAGCCGTGCTGCTTGGCGACCGGACGTGACTTGGAACCCGGATACAGGCCGATGATGACCTTGCAGCCGCTGTCCTTCAGGTTGAGCGCATGGGCGTGGCCCTGCGAACCGTAGCCGAGGACGGCGAGCGTTTTGTTGGCGAAGACGCCGAGGTTGGCGTCCTTATCGGTGTAGACTTTGGCGGGCATGGGTGGTCTGGAAAACAGGTTGGGGAATCGATTGGTTCAGCGCTTGAGGGCGAGGCGGCCCGTGCGGGCCAGTTCAAGGATACCGAAGGGCTCAAGCAGGCTGAGCAGCGCGCCCACCTTCTCGTCGGAGCCAGTCAATTCAATGATGAGGTTATCGGCACCCAGGTTGACGATCTTGGCGCGGAAGATGTCGGCGATCTGGACGATCTCGGAACGGGTGCGGGCGTCGGCCTTGACCTTGACCAGGACGAGTTCGCGTTCAACTGCCTGTCCCTCCTTGAAGTCGACGACTTCGACAACGTTGACCAGCTTTCGCAACTGCTTGATGCACAGGTCCAGGGCGGCCTCGTCGCCGTTGAGGACCGTGGTGATGCGCGAGAGCGTGGCGTCGTGCGTCGGCGCGACGTTGAGGGAATCGATGTTGAAGCCGCGGCCCGAGAACATGCCCGAGACGCGCGCCAGCACACCAAACTTGTTCTCAACGAGGACGGAGATCGTGTGTCGCATGGGAACGGTGAGTGAGTAAGAAAAAACCACGGGATGCCAGCCGAAGTTCGCGGGGGATTTGGAGGGCCTTACGGGGCGTTCTCTGCCCGCCTTCGCTTTTGAAAAGGTTCACATCTTGCCGGCGGACTGGGCTGGCTTGCCGAGCCGAAGCTCCCGGGCGCAGCTCGGGAGCGAAGAAAAGAACCGTCGACTCCCATTCGGGCGTTCCTTGGCAAACCTGGGCGGCATACGCCAAGTCACAGACGTTTCTTGGCGAACGCACGCCCAGACGGAGACTTCAAGTAACGCTCGAACATCGCGGCCTGACCAGCATCGCGGAACGCGATCGCGGTCTTGATCTGCCATGGCCGATGCTTCGCGGTGTGAGTGACCCCACCCGCGTTGTGTCTCTCGAGGCGACCAGCGAAATCATCAGTCAGGCCCACGTAGAAGCGCTCAGGTTCTCCAAAAGATTTCAGGATGTAGACGTAGTGGAATCCTTTCATAGGACGAACGTTCTCGGCCCGCCTTCGCCCAGTGGGCTTCGGCGCGGCAGCCTTCGCTTCTGTGAAGGTTCACATCTTGCCGGCGGACTGGGCTGGCTTGCCGAGCCGAAGCTCCCGGGCGCAGCTCGGGAGCGAAGGCTGGTGGACGCTGAGGGACTCGAACCCCCGACCCCCTCGGTGTAAACGAGATGCTCTAACCAACTGAGCTAAGCGTCCGCTCCGGCGAGCGAGGAAATCCGCGGCGGCCGCGGCGACACAAGGCCGAACTGGCGGCCTGCGCCGGGCGCATCAGGCGCGCCGACGCAGAAGACCCTGCCGAACCATCAGCTCGGCGTTCTGGATGGCGTTCAGGGCAGCGCCCTTCCAGAGATTGTCGCCGCTCACCCAGAGCGCGAGGCCGTTGTCGAAAGCGGTGTCGACGCGGATGCGTCCCACGCCGCACTTCACCTTGCGGGAGAAATCCAGCGGCGTCGGATAAAGCTGCTTGGCCGGTTCGTCGACAAGTTCGGCCCCTTCGAAAGCCGCGATCGCGGCGCGCGCGGCCTCGACCGAGACCGGCCGCTCGAACTCGGCGTTAACCGCGACGGAGTGGGCGCGGACGACTGGCACCCGCACGGTCGTGGTGGAAACCTTCAGCGCCGGAAGGCCCATGATCTTGCGGCTCTCTAGCATCATCTTCGTCTCCTCCCCCGTGTAACCGTTGGGGCCAAAGGAATCGACCTGCGGGATGAGGTTCATCGCGATCTGATACGCGTACACCTTGCGGGTGATCGGCGCGCCGTTCACGTGGCTGCGAATCTGGTCATCGAGCTCTCGGATCGCCTCGGCCCCCGTGCCGGAGACCGACTGGTAGGTCGCGGCGAAATAGCGCTTGAGGCCGAACGCCTTGTGCAGGGGCCAAAGCGCCATGAGCGTCACGGCCGTCGAACAGTTCGGGTTCGCGATGATGCCCTGGTGCGTCCGCAACTGCTCGGGGTTGATCTCCGGGATCACCAGCGGCACGGCCGGGTCCATCCGGTAATGGGAGCTCTTGTCGATCACCAGGCAGCCCGCCTTGACGGCGTCGGGCGCGAGCGCGCGCGTCACGGAACCGCCGGCGGCGAAGAAGGCCACGTCGATGTTGGCGAAGACACCGGGCTTCGCCTCCTCCACGGTGAACTTACGGCCGGCGTACTCGATCACCTTGCCCACAGACCGGGCCGACGCGAAGAGGCGCAGCGAGGCGAGCGGGAAGCCGCGGTCGTGCAGCAACTGCAGGAGCTCTTGACCGACGGCTCCGGTGGCGCCGACGATCCCGACATTGATGGATGCTGTGTTCACGGGTGGATCTCCAATGGAGTTGGTCAACGAAGCGTGCGCCCGAGTCGGCATCAAGCCCGGACAGCGCCTGCTGGCGGTGAGCATCGGTGCCGCCACCCTCCGGTTCTACCGTGACGGTGAGCTGGTGCGGGCCTATCCGGTCTCCACCTCCCGCCGCCCGCCCTCCAACGTGAAGGACTCCCTCGGCACGCCGCGCGGACTGCATGAGATCGCCGAACGCATCGGCGCCGGCCAACCGCCGGGCATGGTCTTCAAGTCACGCATTCCCACTGGACGGCATTACTCGGAACTCCTCACTTCCGAGGACGGTCGGAACGACAACCTCATCACTTCGCGCATCCTGTGGCTGCGGGGGCTCGAACCCGGCGTGAACCGCGGGGGCGATGTCGACACCCACGCACGCTACGTCTACATCCACGGCACCAACCATGGCGACCGGATCGGCGAGCCGCTGAGTTCCGGCTGCGTGCTGATGCGCGACCTCGACATCATCGCGCTGTTCGAGGAGGTCCGCGCCGGGGACCTTGTCTGGATCGCGGACTGAGCCGCTCGGGCGTTCAGTTGACCGCGAGGGAAACGCGCGCGTGGCCGCCGCCGTTGGTGACGCGCACGCGGTCGCCATCCATGAACCGTCCCGTGGAGACGTCCTGCGTGACCGTGACGGTGCTGCCGTCATCGAGCCGGATGGTGATCTCCTGGGCGACCTTGCGGGTGGCGACCTCCTCGACGGCCTGACCGACGACGGCACCGGTGACCGCACCCGCGGCCTGCGTCACGCGACCGGAGACGCCCTTGCCGCCGCTGGCGACCGCCCCGCCGATGATTCCTCCCCCGTAGAGACCGAGCTGGCCCTTGTTGCCCTCGATGTTGACGTCGCGCACGCTCGTGACGACCCCCAGCTCGCTGCGCTGCAGGACATTGGCCTGGGCTGCCGGCACGGTTCGCCGGGAGGACGGGAAAGTGCAGCCCGAGGCGAGGGCGAGGAGAAGAGCGGCGGAAACGAGGGAAACGGGCTTCGTTTTCATGCGTGCGGAGTCGGGCCGTCAGGACCGGTCGGGAGGACGAGACCCCCTGCCCAGAAGTTACCGGTTGCGACCGAATAGCAATCGGAGCGAATTCAGGCACACGACCAAAGTGCTGCCCTCGTGGGCAGCGACGCCCACCGCGAGCGGCACCGAGCCGGCCGCCGTAGCTACGACCATCACGGCGACAACCCCCAAGGAGACGGCCAGATTCTGCCGGATGACCCGCCGGGCCCGCCGGCTAAGCCGGTCGGCCGCGAGGAAGTTCTCGATGCGGTCGTGCATCAGGATCACCTCGGCCTGTTCAAGGGCCGCGTCGCTGCCGCGCGCGCCCATGGCAACGCCTACATCGGCCGCCGCGAGGCAGGGAGCGTCGTTCACGCCGTCCCCGACCATCGCGACCGTGTGGCCCGCGGCACGCAGCGACTGGATGGCAGCAACCTTGTCCTCGGGGGAAAGACCAGCGCGGACCTCGTCGAGCCCAAGCTCGCGCGCGACCGACTCCGCCGCGTGGCGGCGGTCGCCCGTCAGCATGATCGTACGGATGCCGGCCCGCCGGAGCTCGGCGAGCACCTCCCGCGACTCGGCCCGAATCTGGTCCCGGAGCAGGACACGGCCCACAAGGTCGCGGCCGACGACCCAGACCTCGCTCAACTCGGCGGCTGCAGGCGGAAGGCGCCGGGCCCACTCAGCCAGCGGCCCCGCCTCCAACAACTCCCGGCGGCCCAGGAGCAATGAAGTCCCGCCGACGCGGCCCCGCACCCCGCGGCCCGTAAGCGACTCGAAGTCGTCGACCGGCAACACAGGCACCCCGGCGGCGGTGGCATGCCGCACGATGGCACGCGCGATCGGGTGCTGCGACTTCGCCTCAAGCGTATGGGCCAGCTGCAGCACCTCGCGCTCGCGTCCCGGCGGAAAGCTCTCGCAGCCGACGACGGCCAGTTCGCCCGTCGTGAGGGTGCCCGTCTTGTCGAGGGCGACGGCGTCGACCCGCGCCAGGTTTTCAATCGCCCCGCCGCCGCGGAAGAGGACGCCGTGACGCGCGCCCCACGCGATGGCGGCGAGGATCGCGGACGGGATGGAGAGCACGAGCGCACAGGGGCTGGCCACCACCATCAAGGTCATGGCGCGATAGAACGCGGATCGCGTTTCCGGGGTGTTGGTGAACGCGGGCAGCCCGAAGCCGAGCCACCAGACCAGGAACATCAGGACCGAGCCGCCGATGACCGCGTAGGTATACCCCGTGCCGAAACGATCGGTGAAGCGCTCGCTGGGAGCCTTCAGTTTCTGCGCAGTCTGGATGAGCCGGATGATCCTCTGGAGCGTGCTTTCGGAGGGCAGGCGCCGTACGACAAAGTCGACCGCGCCCCACAGATTGAGGGTTCCGCTAAAGACCGCGTCGCCCCTTCCCTTCTCAACCGGGATCGCCTCGCCGGTGAGGGCAGACTCATCGCTCGCACTCCGGCCGTCGATGACCTCGCCGTCTGCCGCGAAGGCCTCGCCCGGCTTCACACGGAGGCGATCGCCGACCGCGAGCAACTCTACGGCGACCTCTTCCTCGGAACCATCAGCCCGCAGTCGCGTCGCGCGCTTGGGGGAAGTCTTCAGCAGCGCCCCCACCTCGCGCTGCGTGCGGTCGAGCGCGTATTCCTCCATCGCACCCGAGGCGGAAAAAAGGAACAGCAGCAGCACGGCCTCACCCCACGCGTCGATGAACATCGCCCCTAGCGCGACCGCGAGCATGAGGAAGTGGATGTCGACCTCGCGCTTCCGGAGGTTCTCCCAGGCGTCGACCGCGGCATCCCAGCCGCCGGAGATGACGCCTACCAGGAAAAGGACCTTCGCAATCCACGGATGCTGGGGAACCGCGTAAGACGCCACCACTCCCGCGATGCCGGCGGTGCCGCAGGTTGCCGCCAGCCACGCCAGTGTGCGCCATTCCTGTTCAGCCGGCGTGACCTCCGCCTTAATCTCCGGCCACTCCATCTCCCGCCAGAGCCACAGCTTCTCCGCGGTGACGCAAGCGTCCCGCCCGAGGATCGTCGCCTCGCCATCCCGCCGCAGCGAGAACCCCGCCGGCACCGCCGCCGCGCCCGGCACGATCGCTCCCGCCGGCACCGCCGCCAGCGTCGCGGCGAGCTTTTCCTCCAAACCCGGCACGGCCGCTGCACCGAGCGTCGCGACCGCCAGACGGTGCGCCGCAGGATCGATCCGCACGGCCGTGACGCCGGGCTCGGCACGCAGGAACTCCGCGAGGTCCGCCACCCAGTCGTGCCCGTGCACCTCCGCCTGCTTCATCATGTGAATGTGCGCGCGGCACGGTGGCTCCGGCAATTTCAATTGCTCGCCCGAGGGGCCGCGCTCTTCGTGGGCCGCTCACGCATGATCGGACTCCGCGACGACCAAGACTCCGCCCCGCCGCCGCCGTGCCGCGCCCCGGAGCTGACCAAGCGGATCTTCGCGGAGGACGGCTGGCTGGCTTCCGGCCTCGGGCTCGGCCACCGGCCGGAGCAGGCGACGATGGCGCGGGCCGTCGCCGACGCCCTGAAGTCCGACGAGCCGCTACTGTTCGAAGCCGGCACCGGCGTCGGCAAGTCCCTCGCTTACCTGATTCCCGGGATCATCCACGCCGTGGACCAGACGCGGCAGCTGATCGTCTCGACCCACACCATCTCGCTCCAGGAGCAACTCGAGGGCAGCGACCTGCCCAAGTGCCGCCGGCTTTTCGAGCAGACCCCCGAGTTGTCGGCCTACGCCGGATTCCGATCCGCCGTCCTCGTCGGCAAGGGCAACTACCTTTGTACGACCCGCCTCGGCCACGCCCTCGCCGACCGCGGCACCCTGCTCGCCGATGCCGAGCACGACGAGCTGCGCCGCATCGCCGAATGGGCCGGCCAGACTTCCACGGGACTCCGCCACGAACTCCGGCCGCCGCCGCAGCCCGAGGTCTGGGACCTCGTCAACGCCGACTCCTCCTCCTGCTCGCGCAAGCACTGCGACTGCGAGAAGTGCTTCTTCCAGCGCGCCAAGGCCCGCATCCGCTCGGCCCAGGTCATCATCGTCAACCACGCGCTCCTCTTCGCGCTGATCAACGCCGGTGGCGCCCGCGCCGACGCCGCAAAGCGCGACGCACGCGGCGTGCTCTTCGCCGACGACTTCGTCGTCCTCGACGAGGCGCATACCGTTCCGGAGGTCGCGACGGAACACTTCGGGCTCTCGCTCTCGAGCTACGGCGTCGACCGCGCCCTCCGCCAGCTGTTCAACCCGCGCACGAAGCGCGGCCTGCTTGGACGCCTCGGCGGCGCCGAGGGTCAGCAATTGGTCGAGCAGGCGCTCGGGGCATCGCGACAGTTCTTCGACTCCGTCGCCAACGCCTTCCTAGCGGAGCGCGCGATCGTCCGGGCACGGGAGGCGGAGTCCGTCGAGCCGCTGCTCGACGGCCCGCTCGGAGCCCTTGAACGTTTCCTAGGCAAGACGGCGGACCGTCTGGAGGACGGTCGCCCGCGGGACGAACTCCTCGAGCATCGCCAGCGGGTGAAAGGCATTCAGGCCGGGATCACCGAATGGCTCAGCCTCGGCGAGGAGCGGCAGGTCTACTGGGCCGAACGCTCCGGTCGGAAGCAGACGATCGTCACGCTGCGCGGCGCCCCGCTCGACGTCGCGCCCGAGCTCCGGAAGCACCTCTTCGGCTGCGGCACCGCCGTGGTCTGCGCGAGCGCGACGCTCGCGATGGGCGGCCAAATCGAACCCTTCGCGGCGCGCGTCGGTGCCGAGGAGGCCCGTTCGCGGATCGTCCGCTCGCCCTTCGACTTCGAGCGCAACATGCGGGTGTACGTGGCATCCGACGTGCCGTTGCCCTCCGCCCAGGAGGCGCGACTCGCTCTCGACGTGCTCACCGACTACGTGGACTTCTGCACCGCCCGGGTGCGCGGCGGCAGCCTCGTCCTATTCACCAGTTACTCCGACATGCGCGCCCTCGCCGCCGCGCTCGCGCCGCGTTTCGCCGAACAGGGACGTCCGTTCCTCATGCAGGGCGACGGGCTTTCACGCACGGAGCTCGCCCGGGAGATGCGCTCCCGCGGCAACGCCGTGCTCTTCGGCACCGACAGCTTCTGGACCGGCGTCGACGTGCCGGGTGACGCCCTCGCGCAGGTGATCATCACGCGCCTGCCGTTCGACCCGCCGACTCATCCCGTGACCGAAGCCCGCTGCGACCGCATCCGCGGCGCCGGCGGCAACGCATTCAACGAACTCACGCTACCCGACGCCCTCATCAAGTTCCGCCAAGGAGTCGGCCGATTGATCCGAACGGCGACTGACCGCGGCCTCATCACGATCCTCGACGCGCGCGTCCTAGCGAAAAGCTACGGCCGCCTGTTCATCGAGTCGCTGCCGAATCCCGAGTTCACGGTTATCACCCGCGAGAACCGCGAGAGGGCATTTCGTCCTTTTGCGTAAACGGAACCGAGGGTTATCCTAACCGACCATGCTCACCGTGCGCTCCGCCGCCCTCTCCGACATCGGAAACGTTCGAAAGGAGAACGAGGACCGGCTTGTCTGCGACGAGGCAGCGGGGTCGTTCGGCGTCGCCGACGGCATCGGGGGCCTGCCGGGCGGAGCGGAGGCAGCCCAGTTGGCGGTTGACCGGTTTGTCGCCGAACTACGGGCGGTTCCGGCCGGCTCAGAACCGGACCTGCCGGCCATCCTGCGATCGGTCAACGGCCAGGTAGCGGAGCTCGGCCAGCAGATCAGCCCGCGGACCGGAATCGGCACCACGTTCACGGCCGGCGTGGTCCGCGACGGCGTGCTCCGGGTCGGGCACGTCGGAGACTCACGCGCCTACCTCGGCCGCGGCGGAGCGGCGCGGCGCATCACGGAGGATCACTCGGTGGAGAACGAGATGCGACGTCGGGGCGATGCTGCCGGGCTGGCGTCCCTTCGCGCCTCCCAGCGCAACGCCCTCACCCGCTGCCTCGGGCAGCCGGACCCGCTGGAGGTGGACGTCATCACGGAGCGGTTGTCCGCCGGCGACCGGCTTCTTTTCTGCACCGACGGCGTGACGCGCCTCGTGATCGAAAAGGAAATCGGGGAAATCCTGCTCGCGGCCGCCTCGCCGGAAGAAGCGGTGCGAACGCTCGTGCAACTCGCCGTCCGCCGCGGCGGACCCGACAACGCGACCGCGGTGGCGTTCTTCGCGGAGCCCGCCCGGGAATGAGTTCGCGCCTGGAGCATTTCCGCGCCCTCGCCGCCCGGCAGCCGGAGAACCCGCTTTTCCGCTTCAGCCTCGCGCAGGCCCTCGAGGCAGAAGGACACTCCGAGGAAGCGCTGGAACATTATTCGTTCTGCGTCGCGGCTAAGGCGGATTGGATGATGCCGCGCATCCTCGCAGGGAAGGTGTTGGCGCGGCTTGGGCGCAAGGTCGAGGCAAGCACCATGCTCGAGGATGCGCTTCGGCTCGCAGTCGCCCAACATCACGAGGAGCCCGAGAAGGAGCTGCGCGCTTGCTTGGCAGACCTAGGCTGAGGGAAATTCACGAACGCCTGCACGGTCAACCGTAGGCCGTCGGGCCCGTTCATCCAGAAGTTACCTGTATCTTCAGGCGCCACCTTGCGTCCCCCATTCGAATCCGGGCAGAGGTGTTCATAGGAATGTCCCTTCGACAGCCGTTTCAATGCCCCCTCGGCCGGATCTTCCCAACCAGAGATGACCCTGGCCAAGCACGACACCCTCACCAACGAGCTGTTGTGCCTCTTGGAATGACCGAAGCAGGTCGAGTTGACGGCCAGCGGAGGCAGAAGCCGATTGGGAACTCCCTCCGACCTGTGGGCTCGGACTTTATTGCTCGGCATCGTAGCTGGAGCCCGAAGCCCCGGAGGGATGCAGGCGATCAAAGAGAAGTCGGCGGGGCCGAAACGTAAAAGGCCGACCACGCGGAGCACGCCGATACCAAAAGCCGGAAAGACGATACTTACTTAAGGCTGAGTGGGCGACGCAAACGACGTTCGCGCAGTGGGAGGTGTTCACGCGCCCAGCTTCGATGAGGCGGCGGCACAAACGATTCCCCGGGACCAAGGCCCGGGCCGACCTTCGACAAGTTCACGGCAGCAGCGTGCAATCCCGTCGAGAACCAGACTTCGTGCAGTTCAACCCGCGTCGCGCCTTCGGAGGCGCCGAGGTTCTGTGCAGAACACAGGATACCATCGAGGCCGGCTTTTCAAGAAGCGCTCCTCAGGTGCTTAGGGAACGCCGCGCTCCAGGGCAGCCGCACGCTCCGCGCACTGCCTCGCTTCATCCTCGCGGCCGCTGATCGATCCGAGGATGAACGCAAGGGCCCGCCAGGCGGGAACCAGACGAGGATTAAGCCGGGTTGCATTCACCAAGGCGTCGATGGCACGCACCTGTCCCTCGGGAGTCTGCCCATGAGCGAGCCCTAACTGCATCCAAGCTTCCGCGTTTTCGGGAACGGAATCAGCCACCGCCTGAAGGACCGCGACAGCTTCCGCCTGGCGACCCGGCAGCAAGCGAAGCGCGGTCCCGAGCAACAGGCGGAAATCAGCCCGATCCGGCCGCAAGGCGACGGCCTGCTGCGCGAAGACCAGGGCCTCCGAAGACCGTCCGGTCTGCAGAAGCAACAGGGCCAATTGCGCGCGGGCGAAGGCATGCGACGGGCTGAGATTCGCGCACTGGCGCAAATGCGCCTCCGCTTTCTCACGCTCGCTCCCTCCCAGCAGGGCCGCTCCCAGCAGATAATGGGTTTCAGGCTCGCGTGGCTCGATCCGCAGGGCCTCGCGCAGGTGCTGGATGCCCTCCGACCTCCGGGCAGGAATGGAAAGCAATTCCTGACCCAGCGAGCCACGAGCGCGGTGGTTGAGTGGCGCCTTCGACACGGTGTCGGACCAGATCGACTCCGCCGACTTGTAGTCGAGATTGCGCGAGGCGGTGAGCACGAGCAGCAGGCAACTCAGTACGAGGACTCCCCAGAGATAGCCGCGCGGAAACCTCCGAGCTGCCCATACCGCGGAACCGGCGCATGAGGCGGCGAGCGGCAGGTAAAGCCGGTGTTCGGCTATCGGTTGCCCCAGCACTGGCACAAAGCTCGTCGTGGGAGCCAGGAGCATGAAGAACAGTACGCCAGGTAACCCGGCAAGGCGTCCTCGAAGAAGCGCCCACAGGCTCACGGCGCCGAGCATAAGGCAGACCACCCCAAGCCAGAGGGGGTAAACCGCCAACGCGGGGTAATTGCTCAGCGGACCGCGATCGAACACGAGGGGATGTGGCCAGAGGGCATAGCGGAGGTACTCGCCGAGCGCGCGGGTCTGCATCTCTACATGAAGTAGACCGATCCACTTCGCGTCGCTGACGGCGAGCCGGGAAGCCAGGGCCGTGGAAACCGCGAACACGGCGAGCGCGACGAGTCCCGGGAGGAAGGCGGCGTAATCTTCCCAGCCGGCGCGGCGTCGCGACCCGGCGCCAGCCGGACCCGCTGCCATGACCAGCGCTCCGCAGACCAGCGGAGCCACGAAGATCGACTCCTTGGTCACCACCCCGAGGAGAAAACAAAGACCTGCGAGCATGCGCCATAACCATGGCCGGGGCGAAGCGAGCCCGCGTAGGAAGCAGAAAACCGCCGCCAGGAGAAAGGTGGCCATCAGCACCTCGGCGCGCTGCGACACGTACGTCACGGCGGCGGTATGGAGGGGATTGGAGGCCCAAATGACTCCACAGCCCAACCCTATCCATGCCGGGTCGGTTCCCCCGCGGTAATCAGCCCCAAGGTTCACGAGAAACTGAGCCAAGATGCCCGCCAGCAGGGTCGCATTCAGCACGTGCAGGCCGACGTTCACCCATCGGAAGCAAGCGGGGTCGAGACCACAGAACCCCGCGTTGGCGGCGAAAGTCCAGTTCAGCACGGGACGCCCGGTGGTAAAGCTCCAGGCGGGAGGATACAAGGCGTTCATCGACCAAGGGCCCCCGCGCAAACTGGGGTTCTCCAGAATCGAGAGGCGATCATCGAGGAGGAACGGCGCATCTCGGCCGCTGAAATAGGCCAACGCCACCGCCAGACAAAGCCCCACCCAGGCCGCGAACAGCGCACGCCCTCGACCAGGAATTGGGCGGGGAGCGCCGGAGAGTCCTGATCGCATCCAAATGATTCAACCGCCGCGGAGTTGTTGTTGAAGCAAAATCAAAGCCTCAACAGCTTCCGCCCCGATGGTTCGACGTGTTTTGCTGCCGGCCGCCGCCGCGTTCGTTCTCCTCGTGGTCTTGTTTTCCCCGAACTGGCTGGCCTTCGCCCGCGAGTTCGGAGGCGTCACCGGATCGGGACCCGGGGAGAAGGATGCCATCAAGCGTGCGATCCTGAGCGCCTACGCCGAGCGGGGCTACCACGTCACGCGGCAAGTCCAGGACCTCGAGTACGAAATTGCGGACAACAATCACAAGATCGTGCGTTGGCGCCTGTTCGTGCCAGTTGTGGCACGTGTACTGAGACTGCCGGACTGGGCGACGCTCGGCCTCGCACACCTGGGTTGCCTTGCCCTGATCCTGTACCTCGCGGCGCTCGGCAGCCGCCTTTCATCGAACGCCCACCCCGCCGCCATCTTCGGCTTTTGCCTTACGGCGGGAGCCTCCGCGCCATTCATAACCTCGATGGGCTGGCTTGGCTACTATGACTCTCTCTTGGCCTTGGCCCTGCTCGCCACGGCGTTCGAACGGAAGCGCCTACTGGTGATCGCGGTCTGCCTGCTCGCACCTTGGATCGACGAACGCTTTGTTCTAGGACTGCCCCTCGCCCTGCTGGTGCGCCTCATCGCCGCTTCGGAGAGACCTTTGCGCGACTGGTTGCGCTCCGAAGCCATCATGCCCCTCGCGATTGCAGCCGCCTATTCCGCGGTACGTCTCGGACTCGGAGGCTCGGGCGGGTCCCAAACCATGCTGCAATACCTCGAGAAGTTTGTCTTCGAGCAGCGGATGGATGGGTTGCAGCGTCTATTCGGCGCGTGGTCGGGCCTGCGCTGGAGCTGGATCCTGGTCGGAATCGGACTGGCGGCACCGTTCCTCCCGTCGGTACGGCGGCGGCCAGGCCTGGGGGCGACCTTACTGATCACGGCCGTCCTTACCGCTCTGATCGCCCTCCATACCGCCCTCGATCTGAGCCGGTCGACGGTGCTCCTGATTCCCTTGGCTCCCCACGGATGGATCGCGGCATCGAGGTTATGGCGTGCCGCCCATCTCGCGGCGCCGTCGCTCGGGCTCGGGCTGCTCAGCCTTTCGACACCGGCCCACCACGTCTTCGGCCGATTTTCACTACCGGTTGATTCCTTTCTCAAGCCTTCCAGTCAGCTCATGACGGCACAAAACAACCTTGGAGCACTATACAGCGACGGGAAACTTGGGAGTAGGGACTTTGCAGCCGGTCGTTATTGGTTTCAGCGGGCTGCCGAGGGGGAATTCCCGTCGGCGCTGAAGAACCTCGCGTTCCTATACGAGAAGGGTCTCGGGGTGCCGGAGGATCCAGTAACCGCCGTGAGTTATTATCAACGGGCAGCTGAGCTCGGGCAGGTAGACGCTCAGAATGACCTCGGAGCGATTCTGCACAGAGGAGAGAAAGTACCTCGGAACGTGGTGGAGGCCGCCAAATGGATCCGGGAGGCCGCGCTTCAGAATTCCGTGATCGCCCAGAAGAACCTGGGCGTCCTTCTCGCCCGGGGTGACGGGGTGAAGCAGGACATGGTCGAGGCGGCATACTGGTTCAGGCGTGCGGGGGAGGCGGGAAATGCAGAGGCTCAGCGTCAGCTCGGTCAGCTCTATCTCTCCGGCAAAGGGGTGCCGTTGGATATTCCGATCGGGGTCCATTGGCTAACCCTTGCCGCAAGGCAGGACGATCGGGAGGCGATGATGCTTCTGGCGCTACTCTTCTCCGGCGGACGCGGGTTGGATCGTGATCCAACGCGAGCCTATGGATGGTTCTGGAGGGCTCGGGAATTGGGCCATCCCGAGGCGGCGCGCCTCTTGGCTGAACTCGAGGCGAGCATGTCGGCCTCAGAGCTCGCGGAGTCTCGTGCAGGGAGCCGGTAACGGTAGTAAAAGCTCTGGTCAGCATTTCGTAGGTTGCGAGTCGGCGCGAGATACCTGGCGGGAGTCCTGGATCAGTCGTGATCCGAACGGCTCGGAGAAGTAGCCGAGGTAGAGCCCCTGCAAACGACCGCGCCCCTTACTTTTTGGGAATACTCCTTTTGCTGGGCGCTCGTGTCCCAAGGGGCGAAGTATGCGGAGCTCGAGCCTCGATGGAAAGCGGGTTGGCACCTCCGGATCTCGGAAGCCGTACCGGCATAACCCGCGAACGATATCGGCAGCCGAGATAGGGGGCCCTCGATGAGCGGGCCCACTACCCTTCTCCGATTTGGCCAAAGAAAAAGGGCGACCGGTCGCCCGGTCGCCCTTTGCGGCGTAATATCAGTCAACTATCAAGGCTGCGGGGCAACGTACGTGCCGGTGCCGATGTTGGTGGGCGCCTTGCCCGCCAGATCACCGGCCAAGCTCAGGGCGCTGAGGTCCTTCGTGCCAGGAGCGCTGACCGTAAGGGTACCGTTGGCTTGGATGAGCTTCGGGAGGGTGATGTTACCCGAGGCGGTGAACAGACCCGTGGAGTTCAGGTTGATCGTACCACCACGGTTCACGATGGTGATGCTGCCACCAACCGAATTGAAGGTAGCCGCACCCGTCGCGGAGGAACCGGAGACCAGAGCGATGTCGTCGGCCTCGGTGATGTTAACCACCGCACCAGCGAAGCGAACCGCACCGAAAGCATTGCCCGAGTTGGTCAGGTCAATGTTGCCCGTTCCGGTCTGGAAGCTGGCATCACCGGTCACCTTGACGGCACCCGCATTGGCGATGCTGCCGGTCGCGGAGGTCACCGTGAGGTTACCCGCCGTAGCCGTCTGGTTGGCCGCGCCAAGGACCAGCGCGGAGGCTCCGAGCGGAGCGAGCGTGACGTTCTTCGCGTTGAAGACGACACCCGCGGAGGTCGGGAACTCGGTCGTCGGATCGTCGAGCGTGATGTTGCCGTTGGCAGCATTCAGCGAGACGAAACCCGTGCCGCTGCCGCCGACCACACCGCCCGGACGAACCTGGCTGAGGCCCGTGTCGATGATGTCGCCGTTAACCGACGTGGCGGTGAAGTTACCCGTGCCACCCGAAGCCATGGTCACACGACCGAGGTTGAGGGTGCCGCTCTCAACGATGGAGACATCCTTCGTACCGGATACGAACACGCGGCCGAAGTTGTTGCCGTTGTTGGTGACGGCGATGTTACCACCGGACGAGGTGAACGAGGTCGAGCCGTACACCTTGGCAGCGGCCGCCTGGGTGAGTTCGCCCGTCGCGGTGACGGTGAGCGAGTTGGCATCAATCGTTCCGAGGCTGAGGTTGCCAGTCGAGACCAAGGCAACCTGACCCGCGGAGGCGGAGGCATTGACACGGGCGGTGAAGCTACCGGTCGTGTTGCCCGCGGTGTGGGTCGTGTTGCCGAGGAGGATGCTGCCGCTAGCCGCGGACAGCGTCACGTTACCGGCGGAACCGGTGGACAGGGAGACGTCAGCCGCCGAGTCCTCAATGATGCTACCAGTACGGCTGGTCAGGGTGACCGTGGCGTTGCCGGAGCTGAGGTTGCCGAGCTTGATCGTACCATCTTCAACCAAGGAGATCGCGCCGCCACCCGAACTCACCTGAATACGACCGAAGCTGTTGCCAGCGTTGGCGAGCGTGATCGAGTTGTTGCTCGTGGTGAAGGAGCTGGTGCCGAAGCTGAAGATCGTCGAGCCCGTGCTTTGAGCGATACGACCCGAGTTACCGGCGCCACCGTTAGTGGCCGTGACGAGGAGGGCGCCAGTGTTGAGGTTGCCCAGGGTGACACCCCAAGTACCGCCCTCAGCGAGCTGCGAGCCAACATTGGCGGCCCCACCAGCGG
>JACCDP010467109.1_pt1 | contig 37931 bp, 57 predicted proteins | sample 7445841 | NCBI WGS metagenome assembly JACCDP01 (sample SAMN15323441, study PRJNA562643) | freshwater metagenome | isolation source: river surface water | place: USA:Blue River Watershed | collected 2017-08-17 | reverse complement strand
GAATCGTTCGCCCACTGCCATCGCCGTTGATGTTGGGGTAAAAGTTGCCGTTCTTTGCGCTACAGCCGTGCCGTACTCAGCGCCCACTACACTGTCTGGAACAATGGTGCTGAGTACCGTGCCTGCGTTATCAGTACGCTCGATCAAAATCCCCGCTGCAGCGTTGACCGTGTTTGCGGATTCAAGCCCGCGAAGCGTTACAGTCACCGTTCCTGAGACAGTCACTGCTTCAGTGATCGGCCCACTAAACCATTGCATCGCCTGACCGCCAGAGTTAACCGTGACTTGAATGTTTGTGCCGCCCGCCGTGGTCGCTGTGACTGTGTTTTGAGAACCTGCGCCAGTCATCTGAGTTGCTGCATAGCTGCCAGCACCGCCAACCGGGGAAGTAGGCGTAGGGTAGCGAAGAAAAAAATCAGTCGCCATCAGATCTCGTAACCCCAGACAGTAAACGTCACTGTCTGTGCGTTGGTCGTGGTCACGCGCAATAGGTAGTCGGTCGTTCCTCGGATTGGAGTTGGAAACGTCATAATCACGCCGGGTTTGTTGGTCGCAGTCGGAACGAACTCGCCATCGAACACAGCAGCGTCAGTGCCTCGCGTGTAGGTCGTGTCGGCTGTTGCACCAAACCACAACACACAGGTGCCTGCGGTCGTGCCGCCCGACTGGATCTGCAGCGAGGTGATGACGACAGCCTTGCCGCTTGCCGGCGTCCAAAGCGCCGTGCCGGTCTGCGCGGAGGTGTACTGGTTGCCTTTGAACGTCACCGCATGGCTGCGCTTGCGATCCCAGGTCGTGCCGTTGAACTCGTAGGCGCGAGACTGAACGTGCAGCTGGCTGATGGCGTTCGTCTCGGCGTCAGTGCCTGCCGTATCGACGCTGACAGCGTTGGTGCCGTCGCCAATCTGCACCTGGCCCTGCACCCGCGAGACATCAACCAGCAAGCCGTTGCTGATGTTGCCCCGGGCGCGATCCCATGTCGTGCCGTTGTAGACGTAGGTGCGACCCTCGACATGCAGCGCGTTGCCAGAGTTCGCCTCGCCATCTGCCGGGTCAATGTCGACCGTGACGACATTGGTGCCGTCGCCGATCGGCAGGTTGGTGTTACTGAGCTCCACCAGCAAGCCATTGGTCGCATCGGCAGGGATCAGCGTTCTGCTGCCGTCGCTGCTGATGGCGAGCTTCATCAGCTGCACATGCTCGCCTGTCGTCGTCACCTCATCGGTCGCAACCGTCTTGCCCGATCCCTCGGTGTATCCCAGGTTGTCAGCCATGGCTCACCTAGCCGTGCGAAATTGAGGAGACAGCGTTCAAATTGACCGTCTGGCCAATGGCGATCGAAGTGTTGTCGATGATCACGTCCGTGCCAGACGTGCCGACCGTCAGGCCGTCAACGACGACAGTGCCGGTCGAGTCGGTGATCTGCGCTGCGGCTGCAGTGCCGGCGCCGGAGCCCGTGCCGGACTTAGGCAGCCCGGAGAAGGTCAGGGCCTGGCTGGCCACCGAGCCGGAAGGCTTGGCCAGTGTAATGCTGACAAGCGTGGTCGCCATCCCGGTCGTGCCAATCTTCAGGATGCCGTTGCCGGCGCCACCGTCGATGGCGTTCAGCACCTGCGTCATGCGATTGTTCTTGACCGTGTTGGAGTAGGTGACCGCCATGTCAGATCACCCCCTCCTTGAGCAGCGCCAGCTTCTCGGCCAGCACCGTGCGGATCCTCTCGGCCTCCGCAGCAGCGTCGCGCGCCTGCGCCAGCGTGGCGTCGAGCTCGGCCTGCTTCTCGGCGACCTTGGCCAGCTCTGCAGCCAGTTCCTGGCGCGCCTGCGCAGTCTCGGCATCAAAGCGCTGATAGCTCGCCTGCAGATCGGCGCGGCCCTGCGCCAGGCCTTCCTTCTCGGCCTTGGCCTTCTCGGCCGCCGCTTCTGCCTTTGCCGCAGCAGCTTCCGCCTTGGCGGTCGCGGCCTGCAGCTGCTCGGCCTTCTCCGCAGCGGCCTTGCCGGCGTCGAGGGCAGCCTGCTTTTCGGCGAAGAACTCCTCGGTCGCCGTCTGCAGATCCTTGACCATGGCCTGAGCCGCGCTGGCGTTCAGCACCAGGGCGATCAAGTCGGACAGCTGACCGATGAGGGCCGGCGGCGGCGGTGCGATCACAGTGGTCATGCAGCGCTCCGTTAGGTGTTGGTGATGACGGCGAGCTTGTAGGACGCGCCCTGCGGCACCGCGAAGTATTCCGTGGTGTTCGCCGGCATGCGCCTAGTCGAGGTGGTCGCTGTCGGGTTCGCGCCGAACTCGATCGAGCAGATCGCGTCCGTCGAGACGCGCACGAACCTGGTCAGCGCGTTGAAGGCGCTCGACTGCACCGAGCCGGCGGTGATGGACACCGTCTGGTTGGCTACAGGCGGCTCGTCAGCGACAACCATCTGGAAGCCAGAGGCGTCGCGGCCCTGGCGGGCGTATTCAGTGATGTAGACCGTCGCCATGGTCTACCTCACCAGTTCTTGCCGGAGCGCAGGATGAAGTTGCGCAGGTTCTCGATCGCGACCACCAGCTCCTGCACCGAAGGCACATTGGTGTCGGTGAAGACGATCTCGACTTCCTTGCCGGTCGACGAAGTGTTTGTCTCCGCGGTGTATTCGTTCTCGCCGCGGTTGATGCCGAAGTAGATCGTGGCCATCAAATTCTCCGTTGTTCAGGGAAGGGGCCCAGAGCGTCGCCCTGAGCCCCGCCTCGATCAGTTGGGCATCGAGTAGTAGAGGTCGACCGTGAAGGTGCCGGAGCCTGGCAGAGAGGCCACGCCGATCGTCACGAAGACCTGCTCTTCAGCCGCCAGCGGCGCATCGGCCACAGCCGCCACGACGCCAAACAGCGTTGGAGCCGCAGCCGTGAACACCGCACCAGCGCGGTACTTGCCGGTTGAGCCGGTAGTGCCGATCGCCACGGTGGCCGAAGCGCCGAGGGTCGCCGAAGCGTTCATCACGCCGAAGGCGAAGGTCGCGCCGGCAGGCAGATTGCCGATCACAAGCGTGTCGGAAGTGGTCTGCGTGTTCAGCGTGAAGGTGGCGCGCAGCCGCTTCAGACGGGCGCCGTAAACCGACGCCGCAGGCCTGTAGCCGACCGGAGCCGAGGTCTGGTTGGCAGAGCCGCCCAGTTCAGTGGAAAGATATGCAGCCATGTCAGGCCTCCGATCAGACGCAGTTGATGATCACGCAGCGCTTCTCTTCCAGGCGCGTCGCACCGAAGGTGCCGGTGACGTAGACCTGGTAGGAGTTGCGCTTGTCCGGCCGGCGGTCGATCGACGTGGTGACGTCGTTCCACAGGCCCATGGCCATGCCGCTCTTGGCGAACACCGGCACCATGAAGCGCGAGCCGGTGGTGTACTGGCCATCGCTCGACCCAGTCGGAACCGACGGGTTGATCGCGGTGTTGAAGCCAGCAGCGCCAGGGATGCGCTCGGACACGATGAAGTTGATGCCCATGAAGGCCGAGATCTTGCCGTCGACCAGCACCGGCTTGGTGTTGTAGTCGAGGCTGATCGCCTGCGCTTCGTTGAGCAGGTCATCGTGCTGGCGAGCAGAGATCACCGCAAACAGCTGGTCGTTGTCGACGTCGACCAGACCTTCCATCAGCACGCGCTTGGCGCGACGCAGCTTGGCGATGTTCAGGCCGGTGGCGGCCGAAGCGCCGGTGGCGGCTGCGACCATCTGCGAACCCGAGCCGAAAGACGACAGCAGGCCGGTCGAGGTGGTGCCGTTCTCGCCAGTGTTGTTGGCGTTGAAGAAGCCCGAGATGATCTCGTCGTCGATCGCGCGGCCCATCGCCCACGCGCCGGCCATGGCGTAGGAGCTGGTCGGGTCGATCAGCATCCGCAGCTTGTCCTGGCTATCCACCAGGTCGGCCCAGTCGTAGTCGTTGGGATACATCCAGCGCTTGTCCTGCGGGGTCGAGATCAGCGGCGTGTCAGAGTGACGCGACTGATTGCGAACCGGCGAGACGGAGCCGAACTGCTCGGCGACGGACGCGGCCTTGCCCAGGAACTTCATGTTCTGGACGGCGCCGCGCAGCTTGGAGCCCTGCTGCTGCAGGAGCATCATCACATTCGTCGAATACTGTTGGACGAATGCGTTGTTCACATTGAAAGACATGATCTACCTTTCGAAGAAGGATTGAACAGGTTGCCGCCTAGACGGCGCTCTTCGGAAGGCTTGTCCGGTTTTGAGCCGGGGCCGAATTCGCATGGCCCGGCCCCGTCGGGGTTATCGAGCCCTGCGCGCCGCAAACCCAGGCCAGATACTCGCGGGCCATCGCAATGACCTCGCTCGGCGCAAGCCCGGGGCGATGCGCTAGCTGGAGACATTCTAGCCGCATCTGAGGATTTTGCATGGGATTTCCCGATGGTGTTGCGCCTTTCGCATCAGACATGGCGTCACTCCGGGAAGGCGAGCTTCATCAAACGCTCCATCTCGGATCGGGCGTCTGCGTTTCCGCTCAGGTATTTCGAGGTGAAGTCGCGGTCTTCGCGCAGTTGCGTGATCCGCTGCTTCGCCGCTTCGGGCGTCATGCCGAACCCTGTCGCCGTGCGCCCACCTTCGAACGTATGCTCGGTCAGGCCGCGGCCGATCTTCGACATGAACTTCAGCATCTCACCGGTGCCGAGCGCGTTCTCCAGCGCCGTCAGCCGGTCGGCGTCGAGGCCGAACTCGCGCGCAGCCCTGCGACCGAGCTCGATGTTCTCCTCATAGGCGCCGCCCCATTCGGACTTGAGCCCCTGCAGATCCTGCTCGACCTTGGCGGCCTGGGCTTGCTGGCCGGCGCCCATCTGCGCCTGCGCCTGCTCGTTGTACCAAGCGGTCAGCGCATCGGCCTGGCCCTTGCTCAAACCAAGCTCATGGAACTTGCCGGCCGCCGCCTTGGCGAACTCTGGCGAGCCGCCGTCGGGAACCTGGATGCCGTAGTCGTCTGCGCTCTTGGGCCGGCCCAGCGCGTCATAGACCCGCGACCAGCCTTCCTTGTCCTCGACGCCCTTGGGCATCGGGATCTTCTCGCCGCCGAGCAGCTTCTCCAGGTTGCGGTAGCCGTTGGCCAACTCGACTGGATCCTTCCAGCCCTTGTTCTGAACGTAGCCCTTGAGGTCGCCGTCCTCGATTCCGTCGTACCAGTTGCCGGCAGGAGCCGGGGTAGGGGACGCAGCCGGCGCCCCGCCTTCGTTCTCGGCGGCGCCAGTGCCAGCCGGGTTGCCTGCCAGCATGGCAGACCCGTTCATTGCGTCAGACATTCAGACCTCCTTGGGTCGGTTGGGAATCATGAGCCGTCCTGGTCGACCTCGACCAGGTTGAAGACTTGCTTCTCGTCGACATGCAGATGCGCCATGAGACGCAGCCAGACCTCGCGCCGGCCCTCGGCCATCGCCATGGCCATAGGATCGACCGACTTGCTGATCGGCGACACCACCGCGGTCGAGGCGCTCGCCCGGCAGAAGCGCCGCAGGTCGGCCAGCACGATCTCGGCGTCGCGGTTGATGTTGCCATTGGCGTCCATGAACAGCCGGCGATAGGCCAGCTTGCGGCGCAGGATGCGGGTTATCGCTCGGGTGATCATGCCGGGAAGATCGCCGGGGCCTGCTGAGACGGCGCGGCGCCGGCCAGCGATTGAGCCTGGGCCAGGTCACGCACGGTCGAGCCCACCACCGGCGCGGCCTCCAGCAGCTGCTGCGCCTGCGCGGCCTCGGCCTGCTGCTCTTCCATCGCGGCGATCTGCTCCTTGCTGCGCAGCACCTTGACCGGCACGCCGTTGATCTCTGCGAGCTCGCGGGCGATCGCCTCTGGGTCGAAGACCATCATCACCCTGGGATCGATCTGCGCCAGCGGCGTGATCGCCTCCAGCGTGCGCATAATTGCCACGCCCTCGTCGGCGCGCTGCGCCCGGTTGAGCGGGCTCACATACTCCACGTCGACGACGCCGCCGGCGTCGAGCAGCGCGTCAGGCATGGGCGGCAGCACGCCGGCCCTGGCCAGGATGTCGATCTCGCGCTCGATCATCGGGCCGAGGAACTCCGACTGCTGGCGGCCCATGGTCGGGGCCAGCAGCGCGCCCTTCTCCTGCGCGCGCAGCATCGCCTCGGTCGCCGTCATCTGCGGCGCCTCAACAAGGATCTGAAACAGCGTGACCAGGAAGGCGTCGTTGATGACCTTGCGGCGCTGCTCCATCATGTCGAGGCCGATGTCGATCCTGGCCGCGGTCTGCAGCGGATGCACAAGCTGGCGACCCTGCTCGTCGACGCCGCCGTAGTTCAGCGCGCCCGGGCGAAGGTCGAAGGCCTGCAGCGCGCCATCGTCCTGCAGCAGCATCGGCGGGTCGACGATCTTGTGCGCGGCGCGGATCACCGTCTTCGACATCTCGTTCAGCATCTTGATGTCGGGCAGCACGGTCATCGCCGGCGAGCGGCCGTAGACCTCTTTGGGGTTCGTGGTGTAGCGGCCGATGGCGTAGGGCATCGACTGAAAGCCGCCCTCGCTGATGATCTTGCGGTCGTCGAGGTTGACGTAGCAGCTCGCGATCGGCATCCCGCGGAAATCCTTGCGGCCATAGGAGACGTCGCCGCGCGGCATCACCGCATGGATGAAGTCGAAGAGCTGCTCGGAGTTTTTCTCCAGCGCGTTCTTCTGCGCCTCCGACAGCTTGTCGCGGCCAAAGCGCTGCGCAGCCTGCCTCACCGTCATCGGGAAGCGCCGGTAGACCGTATCGATCACGCCCTGGTGATTCTCGGCGATGTAAATTTCCGCGAGGTGGACGCTGCGGTAGCGGATGCCCTTGAGGCTGTCGTCGACGAACATGCAGCTGGTGCCGAAGGCGCCCAGGCTCATGTAGCACTCGCTCGCCTGGCTGGCGAAGTTGGCCATCGGCGCATAGCGCGCCTGAAACAGAACCTGCGTCACCTCGTCGAGGTAAGCCTGCACCTCGGGATCCTCGTTCAGCGCCGGATCCTGAACCCGCAGCCTGTGCCAGCGCTGGGTGCGCGGCGTCAGCATCGACTCCATGGCCGCTGCGAACCGCTCCAGCGCCAGGCCGGCGGTCGCGTCGAAGACGTATTCGGTGCGCTTGTCGCCGGGCTCGCGGTTGGTCTGGAAGTGATTGGCGCGCGGCAGGATCCGCTCTGCGATCTCGCGCCAGTGCGCGTCGAACGTCGACCGCTCGCCGGAGATTCGCTCCTGCCGTCTGATGATCTCGTCGGCGCGCTCGTCCATGTCACTGCCCCAGCAATTGCTTGGCGCCGGTCGAGGTCGGGGCAAGGTCGCCCGACGGCCCGGTTAGGATTGATGCGGCGCGGCCGCGGCGGCCAGCGAGCTCGTCCATGGCCTGCTGGCGCTGCCTTGCGTTGTCCATCGTCGGCACCGGCGGCGGCGCCGGAGGAGGGGGCGGTGGCGTAACTTTTGGAGAGGAAAACATACCGCTCATGGCATTCACCCTAAGATTGCGTAGTCTGAAATGGCCGTGGCTTGACGCCTTACCGGCCGGTCGCGCTTGACAAGTGTACGCGCCTCGCCGGCGCCGACCAACAAATACTGGGCGGCCTCGGCGACGTGCGAGTAGGCGTTCTTGTCCGGCTGATCGCGGTAGCGCTCGTCGCCGGTCACCTGCACCCGCTTGAACTGGTAGCCGCCGGCCATGGCCTTGCGCAGCACCTTGCACTGCGGATGCACGACAAGGCCTGGCGCGCCGTCAATCAGCCGGTTGAGGCAAGTCGCGACGCTCTCGCGCCGCTTGGTGAAGTCGTTGGTCGGGGCAGGGCGCGCCTCGACGCCGGCCGCCTGCAGGATCTGAAACGGCGTGCGCTCGTCGGTCTGGGCGCGGCCCTCGCCAGCCGGGTCGCCGGTGATCTGGCCGAACACGGCGCCGGGGTAGCGTTCGTGCATGGCGGCGCGCAGCAGCTCGGCGAACCGCACCGCGCCCATGTCCTCGGTCACCAGCTCGGAATGGATCCGCCAGCCGCCCATCGGCGTGCGCTGCCCGAAGACGGCCGCCGGCGTCAGGCCGAAGTCGATGCCGACATGGATCGGCAGGCCCGGGATGATGTCGAACTCGCGGCAGTGCAGGCCGTCGCGGAACTCGGGATAGACCGGCCTGCCGTCGCGCACGAAGCCATAGTCGCCGTGGACGTAGACCTTGACCCAGTCCTCGGATTTCCCGGACACCTGGCGCTTGTAGTAGCCGCGGCCCTGCTCGATGCGCGCCGGATCCGTCTCGGCCAGCGCCAGCGACTCGGGCGTCTGGTTCAGCCATTGCAGGTTCTCGGCGTTGGGGTCGAGCCCGCCAGGCTGCTTGAAGAACGCCCAGCCCTCGGGCTTGGTTTCCTCGGCCAGCTTGTACCACCAGTGGTCATTGTCCGGCGGGTTGGTCGAGGCAATGATGCCCGACCAGGTGCAGCCGCCCATGGCCGCCGACGGATAACGTCCGACCCGGCCGGTGAGCCCGTCGACCACCGCCTTCGGTACCTCGCGCGCCTCGTCGATCCAGGCGCCGGTGAGCTCCATGCCCAGCAGCTTGGCGATGTCGTCGGGCCGGTCGAGGCTCACGAAGATCACCTCCAGGTCGATCTCCCCTTCCTGGATGTGATGCGTCGGTGGGCCGGCGTCGACCCAGCGCCCGATCGTCGGCGGCACCCACTGGTGCCAGCTCTTGATGGTCGTCGTCCGCAGCTCGGGGTACGTATTACGGATCACGGCCCAGCGCGTGCGCCGCTTGCCGTCGTCACCGATCCGCTGCTGCTGGCCACGGCGCAGGATCTCCATCAGACAGACCGTCGACTTGCCTGACCCGAACGGCCCCATCAGACCGCGGAAGAAGTCGTCCGCCAGCATGAAGGCCCGAGACACCGGGCCCGGGGGCGCGTATCGGATCTGCGTCGCCGACATCAGTCCGCCATGTGCAGCAGCGCTGCAAGGCAGAACCCAATGATTACGCCACCCGTCACGCAGGCCAGATAGATCATTGCTTGCCTCCCAAGTCGATCGAGATCGCCAGGCCGACCGAGCCTGTGTGGTGCTGCTCGACGCGGTCGCCGTATCGCTCGGGCCGCTTCTTCGCCAGCATCCACTTGGCCGTGTCGATCTGCAGCCGCTTCCACTGAACCCAGCCCGAGTCGGTCTTGCCGTTGGCGTCGAGCGGCGGCGGCTCCTCCGCCAGGTCTTGCAGCCGTTCGAACTCGACCTCGGCGCCCTTTGCCCGAACGCGCGCGTAGCGGTCGGTCAATTCCTTGTCGCTATCCACCAGATCGAGGAACGTCGACCTTGCGACGCCCGCGTTCTCGCAGGCCTTGCGCAGGCTCTCGCCATTGGCCAGCTCGGCGAGGATCCGCTCAATCGACTCCGAATCAATCTTGGACTTTCGCATGGTCATGGTGTGGGATTTTGCATGGTCATGGGATTTTCGCAACATTTCGGGATTTGCGATAGGCCTCCCGGAAACGCTCAAGGTCGGGCTCGGTCATCGGCGGCTTGGTCTTGGCGATCCACCAGAAGGCCAGGGACGGGCGCATGCGCAACATGCCGTCGGCCATCCTGGCGCTGCAGCAGGGGCGCTCCAGGTTGAAGGCGTGCCGCGGCAGGCCACAGGCGCAGGACGTCATGGTGCGCTGAGGATAGCCTGCAGCTCCCGGATCGCGCCGTCGAGCTCCAGCCGGTCTGTCTCGCCGGTAAAGTCGCCCAGCCAGACGTCGACCACCCGCTGCATGACGACGCGCCGGCGGGCCTCGACGTCCATGGCGTAGCGGTAGGTCGAGCTGATCTGCGCGGCCAGGCCGTTGATGCTGTCCTTCTCATGCGGGCTGGCCTCGATCCAGTCGGCGAGGGTGGCGGCGAGGCGCCCGACGTGGGCAAGGTCGCTCATGTTCCGCTCCTCAGAACCAGGAGGCGGCGATGTCGCGCCGCGGGGTGATGGACGTCGGCTGGCTCATCTGCACGGTCAGCTCGCAGCGCTTGCCGTTGCGCTTTTCGTACTTCTCGCGCTGCGACGCCAGTTTTTCCTGGTAGGTCTGACGCGGCGGCGCGACGGCGTCTTTACCCGGCCCAATCGACCAAAACCGGGTCGGACGGTCGCCGGTTCTGACGTATGAATGGACATGCACCAGGCCAAGCGCCTTGAGCCTGCGCATGATTGCTTCCATCGTGCCGTTGCCCTTACGCAGCTCGAACGCGATTTCCTGGCAGGTCGAGGGCTTTTTCGAGACGCGGCGCAGGACAGCCGCCTCGGTCTGGCTCAACTTCTTGTCGGGCTGATCGGTCATCGCTCACCCTTCCGCAGCAGAGATTCGGCCTGGCGATGCAGATCGGATGCGCTCACCTTGGCCAAATCGATCTCGCCGACCACCTTGGCAAAGGCCTTGCACTGGTCGCACGTCCCGCAGCGCTTCTCGCAGGGTCGATAGGTGGTGACGCCGCTCACGCCGACTCCTTCACGAACACGCCGTCGCTGCGCAGTGTGCCCTTTCTGTCCTTGATCTGGTTGTAGGCGACCTCCAGGCAGCCCACCAGGTTCACGCCGGCTAGGCGCGCGCCAATAATCAAGGTCACCAAGATATCGCCGTAACTGTCGATCGTCTCGGTCAGGTCGCCGCGGTAAAGCGCCGAGATCAGCTCTCCGAGCTCCTCGTGCGTTTTAATCGCTTGCGCCATAGCGGTCGAATTCGGAATGATCTGCCGGGCTCGAGCCCAGTCGATAACGTCGCTTTGTAGGTCGTTCCAGTTGCTCAATGCGTTCTCCTTGTTAAATTTTCGCGCAGCGCCTCGCGTGCAAACGACAGGCATATCGGCAAAACATGCTGACCGGCTTCGTGTTTCGCCAGAATTCTTTTCGCCCAGCCCTTGTAGTCGTGCTTTGCATGCGAACGCTGCTGGATCTGGGTCAGCTTTGCAAGTTCAGCCTGGACTCGCGCCGGGTCGGCAATCGGCTCGTGCAGCGCCAGCGGCTTATCGTTGCGCGGCGCCTGGCGCACCAGCTGCTTGAACTCGATGGCGTTCGGAGCGCGCGGCGGAAGGTTTTCCAGCGCCCAAGCGATGTCCTCCAGACGCTCTGAAAACCTGCTCAATTCGTGCGCCCACAGCGTCTTGACGTCGCTGATCGGCATGCCGTCCCACAAGTTCGACCATTCCCTGCCGTAGGTCGCGCCGAGTCGCTCAAACAGGCGGTCTATTGCTTTGACTGAAAGGCTCAAGATTTATCTCCCAGCAACATCGTGTTTGCCTGCATATCGATCACGTCACCCGGCTCACCTTCCTCTGGCCATGTGCGCCCGGTCATCTCTTCCCACCTCTTGCGCTTTATCTGCTGCTCTCGCTCGTAGAAGCTTTCGGTTTTGCGGTTGCCTTGCTGGCGGTTTTCCCACCATTCCGCGTTGAACGCCTGCCAGTTCGCTTCGCAGCAAAACGTGAGCGCCTCCTCTAGAGACAGGCCGGCCTTTGCCGCTTCACGCTTGTTTGCCAGCATAGCAAGATCGGTCAGCGGTGCGCGCTTGGCCCTGCGCACCGCCAGGTAGGAGATCCAAACCCCGTCAGAGACATCGACCGGCTTTGCTTGGACGAGTGCGCTGGCGCGTTTGCGCTTCCCTTCTTCTGAACGTAGTGAAGAAGACTTTGGTTTTTGGTTTTGGTTATTGGTTATTGGTTGGCATAAGGGGTCTGATGGGGGGGCTATAGCCTGGTCATCGCCACCCTTCGACCACCTCTTAGCCGCCCCCTTGCGCCCCCCTTCAGCCATGACGCGAAACTTCGACAGCACCTCCTCGCAACGCGAGTGCCGCCAGACCGGCGCCGGGTTCTCGCCGCCGTTGTCGCATTCCTCGAAAAATTCGCGCAGAACCTGCTCGACGATGTCCGGGTGCTCGCGCATGCGGATGACCCTAGCGAGCTGATCCGGGCGCCCTTCCAGCGGCGCCTCGCGCGTGTAGTAGAGGTCGAGAAGTCGCCGGTAGGCGATGTCTTCCAGCGGATCGAGGTGCGACGTATGCGTCGCATAGTCCCCGATGTGGAAGGGGTAGTAGTTCACAATGATCCCCTTTGGCTGGGCACACTCGGGTGGAAATTCCGAGCAGGCGCCAACCGAAACGGTTGGAGTTTTACGGGCCGAATGCGCCCACCAAAGGGGACTACGGCCTGCCTATGCGCTTTCCACGGCGCGTTGAGATTGTGCCTCAGAATGGGATGTCGTCGCTCAGATCCTCCTGCCGCCTTTGTGGTTTTTGCGACACTTGCGGCGGCGCTGCGTCGCGCGGCTTGCTCTCCAGCTCGACTTGGTCGACCGACAGCCGCAGGGCCGTCTTCGCCTCGCCGGCCTTGCTGGTGTAGTCCTCCTGCGCCAGGCGGCCGCTCACGACCAGCTTGTTGCCTTTGGAGATGTACTGGCTAATCGACTCGCCGCGCTTGCCCCACAGCCTGCAGTCGATCCACATCGTGGCCGGCTTGTCCTTCGTGCCGGTGTCGACGGCCAGCGGCCAGGACAGGACGGCGTCGCCGCCGGGAGTGTGGCGCAGCTCGGGGTCGCGGCCGACGCGGCCGGAGAAAATGCAGAGGTTCATGCGGTTCCTTGGAAGGTCGAGATGGTTATCGCCACCGAACCGGGCGCGGCCGGCGGCATGCGGGTGATCGACAGGTGGTCGATCTGGCTGTCGTCCTCAATGACGCCGGCATGCACCAGAGCATCGAGAAGCGATTTCAGGATATTGTCGAGGTCGCGCTTTCGGCGGTCGGGCGGCGCAGCCTGAAGCTGAACGGAAAGGCGCCCAGAGACAGGGCCGCCGATGGCGTGAATCCGAGTCGATTCGGCAACCAATGCGCGATACAGGCGCCCTTCAGTCGAGATTAAATGCCTACCTGCTAGGCGCCCAGAAGACGGGTGCCGCCAGTATCGGTTGACGGAGGGGGGCCAGCCGACGCGCAGAACGATCATCTGGCCGCCTCGCGGCCCCACACGATGTCGTGCGCTGTCAGATCAAGACCTTCTTGCCAAGCCAGCTGCAGCACGTCTCGCTGCATGCCGCTCGGCACGCGCCCCGTCGTCTGCCATCGGGAGACGGTTGATGGGTCGATTTCAAGCAGGCGCGCCAGTTTTCGGACGCCGCCAAAAACCTGCACGACAAGAACGCCCGGGGGAATCAGTTGCATGTTCGACATTCTGCAACGCTACCACAAAATGGTGCGGCAATCGCAACGCTTTTCCGGCTTGCGAATCAATGTGTGGTGGGCAATGGTGCGACATGCCCATCGACACCCAATGGTTTCGAGATCGCCTGACCGCCCGCAAGCTATCGCAGCGCGGACTGGCCCGCGCCATGGGCGTCGATCCGTCGGCCATCAGCTTGATGTTCCGCGGCAAGCGCCGCATGACCGTCGAGGAGGCCGGCCAGGTCGCCGTGCTGCTGCAGTCGACCACCGATGAGGTGCTGACTGCGGCCGGCGTCATCATCCAAGGGGGCGATCGCATCAAGCTCGTCGGCTACGTCCACGCCGGCGGCAAGGTGACGCTTGAAGCCGAGGGCCTGCACGACACGGTCGAGGCGCCGCCGGGCCTGCCAGTCGACGCCATCGCCATCCAGGCGCGCCACGGCGGGCAGGAAGACGGGTGGATCTACTACGTCTCCGAGACGCACGCGGCGCCGGCCCAAGCGCTCGGCCAGCTCGCCGTCTGCGCCGTGCGCGACAACGGCCTGCTGCTGGCCTATGTGCGCCGCGGCTACAGGGCAGGGGCCTTCAACCTGCAGCCAACCTCCGCGCCCGAGCAGCAGAACGTCGCGCTGGCCTGGGCCTCGCCGGTTCTGTGGATCCGCACCGCGCCGCCATAACCATGCGGAATGCTAGGGAATGAAACGCCCTTGTTGACACGACTCAGGTGTTGCGATTTAATCATCACCGTTGACCACGCAACACCACCACAAGGAACCGACATGAGCTTTCCCGGATTTGGCGACGAAGCAACCTGGCCCGCCTACTACGGCCACCCCAACGACCCGCGCCAGCCTGACTACGACTTCGACGAAGAACAGCTGCCGGTCGACGTCACGGCCACCTCAGTCCAGTGCGTCGTTTTGAATATGTTTGGCAAAGCTCGCATCGACGCGCTGCGCAGCATCTACACCGACTGCCTGCATTACGGCACGCCCGAGGCCGACAAGATCGCCGCCGAGGCGGCCGAGTATCTGCCCGCCGAATTCCTGGAGGGCGAAGAATGATCCGCTCCGGCATGCGCGTGCGGCACCGCGACGCCCTCGCCGACGGCATTGTCGTCAGCGTCGAGGACGGCGTCGCCGTCGTGCGCTTCTCCGGCCCCGATGGCTGGCCTTTCCCAACCACCACCCGCGTCCCCGTCGACCGGCTGGTCAAAGCCACGCCGCCCGAGCAACCCTTTATTCCCGCCCCGTTCTGACATGCGCACCGCCATCGAAATCACGACCATGATCCTGCTCGGCGTTCTGCTGGGCGCGCTGGCCGCCGGCTGGCCTTTCTATCCCCTGTAAGGAGTTCACCATGCACGAAGTCTCAATCCACAACGTCAAGTCAATCGTCGTCGATGCCACCCGTCGCCTTGGCAATGGCAACCTTGAATTTGTCACCCGCGAGATCGTCGTCACCGACAGCGACGGGCGCACCGTCAAGATCGTGCTGTATTCGTCCGACGAAGAAAACGTCCGGGTGGCAATGTGAACACGCGCCGCTTTGCCCGAAGCATGCGCGAGGCTTTCCCGCGCGACTACGGCTGCGCCATTGAGCGCTTCGACGGGCCGCCCCACCGGCGGTTCCTGCGCCCGCTGATCGCCGCGGCCATCCTGCTCTTCGTCTCGGCCACCGTCGCCGCCTGGGGGCTGGCATGAGGGCCTGCTGCGGATCCTGTAACCAGGGCCGGCTGCCGTGCCCGACGCCGCAGGCCTGCGAGCTCCCGGATGGCGACGGCCGCTTCGGCGCGGTCGCCGTCATCCTTGTCTGTCTCATCCTCGCCGGCGTCCTTGCCGGCATCATCTACGGAGCAACCCGATGAATCTGCACGACACCGGCGCCGATCAGCGCACCCATGCCTGGCTCATGGCCCGGGTGGGCCACGCCACTGGCAGCCGGTTCAAAGACGTCATGGCCCGCCTGAAGCCCAAGAAAGTGGGCGAGATCGGCGCGCCGGCGCAGGCCCGCATCGACTACCTGGCCGAGCTCGCCGTCGAGCGCATCACCGGCGACCCGACCGCCCACTACGTCAACAGCTACATGCAGTGGGGCATCGACCAGGAGCCGATGGCCAAGGCGCGCTACGCCGACAAGACCGGCGCCGAGATCGAGGAGGTCGGGTTCATCCGCCACAATGAGCTCGCCGCCGGCGTGAGCCCGGATGGCGTCGTGCTGCTGGAGGGGCTCATCGAGATCAAGTGCCCGGCGCAGGCGACCCACCTGGCCACGCTGCGTAACGGCATGGACAACAAACACCTGCCGCAGGTTCAAGGCGCGATGTGGATCACCGGCGCCGCCTGGTGCGACTTCGTGAGCTTCGACCCGCGGTTTCCGAAAGGCCTCGACCTCTACATCCAGCGCGTCGAGCGCGACCAGAAGTTCATCGACGCCTTGGAGGCCGAAGTCCGGCTTTTCTTGGCCGAGCTTGATGAGATAACCACAACCCTGAAGGGAATGATGCAATGAGCGCCCCAGCCGTTTACGCCGCCATCGCGGCCTGCACCAAAGCAATCAGCCGCACCGGCATCGAGAAGAACCGCAAGAACACCCAGCAAGGGTTCGCCTTCCGCGGGATCGACGACATCTACAACTCGCTGTCCAGCGTCCTGGCCGAGAACCAGCTGTGCATCATCCCCAGGGTGATGCGCCGCGAGGTCACCGAGCGCCAGACGAAGAGCGGCAGCGCGCTGTTCTACGTCGTGGTCGACGTCGAGTTCGACATCGTCTGCGCCATGGACGGGTCGACCCACATGGCCAAGGTCTGCGGCGAGGCCATGGACTCGGCCGACAAGGCCACCAACAAGGCCATGAGCGCCGCCTACAAATACATGGCGCTGCAGCTCTTCTGCATCCCGACCGAGGCCGACAACGACGCCGACGCCACCACGCACGAAGTCGCCGCCGCAGACCGGGGCCCGACCGAGGAGGGCCAGGCTGTCATGGTCGCCATCAGCGAGGCGCAGACCGAGGCGGATCTGTCCAGGCTCAAGCCGCTGATTAAGGCGCTGTCGGGATCCGAGCGCAAGGCGGCGATCGAGGCCGGCACCAAGCGCCTGGCCCAGCTGCGTCAGCCCGAGCCGGAGGCCCTTGATGCGTGATCGCATGATTGAGCCGGTCGAGCTGGCCCAGCGCTGGAAGATCCACGTCAAGACGCTGGGCAACTGGCGGGTGCAGGGCAGGGGCCCGGCCTACGTCAAGATGGGCGGGCGCAATTCCAAGGTGCTGTATCGGGAGGCAGACGTGCTGGCCTATGAGGCCGCCGGCCTGCGTAAGCCGAAGGATCGAGCGTGACCGGCGCAAGGGCCAAGGCCGACGTCGGCGAGATCAGCGCCGATCTTGTCGACGCGCTGGCCACCATCCGCGGCATGATCGACTTGGCCGAGCCAAAGACCGAAGCCGCGTGGGCGCAGATTGAGACGTTCTGCGCGATCGCCCTGCGCGTCATGCGCAAGACCAATCCCAGCAAGTTACGCGACGCGGCAATGGCCGAAGAAATCAAGGCCCGCATCGACGGGCGGGAGGTGATGGAGTGACCGACCAGCTGCATGCCTTCGCCGATGCGCTGCTGCGCGACTGGCCCAGCGACCTCGGGGTCGAGGGCTTCGATCTCATCCACATCGCCGTGCGCGCCGGCCTGCTTGTCGAGACGACCGCTCGCCGGCCGTGCGGCGATCAGTGCCGCTGCGCCTGCGCCTACGAGCCCGGCGAGTGGCCGCGGGGCGTCACTTGCTACCGGGTCAACCCGGATCTCAGGAGAACCGTATGAACGAAATCGCATCACACGCGCTGGAGGCCGCGCTTGAGCGCGTCGAGGCCGCAGCCCCGGCAGACTGGAAGAACGCCGCCACGGCCCTCCTGGCGCGTCTGGCGGCCACTCGCCAGCCCTTCACCACCGACGACGTCTGGGCGGCGCTGCCGCACCCGCCAGAGCCGCGCGCGATCGGGGCGCTGATCCGCGCCGCAGCCAAGGCCGGGACGATCCGCAGGGTCGGCTGGCGCGAGAGCTCCAGGCCCGAGTGCCACAGCCGCCCGGTGGCCATGTGGGAGGGCGCTTGAAATACCTGAGCGTTTGTTCCGGCATTGAGGCGGCCACCGTCGCCTGGCATCACATGGGCTGGCAGCCGGCGGCCTTTGCAGAGATCGAAGCATTCCCCAGCGCCGTGTTGGCGCACCATTACCCCGGCGTCCAGAACGTCGGCGACATGACCCGTTTCAAGGAGTGGCAGATTGGAGCAATTGACCTTCTGGTTGGAGGAACCCCTTGCCAAGCATTTTCCGTTGCCGGACTGCGAGGCGGGCTCTCCGATGCTAGAGGGAATCTTTCCCTCACCTTCTGCGAAATCGCCGACCACTACGACCCGGAGTGGATCCTCTGGGAAAACGTCCCGGGCGTCCTCTCGTCAAAAGACAACGCCTTCGGATGCTTTCTGGCAGGACTTTCGGGAGCGGGTGAGCCCCTTGTTTCAGAGCGCGGATGGGACGACGCAGGTCTGGTTGTTGGGCCGAAACGCACGGTTGCCTGGCGCGTTCTCGATGCTCAATACTTCGGCGTGGCCCAGCGCCGCCGGCGGGTCTTTGTGCTCGCTGTCCGAGGTGCTGGAAACTGGGCCGGTGCCCGAGCGCTTTTTCCTGTCGGGGAGGGCGTGTTCTGGGATTCTGCGCCGCGCAGAGAAGCGCGGCAAAGAGTTGCCCCCACAATTGCAGGCTGCGCTAATGGCGGTGGCGCAAACGGGCCAGGACGAGACGTAGACAGCTGCGAGTCGCTGCAGGTTGTCAGCATGGGCAGTGGGCAGGCCAACGCCGAGATCAGGGCGGACGGCGGCGCTCCGACTCTGACTTGTCTGCATGAAGCTCCGATAGTGGCCCAGCCTTACACGCTAGCTATCCGTGGCCGCGGCGACACGCACAACTTGGAATACCGGCAGGACGGAATCTCCAACGCGCTGCTGACGCCAAACGGCGGCCGAGGCGGCATCGGTGTCGGAGCGATCGCATTCCCCGCCAATTTGAGCGCCACCCAGCACGCCAGCACCGAGAACCTCGCGCCGGCCATGGGGGCCAAGAACCCGACGGCGGTGGCGCACGCCATTGGATGGGACGAGGAACTGAACGCAAGCGAAGATCAGTCTGGTACCTTGCTTCGAGGTGGTGACGGAGGCAGGCACGACGGCGTGATGACCCAAGCCATGCAAGTGCGCCGCCTCACGCCCGTCGAGTGCGAGCGGCTGCAGGGGTTCCCGGACGGCTACACGCAGATCCCGTGGCGCAACAAGCACGCCAGCGAGTGCCCGGACGGGCCGCGCTACAAGGCGCTGGGCAACAGCATGGCCGTACCGGTGATGCGCTGGATCGGCGAGCGCGTGCGGCTCGTCAGCACCTACTAGATCTAGTACGAATTTCCGCGCGGCGCAGGTTCAGCCGGCCGCGTGGGATTTCAAAGGGTTAGGGGTCGGAATGCGGGGCCCATTCGCATAATCGATAGAGAGGTAAAGCTGAAGGCGCACACCACTTCTTGGGGGGTGATGCGATGATCACATCAGTGATCGGGGAATCGCAACGAATCTGGATTCAGCACCTTAGCCATTTGCGTCGCATCGTCAAGCTAACGCCGACACCCACTAGATGTTGATCGAATATTCATAGGGCAGAACTCACCCCAGATTTTGCGATGGAGGCGGCATTGAACAGCCTTCTTGGCGACAACTTGAGGGCCATGGCCCACGCTGCCGCTTTGCCAATGGTCGGCTCGCTGATCCCAGCTTCGACCTCGTACACATAGCTTTTGCTGGTGCCAACAATGTCTGCCAGTTGCTGAAGCGTCAGGCCACGGGATTTTCGTGTTTCACGCAGCAAGTTTGCAAGGGGCGTCATGATCCCTCCGTATTTGCGGGCGGGGTCTTGAGCTGCATGTCGCGCTGCCGCCAAAGTTCAGCCTCATCCAGCTTGGTGATCACCATCGCCAGTTCGCGGCTATTCGCGGTCTTTGCCTCATCGCGCAACAGGGCGCGCGCTTCTCGGATCATCCCAAGGGCTTCACAATAGTTCATCTCATCTCCCGACCATCACCGTGAGGGCGCAGGAGGATTGTCTCAGACTGTTGATTTTGCTGCAACATCTGGCCCGGAAGAGGGGCCGCTGTACCATAATTTGAGAGCCGAAAACCTAAGCCATTGAAATCGCTGGGAAAAGTACGGCCGTGATTCGCATAATCGATAGTCCGGTAATGTGAAAATCGCATCTAGAACTTGTGGCGGGAGCGCTTCGGCCTCCCCCTGCCGCGGATGGCGTCGAGCCGTTTGTTGCACCGTTTGGCCATCAGCCTGACCTCTAGCATGACCACGCCGGGCTTGTCATTGGACAAGCGCGCCAGGTGATCGAGTTGCGTGGCAAGGCCATGCAGCTCCTCGGCCACGCGGCGCAGGTTCATCACCGACTTGAGCGGGATCTCCAACCGCACCACGTCGCCGACGTAGGTTTCCTCGACTGCGTCTGTCTCGTCTCGCGGGTGCATGAGACTGACCTACCACATCTGGTGCGATTTTCACAAGACTGATGCGACAGCATCCACAGCAGAAAGGTAGGAAAAAAACCCCGGCGCGTGGCCGGGGCAATCCCATCGATCCAGGGAGAGGAGACAGGGGAACTCTACATCATTTCCGTTCGACGCGGTTCAGCCGCTCGATCGTGCGCAGGCCGCCCAGGCCGAGCATGCCCATGAGAATCGGCAGCATGTCGGTCAAGTCGGCAGGCGACAGCGGAATCGTCTTGCCCCACATCAGCAGCACCGCCTTGGTTATCGGCAGGCCGATCCAGTTCCACGCGCAGGCGCCGCCGCAGATCCAGCCAATGGCAGGGCGCCAGCCGGAGACGAACACGCTGGCGTGCTTGGCCTCCTCGGTGTTGACCGTGATCTGGGCGAGCTCGCCAGACTGCTGCAGCTTGAGGAGCTCCAGCTTCGCGATCGCCGCCTGGGCCGGGTCAGGCCACAGCCGATCGATGACCTTGCTGCCAATGTCGAGAGCTGCGGTTACCGGGTCGAGCGCCATTACGCCTCCATGAGATCAGCAATCCGTCGGGCCCAGCCGCGGCCGAAGGTCGGCCAGGTCGAGAGCTGCGTCATGAAGCGCAGCCGCTGGGCGACAAGCCTCGCATGCAGCGTCGGCCCATCGAGCGCCGCCACCGCCGCCATCGTCTTGGGGCCGATCACGCCGTCAGCGAGAACGCCCACAGCGCGCTGCAGCCACATGATCGACTGCTTCACCCCGGAATTCACCGCCGCGTCGAAGACCGCATAGCGAGCCTGGGGCGGAAGCTCGTCGGCTCGCACCGCGTCCCAGTATTCGGAACGGTAGATGCGCTTGGCTAAATCTAGCGGCAGCTCGCGCATGTCGCCGCGATAGCCGACGCGCCTGGCCACCGCCTCGGTGATGCCGTAACGTGTTCTTCCGCCAGGATCTTCCGGGTGGTCGGCGAAGCCGCCTTCGTGTTGCAGCACCTTGCTGATAGCCGTGTCAAAGTCCATGCGAATCACTCCTCATCGATGAGGCTATCGCATCACTTACCGGACGGCCACAAGCTGACCAGCTTGATGACGGCCCCCGTAGCGAACGACGCCAGACCGGCCACGGCCAGCAGGGTCTTCCAGCCGCCGCGGGCCTCGGCCAGGATTCGGTTGATCTTCTGCAGCTGATCCAGCACCCGGGACATGTCTGCATGCAGCTGCTGCACTTGATCCTGCAGAGCCTCAATCTGGGCGTCGTGCTTGCCAAGGTCGCGGTGGACTTCCATTTCCATCGGGCCCTCACTCATAGTGGATGTTGATGGTTCCGGCGTCGAATGTGTCGGTGCCGTTCGACGTCGTCAGACGAACCTGAGTCAGTGCGCCGCTCAAGTCAATGTGCCCGGCCACGGTGTGCGTCCAGGTCACAGAGCCCGAGGCGAAGGTGCCACGCGCCGCCCAGATGTCGTTGGTCGGATCCACGCAGATAAACTCAATGGTTCCGCTGTAGGTGTAGGTCGCATTTGGCGCGTTGGTGTAGATGTCGAAGCCGGCCGTCTGGTTGACCGTCGCGGCGCCGGCCGAGATCACTGACCCGGCGCTGACGTAGCCGCTCGTTGCGAAGCCGCCCGAGGTGCCAAGCCGGAACCGCAGCAGAGCCGTGCCAGACAGCGATACGCCGGCCAGCGAGACGGTGATCCGGCGCACCCATGAGGGGATGCCGGTGAAGTCTTTCTCAGTGCCCGAGGTTGTCGCCACCGGCGTGCCGTGGGTCAGAGGCTGGGCCATCTTCGCCGGCGTCACCGCGTTGGCCGCCAGTTTCGCGGTCGTGACATTGCTGTCGAGGATCTTGACTGTCGTCACCGCATCAGCGGCGATCTTGTCAGAGGTGACAGCGTCGGTGGCCAGCTTCGCGGCCGTGACGGAAGCATCAGCAATAACGCCAGTGACGACTTGATTGACAGCCATTCATCGGCCCAGCCTTTCGGGTGTGAGGTTGTTTTGGATCACTTGGCGTCCAAGGGTTTCGCGGTCACCCAACGCAGCAGCCAGAACGCGACGCCAAGCGCAGACAGCGCCAAGCCGCTGTACTCAGTAGGGACGACAACACCGAGCAAACCAGGAATGAGCTGCTCAAAGACTCCAATTACCGCGACGACAATGGCCGCGTTGCTGGTCTTGGAGTACAGGGAGCCTTTGAGTTTATTGAACATGGTCATGTCTGGGTTCCCACAACAGTGCCATCGGTGTCAGACGTTGGGGTGCTGCCTTTGATTCGCAGATCGCCGGTTGCGTCAACCCATAAGTTGTACGCCCCAAACCGCTGGGGCATTGTGTACGCTCGGATACCAACACCGTACCCGTAGTAATCAGAATTCAGCGTGCAGTTGTTGATAACGTGGTTTTCTTGTCCGCTGGAGAAAAGAAACACTGCTGCGGTCGCCGTGAAGTTTTCAAATCGGCATTGCGTTGAACTTGTGGCAAGCCGATCACCAGTAAACGATCCACCACCAACAGAGCAATTGCTGCACGCTTGCCACATGAATCCGCCAGTTCCAGTCTGCACAATTGAGCCGACTTGCACGTTCTGGCAGTTACGCATAAAGGCAGCAGCGGTTTGCGCGTCAACATACGCTGCACGAATAAATCCGGAACGTAAGTTATCAAGGACTCGTTTGTTGCTGCCGCTAATAACGGCGTCAATTTTCCCGATGCTTAAATGATTGGATGTTAGCGTTATGCACTGAATGTATGAGTTGTACGTCACATCAGTGATTGAGCAATTTCTGAGACGCGCCGAGTCAATTCCAAGATACTCGCAACCAAGTTCCCCTGCGTTGTAGGTCACAAAGGCAGCGCAGCGGTTGAAACCTTCAGCGGAAAAATGGCCGATGTTTGCGCGGCGGACGTTACGCAGTGACAAGCCATCCGCAAGCGCCACGCCGGGTGCATAAGATGGCGACGATTGCGCTGCGTAAGACGGCGACAGATCCATCACACCGATTTCTACGTTGTCGATGTAGTCATTTGCCGCAGGCGAATTCAACCCCGCGAATCGACCTTTGACGTAACCAATACGACCATTAACTGCTGGGCCAGAGCCGACATTAGGCTCAAGGTCTATGTGCATAAAACCGCAGCGAGTGCCCGTTACGCTTGCAACGCTAAACCCATCCGCGCTGACACAAGACACGCCGTTGCGATATACGTTGTCAAAGCTGATGTTGCCGATGTGGACGTTGGTCAGTTTGTAGGCGGCGCCAGTTGCTTGACCAAAATAAACAACGTCGCCGCGAATGTCCTCGCCACGGATGTCAGCAACGTGGATGTTGTTGATGCTTCCCGTGGTCGCGTTTGCTTGAATGTAGACGGAGTGGTTCTGCTCGTCGGTATCGGTGGCGATATTTCCCTTCACCGTCATAGACCCGATGCGGACGTTTGACCCGCCAATCACAAGCATCCGCGTGCCAACGGCTGTGCCAGATGTTTGATGCAAAACAGTAGCAAACCCGTCCGTCAGCAGTTCCCTGTTTGCAGGAATTGTGACTGACGACAGCCGATAGGAAACCGTCGGCGCAGGCGCGTATACATTTTTAGCGGCAGCAAAAGCTGCGGCAAATGCCGCCGTATCATCCGTCACCCCATCACCGACGGCGCCGAAGTCCTTGACGCTCACGGTATCGCGCATCTTGGCCTGGGCGGTGCGCGTGACTGCGCCGGTGCCTGCTTGGAGGAACGTCGAGCTCGCAGAGTCTGACGCGCCCTGCGGCAGGGCCTGCAGATAGCGCACCAAGATGTTGTCCGTCCCGCTCGGTGGCGCCGACGTGAAGGTGATGGTGGTGCCGCTTGTCCAGGTGTAGTCGATGCCAGGGCGCTGCGTGACGCCGCTGATCGAAACGTCGAGGTTGTTCAGGGCGGCCGGATTGGATGAGAGCGTGAAGCTCGTCGCCGTGCCGTTGCCGCTGAACGTGTCCGCGCTCGCCGTGCCGAAGGCGACAATGGTCGCCAGCGTCGACTGGTCGATGTTCTGCAGTCCGGTGGCCGTCGCATTCCATCCGATCAGCTTGTTCGAGACAGGGCTCGGCAGCGCGGTCGATGCGGTCGTCGTGTCGCCGTCCGACAGCGTCAGCGAGCGCGAGGTCAGATCCTTCAGCCGCTGCGCGATCATTGTCAGCTTGTCGAGCGCGCGCTCATGCGTCTCGGCAGGGAAGGGGTCGTTGGCCTGGTAGTCGGTGAGCTGCGTCTCGGCAGGCGCGCGGAAGATCACCAGCGACTCGGTCGAGGCGGGTGCGGTTGTGCATGTGACTGTACCGCCCGCCGGGTTGCCTGCGCCGCTCACCGTGTAGTCGGTGTTCAGCACCAGCGTGGTCTGCGCCCCGGACGAGGTCGTCTTGATGACGACAAGGTCGGCGCTGGCCAGGAAGTAGAAGTTGACCGCAAAGGCCGTCGTCGACCCGTTGCCGGCGTAGCTGACCCGTGAGGTTGTGGTGTTGACCGTCATGTCATTCTCCGATCGCCCGCTGCAGCTGCGGCGGTCGCATGCCTTCGATTCCAGTGCCAGGAGCCCACCAGTACTGCTGCCCGAATTCCTTCTGCGCACGGCGCTGCATTTGCGCGAGATAGCCCGGCGAGAAGTATTCCTGCAGCTGGTGGAAGATGAGGTGATCGAGAGCCGCCTTAGCGTACCAAAGGCTGGCCCCGGGCGTGTTGCCTTTCACGAAACGCACCAGCTCGGCGCCAAAATTCGTGTCCTTGCCTTGAAGCGCCTCGACGATGTTGCCCTGCGTCAGCTTGAAGGCTTCCTCGACCAGACCGGCGACAGGGCCGAGCAGCGAGGCGAGCGGCCCAGCCTGGTTGGACTGCGTCGCGCCGGAGAACAGGAAGTCGCCGTAGAGGCCTAGCGAGCCGCCCTTCAGGAACGCGGCCAGCCAGTTCTTGACGCCATGCTCCTCGGCTGGGTTGAAGTTGCGCACGTCCTTGCCGGACAGCAGGTCGTTGATCGTCGTGGATACGGCGCCCAAGATTGTCGTGCCGACGATGAGGCTGGCCATGTAGGCCGCCTTGCCGCCGGCCGTCTCCATGTTCATCCCGCGCATCCAGTGCCGCGAGATCATGGCGATCGGGAAGGCCTTGAACTGGAAGAACGACCGCACCAGCTCACCCTTCCAGGTGCCGCGCTCCATGCCGCCGCCGGTCAGGTAACGCTCCGCGGCGCCCGGCCGGATCACGGCCATGTCGACCTCTTCCAGCGTCACGCCCAGAAGGCGCAGCACGGCGTCGCGGCGCAGGTTCGTCTCGACATCGGCCAGCCGCTGATCGAAGACCGGCTCCCATTCGCGCCAGGCCGCGGTCTTTTCGGCGTAGGACAGCGTCGCCATGTTGTCGATCGCGTCCTGCTTGGCCTGCTTTTCGAGCTGAATCCGCGAGCGCTCGGCCTGCACCAGCGGCGCCAGGTCGGCAGCCGGGATTCGCATGATCGACTCGGGCGTCAGCACGCCATTGCCGGCGCCGAACTGCTCCAGCTGCGCCAGCTTCCAGACCGCCCAGTCGGCGTCGGTGATGCCCTTGGACAGCAGCATGCGGTTGTCGACCGGGTCGAGATCCGCGAGCGTGGGGTACTTGCCGACCATCTCGCCCAGCGCCGACATCATCGTTACGCCGAACGCGCGCCGCCTGGCGCCGTCGAGCGCCTCCATGCCGGATACGCGCATGACGGTCGAGGCCATCTTGCTGCTGAAGGTCGGGCCTAGGCTGTCCTGGCCCCATCGGTTCAGGTGGTTCAGCATGACATCGAGGCCAAGCCCGGCGCGCAGCGCGAGGTTCTCCTCGGTCTTGTTCAGCGGGTTCAGCGCGGCGAGCTCGTTGCGGATCAGCTGCATCTCCGGCAGGTCGTTGACCTTGGCCGCCAGGCGCAGGCTCATCTCGTCGGTCAGCGCCGTGATCACCGCCGAGCCCAGGCGCGAGGCGACCAGCCAGTTGCGCAGCGTGTCAAAAGTCTGCGCTAGGTGCTGGTTGACGATCGGCGTGGTCTTGCCGGTGACGAACTCGTACATCGCGCGCAGGCGCTTGGCCTGCTCTTCCAGCTTCGCAGTCGAGGCCGGATCCGCCATGGCCTCCTGCTTCAGCATGCGATCGAGGAAGACCTTGAAGGTGTTGTCCGGGTTGGGCCCGAACGTCTCCAGCATGCCGATGTCTTTGGACAGCGCCTCGACGTGGCCGGTGATGACGCCCCACAGGCTCTTGTCGCCGTATTTCTCCTGGTAGGCGAGATAGCTGTCGGCGTCCTTAAAGTGGATCGAGCGCGCCTCGGCGTTGCGGTTTGCCATCATGCCGGAGCCCATGGGCCCGCCGGCGTCCAGCTTGTTGATGCCGCCAGTGGCCAGCGTCATCCAGGCCGAGCGCATCACCGCCTCGACCTGCTGGTCGCTCATCACCGTGCCGTCGTCGTTGCGGTAACGGTCGCGCTTGAGCAGCGGCAGAATGTCGGTCACCCAGGCGTCGACGCCGGCCTTGTTGATCTTGAGCTGCGAATGGTGCTGGGGCAGGGCCCAGTTCTCCAGCTCGCCGATCTTGCCGCCGGCGGCATTGAACTGCTCGCGCAGCTGGGCGGCGACATCAAGCCAGGCCTGTGCGCCACGGTCAGCCTGCGCCACGCCGGTCTGCTCACCGAAGATCGCCCGCGTCAGCACGCGCACGCCTTCCTCGTTTTCGAACAGGCCCCAGAACCGCGGGTCGACCGCCTCAAAGGTGTCGATCAGCTGGCGCACCGCATTGGCCTTGATGGCGTTGCTGCGGCTTTCGGCCGACAGCGTGTTGCTCTTGCCGTCGGACTGGAAGACCAGCATGCGCTTGAGGGCGTCGAGGCCGTCGATGCCAGCCTGGCGCGCGTCGGTGATCCAGGTTTCAATCCGGTCATGCGCGCGGATGGTCAGGTCGACGCGATGCTTCTTGATGATCGCCTCGTTGATGATGTCCTTGGCGGCGAGCTGCGCCGCGGCCTGCAGGCGCTGATCGGCAGACATGGCGCGGAAGGCCGCCGGGTCGCGCGAGGCCTCGATGCGCATGGCGCGCATGATCCGCTGCTCGATGCCGTTGGCCTCGGCCTGGGTGATGTTGCGGCCGACAGCCTGGGAGACAGCCTGAATGCAGCGATCTCTCATGTCAGCCCCTCAGCGCGCAGGCCACAGCGGCCTCGTAGCCTTGCGAATCGCGCTGCGCCTGTGCGATTTCCGCATCGGCATCGGCAAGCGCTCGGGCGGCCGGGATGATCTCGCCGCCCTCGGTTGCGACGGTCAGCGCCGGGTTGTTGGCGACGACGTATTCGCCGCCATAGGCCTCGGCTCGTCCTCCGGGCTGATCGGGTATTGCTTCACCCGGCCCAGCCGTTCGAACAGGGCCCGCACCTTCGTCTGCCTCTGCTGCTCGGCCATATCGCTGGGCGAGCTGGTCGAGGGCTTGCTTGTTGACTTCTGGTCGTTCGAACCAGGGGGCATTGCCGGCCTCCGAAACCTTGAATCCAGATGGGACAACTTTATTCCGCGCCGATTTTACCTCGGTCAGGAACTCTCGGAAAGCAGGAACATCGAACTTGAGCTCGGTTCCGAGCGGCGTAGTGTATAGGAAATAGGGCTGGCCAGAGGCTTCGCGACCGTAGCGCGCGCCGTAGGCATAGCCGCCGTATTCGCCCTCTTTGGCGGTGACGCCCACCATCGCCTCGGCCTCGCCCTTGGCGGCTGCCAGGATGGCGTCCAGCGTGCCGTGGCTTGCCTCCTGGGCGCTGTCTGCCACCCAGGTTTCCCAGTGGTAGCGACCGATCGAGGCGTCTTGCGGCCGGCCCAGCATGGTGTAGAGGTTCTCCACCCGCTTGGCCAGGGCGCGCTCGACGGCCTCATAGATCAGCAGGCCGCGGGCGCCGTAGGTGAGCTCGGACAGCATCGAGCCGGCCACCGGCTTTCCGTCCTGCTTGCGGCCGTCGTAGAGGTTGCGATCGCCGAACCGGCCGTCGTCCCAGAGCTGGCGGATCTGCACCCGATCCAGCACCATGACGTCGGGGAAGCCGGCGACCAGCAGGGTGAAGCTCACCACCTTGTTGTCGATGCCGACGCCCTCGGTGTTTTCGATGAACCAGCGGCGGATCGACTTGCCGGTCTGGTTGGGGTCGGCGATGAGGTCGTGCAGCTTCTGCAGGCGCGAGACGCCATCTTCGCCGCGCTGGCCCATCTTGAACAGGAACAGCCGGCCGAAGGCGTTGAGGTTGTGCGTGGCGCCTGAGCCTGGCTGGCCGGATCCTTGCGGCGCGACCGACTTGGCCCAGGCCTCGTAGGCTGGGAAGTCCGCCTCGGTCAGATTGCCGTCGGCCGCCTTCTTGATCCATGGGTCGATGCCCGGGAAGGCGTCGATGAACAGGCCTTCCTGGGTGTAGGGGCTCACGCCGCGCGACAGGAAGCTCCACATGAACAGCTTGCCGGTGTCCTCGACCTGCATCGTGCCGTCGGTGTAAGCCTCGCGAAAGGCTTTGGCGTTCTCAAAGCCGTGGTTGGCGTCCTCGATCTGGCCGGGCGTCAGCCGTTCCAGCGAGCGCAGCGCGCCGTCGGAGTTGATGTCGCGCAGGAAGCGATAGGGCGGGATCGGCACGTCCTGGGTGGCCATGGCGTAGGCCATCATGCGCGACCATTCCAGCGGGTCGCGGTCGGCCTCCGGGAACCGGGCAAGGATGTCGTCGATGTTGGCGATCTGCCTGGCGGCGTTCTTGGCGTTGGTGCCGGTGAGGATCAGCGGCTTGGCCGGCAGGCTCATGCGGCCAGGCACCTTGACGCGCAGGTCGGGCTCGAAACCGTTGAGGTTCTCGGCAGCCACGCCGACGCCGGGCGCATCGACGCCGGGCTTGGCCTTCGCGTAGAGCTCGGCCTGCATGGGCTCGGCCATCATCTGCTCGCTGCCCACGCGCTTGATCGCGGCCACCGCCATTGTGCGCAGGTCGTCGGCGTTCAGTGTGATGAAGCGACCGCCGAGCATGCGGTAGATTGCCGTCTTGATCTGGCTCAGGATCCGTTTGACCAGCGGCAGATCGGAGCGGTTCTGCACCAGGTAGGCCAGCGCCTCGGCGTTGACCTTGTCCGGCGCCGTGTCCATCGGCACGTCGCGCATGGCCTGGGCGAAGTCCGCCTCGCCGGCCTTGGCCCGGTCGGCCACCTCAATCAGCAGCTTGCCGTAGAGCTCGGGGCCGAGCAGCCGCTCCATGCCGTAGTGCGCGCCGACTTCGTGAACCATCACGCCGCGCACCATCGCCGGGCTCAGATTGTCCGCGACCAGGTAGAAGCGCTGCCCGTCGAAGTAGCCAAGCGCGTCGATCGGGTGAGCCTTTCCGTCAGATCGGGCCGGCAGGTCGACGGGGCTCTGCACCACCTCGACGCGGCCATTGTCAATCAGCGGCGCGGCCTCCGGCGCAGCCTCGCGCAGGGTCTGCGTCAGCGTTTCGACGGTCATGCCTTCGCCGTCGCCGCGGCTATAGAGCGCCGGGTCGGTCGGCAGCCCGCGCTTGGCGAGCTCGGCCTGCATCGTCGCCCACTCGGGGCCGAGGTGTTCCTCGACGGCGGCGCGCACCGCATCGCGGGTGGCCGTCGCCGACGGGTTGTCGATGAACTCGGCGCGGGTCACGCCGTCCGGCACATTGACCTCGCGGCCGGCCATCAGATCCTGCAGCGCCTTGGTCAGCGCCTCGACATGCGCCGCGCGCGCGACGGGATCGGTCGGGATGCCTGGCGCAGTGTCGAGCTCGGCGTGCAGCGCGGCGTTGAGATACATCGCCGTGTCGCGGTCGCTGGGCTGGATCTTGCTCTCGTTGCCCTGCTTCCAGGCGTCGTATTTGGCAGCGACGCCGGGCCCGTAGTGATAGAGCGCGCCGAAGCCGCCGCCCATGATCAGATCCATGGCAATCGCCGCCGAGTCCAGCACCTGGTACTGGCTGGCCATTTCAGGGTAGCCGCGCGACTCCAGGAATTTGGCGGTCACGCCGCGGCTGGTCATGCCGGTGGCGACGTTGGCCGCAGCTGCGCCCAGCACGTTGCCAGTCGGGCCCAGGGCAGGGGCCAGCGTCATCGGGATCTTCAGGCCGACCCATGTCGAGACGCCGTCGATCGCGCCCTTGCCGAACGCCGTGCCCGGGTCGAGGCCCTCGGCCAAGCCGCCGCGAAAGCCCTTGTAGCCTTGCAGCGCCGCCGCCACGGTCGGGCCGCCGGCGATCGCCTCGGGGGCGATGTTAAACAGGCCATGCACCGCCTGCGCGACGACGCCGCTGGTGCGCGGATCCGGCGCCCATTCCTTGATGTTGTCGACCGCCTTGCGCTGCTCGCCGACCAGCCAGGCGTCGATGTTGGTCTTGAACAGCTCGTCGGCCTTGCGCGCATAGGGGCGCAGCATCGGCGTCGCCGCATCGCCAGCCAGCAGCGCCGCGTCGTTGATGACCGAGGCCAGGCCGGTGACCGGCGCCTTCCAGGTTCCAGCGAACCAGCCGGGCTTCAAGTCCGCCGGATCGACCGGCGTCATGGCGGCGCGGTCGAGCAGGTTCTGCGTCGCGACAGGGTCGAGGTCGAAGAAGCTCATCTTGTCCTGGGCTGTTGGGTATTTGGCCGCGCCGGCAGGACAGGGCCCTGCGCCGAGCGCCCGTCGATTACCGTCGCTGCCGGAACAGGCGCGGAGAGATCCAGCACGATCGGGCGGCCGCTCTTGTCGACCAGGTAGCCCGTGCCCGTGCGCGCCAGGTACTTGCTGTCGCCGGCAGACTGCAGGCCGTAGGAGCCCCAGACGTCGAGCTGCGTGCCCTTGTAGCCGTTGGCCTGGATCGCCTTGTCGAAGGCGGCCTTGGCGGCGTTCTTGAACAGCGACTCGTCCATGCCCCAGGGCCGGATCACCTCGCCCTTGCCGTTGATGTCGGTCACCCCGCCGATGACCGCGGTGATGGCGTCCTTGAGCCTGCCGCCGTCGAGCGCGCCGGTGATGTCGCCATCGCGCGCGGCCTTGCCGGCGTAGTAGGCCTTGATCGCCTGGAAGGCGAAGGCCGCACCATTGGGGTCAGAGGCAAAGGCCTTGCCGACCTGGTTGCTGAAGGCGTCGCGCATGTCCTGCTCTTTGGGCATCGGGAACGCCTTGCCAATTCCGCCCTCGGCCTTGGCGGCCTTGCCCGGGTTCATCAGCGCCTCGCCCTCCAGCACGATGGCGGCGACGTCCTGGCTCGGGAAGACTTCCTTCGACATGCCGAACCAGGAGCTGCGCGTCACCTCGGCCTGCTTGCTCAGGATCATGCCGGCCATGGCGGTCACCGGGCTGTCCGGCGCCACCTGCTGCATGATCGTGCGATAGGCCATCGGATCCGGCACCGAGCGCCGGATCGTCTCCAGGTAGCCGACCTTCTGCTGCGTGGTCATGCGCTCGAAACCCTGGCTCAGGGTCTGCGCCTCGGCCTTGCTCAGAAGCTGGTAGGGCGTCTGGTAGGTCTGCTGCATCGTCGCGGCGACGCCCTGGCGCTTGCCGATCTCAGCGCCGAACGCGGCCTGGTCGTTGAAGTTGAGCGCGCCGGCGCCGCCGATCTTGTTCTGCTGGGCGTAAAGGATCGGGTCAGCCTGGCGCTTTTGCGTCACCGACTCGGCCGCCTTGACCATGGCGTCGTAGCGCTTGGTGGCGAGCTCGTAGCCCGGCGTGTTGGGCTGCGGCTTGTAGCGCTCGATTGTTGCGGCCATCTGCTCTGGCGTGGCGAGCTTCAGCGTCTGCATGTCATTGCCCATGACGCCGATCTGCTGGTAGTTCGCGTAGCGCTGCGGGCCTTCAAGCGGGCCGTAGGCCTTGACGTAGTCGGCCTCGGACAGCGGCTTTTGCACCGGGTCGCCGTTCATCCAGGAGGCGACGTGGTCGCCCTCAATCGTCGCCAGCTGCGATCGATAAGTGGCCATCTGCCGGTTGATCTCGGTCTGCGCCGCCGAGCCGAACTGAGGCAGGCGGCCGACGTCGACATCGCCGGCCATGCGCGACACGACAGGATCGACGCGCGAGACAGCAGGAGCCGAGGCGACCTTGCGCCCGGCCAGCACGTCGTCGGCCACCCTCGACACCATCTCGTCGCTGTATTGGCGGCTCGCCGGCCCATGCTCCTGCAGCATCAGCGCGCGGCCAAATTTCTTGAGCTGCAGCGGGTCGCGCAGGTTCAGCTTCGTCGTCGGGTCGACACCCATCAAGCTGGCGACATTGGCCGCGGCGCGCGGGTTGCCCGGCGTCCAACCGCCCTGTCCGGCGATCATCTCGTTGGCCGTGGTCTTGCCGCCGTCGAACTTGTTGAGCAACAGCCGGAACATCGCGGCCATGCCTTCCTCTGGCGTGGCGTAGACCGCCTGGCGCGACTTGCCGTTGTTGTCGGTGTTGACCGACGGCCCGATCGCGTCCTTTTGCCCGACGAAGATGATGTTGCCGGGGTTGTTGTTGCGCATGCCGGCCGGCAGATTCGGGTCGGTCGCTAGCGTCACGGTGCCGTCGGCGTTGCGCGTCACCGCGGCGCGCGGCCCTTGCGGCTGCCCGCCAGCTGCGCCCTGAGCAGCCGGCCCTTGGTCCTTTCCGTAACCCGTATCGACGACGGTCTTGACGCCCTCCGGGTTCGACTTGATCGCGCCGGTCAGCCCCGCCTCGCCGTAGCGCTGCAGGTATTTCTGAGCCCGATCCGCGCGCGTCACCGGGTCATAGCCGGCGTTGGCGATGGTCGACAGCAGGATGGTGCGGCCCATCTCGTACTGGCTCGGATCCTGCGCCGCCAGGCGCGCCAGGTTCTGGAAGGTCTGCTCCAGCTTCTCGTCACGATCGGCGACGCCGGCCTGCGCTTCGAAGTTGATCGCCCTGGAGCCCAGCGAGGTGCGCATCGAGTTGAAATGCGACGACGCCCACTGCCGGGCCCGCTCGTTGGTGATGCCGCCCAGCGTCGTCTCGACGTATTTGTCGAACTCGCCGATTACCCTGGGCGTAAACCCGGCGCCGCCCTCCGGCGCATTCTGGCTCGCGTCTCTAAGGTACTGATCCCAGTGCAGCGCCGCATCGGACAGCGTGCGGCCAGCGGCGGCGATCGCGTCGTCGTCGGCCTTCTTCTGATCGAGCTCGGCCTGGCGCTTGGCCTCGCGATCTGCGACCTCTTGGTTGTAGCGGTCGACCCGCATGACCGTGGCGCCGAGGTTCGCGGCAGCCTCGCCGATGTTCTGCAGGCCGCGCCCGATCGCGTCGGAGGCTTCCGGCGCCCGAGCTTGCGGGACGACGCCGAACCCGTTCGGGCTCAGGCGGCTCTGGTAGGTCGGGATGCGAACAGCCATGTCAATCCTTCGAAAGCTTGGATGCGAGCGGATTGCTTGCGGCGTAAAACTTTGACCCGCCAGACAGGATGGCGGCCCCGGCGTTCAGGTATGCGCCCTTCATGGCGTCCTTGGCTGCGCGTCGGCTGGCCTGCGCGCTGTAGCTTTGCAGGTCTGCCTCGGCCTGCAGCCCGCGCGCCCTCATCTGGCCCTCGTAGCGGATCGTCAGCGCATCGAGCTCATTGGCCACAGAGTTCTGTGCCAGCACGTCGGCGTTGCTGCCGCTGAGTCCTGTCCCGCTCTGCGCTGCGGCGGCGATCGCCTGCCCCTGCAGGGCGCGGAAGTCACGCCGCTGCTGCTCTTCGGCTGCGCTCGCTTGAGCGCCTGCGGTCACGGCGTTCTGCCTGGCGACCGTGGCGTTGTATTCGGCGGCGTTGGCTTGATACTGCGCTTGCCGCGATTGCGCGCGCCCTTGCTGGATGGCGCCGATTGCCTGCAAGGCCGTGCCACCAATAATCATCGCTTCCATCAGTGAACCCTTGCATAAAGGTGGCAGTCTCGACCGTCGGGCGTGTAGCGCTTCATCAAGCCCTCGCGCTCAAAGCCCAGCATGCGCGCCCATCGGTGGCCCTGTTCGAAGTCGCTGGCCACCGCCGTCTCGATGCGCCGGTAGGCGTGCAGACGCATCGCCCGGCCGACCGCCTTGTGAATTCCGATCATGCTCCGACCCGCCTCCGCAGCGATCAGCGCCCACGCCACAGCGCGGCCCTCCCATTGCGGGATCAGCCCCGCGCATGCGAATACCGCATCGCCGTCAACCGCGGAATAGGCAGGGCCCGCCGAGGCCAGGCTCGGCCCATAGGTCGGGTCGGCGAGCGTCGGCTGCATCAGCGCCTGGCTCGGCTGCAGCAGCAAGCGCTCAAGGTGGGCGGGTTGGAAGGCCACGATCATCATCGGTCGAAGGTGTGCAGTTGCGGCATTATCGCCACCACCGTCATCGGCAGCGGCTGCTCCTGGCGGATCACAATGAATCCGTCGAAATCATAGTCCCCCGGCCACTCCATCAGCTTGTCGCCGGTGAAGAGCGGCGGCGGCGCATCCATCGGATCCGAGCCATTGCGGAACGGGATCTCGTCCAGCACAGACAGGCTCGGGCCAGCCTTGCAGCCGAGCGTGTTCAGGAACCGCAGCACCACCTTGTTGATGCGCTTGGTCTTGCCCTGCGCCGTGCCGTCGCCGGCCCCAGCCTCAAGCCGCGTCGGCGCCAGGGTGGCGGGGCAGGCGAGGCCGACATGCACCTTGCTGGCCGCCAGCTGCAGCGTGATCGAGCCCGAGCTCACCGTGCGGTTGGGATGCGTCGCGCCGTCGGCCAGCACCTGCACCGTCTGGCCCTCAAGGTGCGACAGGCCGGAGATCGTCGTCGCCGGCGCGCCAGAATAGGTGAGCCCGGAGTCGACATAGAAGCAGTCGGCCTGGGCCTCGCCCGTCTGGTATTCGCGCTCCAGATATTCGACGTAGCGCTTGGTCGCGCCGTTGATCGTGCGCTTGACGATCAGCCACAGCTCGTCGCGGGTGCGGTCAGGCGCCGGGATGACGCAAACCGACTCGACGACAGCCTGGCCGCCAGAGAAGGATCCGCCGAGCTTGTGGCGATGCCACCCGACGACCTCCTGCTCCTTGTTGAAGGTGAAGCCCAGCAGCTGGCCATCGCCGCGCGCCGCCCACATGGCGACATAGGGCTCCTTGTGCCAGGTGACCTGCTGGATGCCGCCGACCGTCACATGCTCGGACAGCACCGTCAGATCCGCCGTGACCCAGCCCTGCTGCTGGAAGTTGTAGTTGATCTCGCGCAGCTTGCGTCCCGAGCGCTGCACCATGAGCACCGAATAGCCGACGCGCACCGGCGTCACCGCCCGCGAGCCGTCGCTGGTCTGCTGCTCAATCTTGACGTTGCCCGGCGCAAAGGCCTCGGAAGTGGCGTTCTCTAGGCAGGCGAACTCGCCGCCAGAGGTGCCAATGATCAGCGCCTGGCTTGCGGCCAGCCACTGCACCGTGTTGACCTGGTCGGAGGAGATCGTCACCTGGATCGCCCGATCGGCGACCACCTCGCCGCTGTCATTCTTGGCGGCGAAGTTCTCGAAATCGCCCACCACCGAGAAGAACAGCTGCTGGCCCTTGGCAAGCGTCAGGCGCTCGCGGAAGAAGGTCACCCGGCTCGGGTAGCCCTCGACCGCAGAGAAGGCGCCCAGCGCCCAGCGGAAGGTGGCGTTGCCCGATCCGACCACGCCGGCCGGCAGCGGGTTGTTGCCCTGCACGACGGCGGTCACCGAGGTCGAGCTGGTGAAGCCGGTGATCTTGACGTAGCCGAAGCCGGTGTCGACGAACTGCCAGTCCAGGCCCTCGCGCTCAATGTTCGTGCCGATCCTCGGCGAGTAGTCGCCGTCGGCCTGGGTGCCGTAGGTATGCACCGGCTTGTCGGCGCCCGTGCGCCAGGCCTTGCCGGCGGTTGGCGCGCCCGCGGTCGTGCAGTTGTAGGTCTTGCCGTCGGAGCGCCGCTTCGTGCCCGATGGCGCGACGTAGTATTCCTGGCCCGCCGTCCACGGCAGGATCGAGGAGAGGTCGGCAGGCTCAAGGTAGACAAACGATCCGACCATGGCCGAGGTGAACAGCGCCGAGCTCGCAGTCAGCGTCACCGTGCCGGAGGTGGCGCTGGCGTAGACGGTCAGCGTGCGCGTGGTGTTCTGCGTCTTGAACGGCCCATTGGTCAGCGGCGCCTCGGCCAGCGTCCAACGCGTGTTGCCAAAACGCGACAGCTTCTGCAGCGGGTAGCTCGGATGGGCGATGTAGACCACGTCGCCGGACTGTGCCATCGACAGCGTGAAGGTGTTGTCGGTGGCGTCGGTCAGGTCGGCCGTCGTCCAAGGCGTCGGGATCTCATAGATCGAGTCGAAGCCGGCGTAGCCAGTCGCCGCGGCCTGAGCGTACCAGTAGGTCGCATTCGGCGGCGCGTTGCCGGTCGTCGGCGCGATGCAGTAGTAGACCGTGCCGCTGGAGATAACCAGGTCGCCGACCACATAGGCGGTGGCGCCGCTGTAGGCGACGGTCGACTGGGTCAGCAGCGGGCCGCGGTTGGCGAAGAAGCGCAGGTAGTTGTTGCCGAACTCCAGGATGTAGACCTGCGAGGTCGAGAACTCGAAACGCGCCAGCCAGGTGCGATTGGCGCTGGCCTTCACTTCGGCGACGAACTTGGTGCCGCCTCGGCGCGTCGCCGGGCCCTGCACGGTGGGGATAAAGTTCTCCATCGTGCGGCAGCCGTTCTCGTATTTCGCGACGTCGACGCGCCCGTCGAGCAGCGGCGACAGTTCGCCGGCGTTGAAGCTCGATCGAATCGGCGAGGCCTTTGGCATCAGAGCCTCCCCAGCACCCAGGCGGAATCGCCGACGTGAACCGGCACGCGCTCGATGGCGTTGCTCTTGACGGCCTTGACGATGGCCATCCGATACTCTTCCCAGGCCAGCTGGCGCTTCTGGTTGGACTGCGTCAGATCCTCGGCGAGCTCGGCCGCCAGCCGGCAGGCGAGGGCCTCGCGGAAGTTGGGATCCCAGGCGTTGGGGTCAGTGACCTGGGCGATGTAGCGCAGCTTCAGCGGCGCGGCCAGGTCGCTCAGGATCATGTTGCCTTCCAGCACCCAGTCGAGCAGCTCCTCGTTGACGTAGTTCTCCAGCACCACGGTGGGGAACCGATCGTCGACCATGTCGAGTTTGAGAAAGTCGGCCGGCACCTGGAACTGGCGCTGATAGCCGAAGGCCGGCGCCGTTGTCAGCGCGGCGAGGCTGGTGCGCCGCAAGGCGAACTGCCAGCGATTGGCGCGCAGCTCGTCGTCGCGCAGGTCGTCAAAGCAGGATTTCAGGGCGCGCGCAGACTTGACGTCGTCGTCCAGAGACGTGATGCGCGCCGATCCCAGCTTTGTCAGCGCCCGGTTGGCCACCTGGATCACCGAAGCCATCTCACCTCCTGTTGAGCAGCGTGCCCATGTTGGCCATCATACCAATCAAGGGCGATTCAGCGGGGCCGCCGGCCCCAGTATCGACACGCAACACGGCCGTGTCCTGCGGATCGGTGGCCTGCAGCGTCGCAGACGCCAGCGCCGCCACGCGCAGCAAGATCGTGTCCGTCGCCTCGACCGCCGCGATCCTGGCCGAGACAAGCGCCGCCAGGCTCATCGACGCAGTGTCCGCAACATCCGTCGCCTGCAGCGCGCCAGAGACAATCGGCCCGACGCGCAGCAGCGCCGTGTCGACTGCGTCAATCGCGGAAATCCTCGCGCCAGCGATCACCGCCACCGCCATCGCCGCCGTGTCTGCGAATCCTTCTGTGGCCGACAGCGTGGCGTTGCGCGCCGCAGGCCCGGTCGAGGATTGAAAGAGCAGCAGCAGAGACATGGCGCGTTAGCTCATCGCCGGACGAAACCACCAGATCCGCCACGGATGCTCAGAATCGTAGTTGTCCTGAATGACAGCCAATTGCTCATCCGGCTCAGGGCGCAGCGCCTTTGCGTCTAACGCTTCCTGACTCGTCGCATAAGCGCCCAGACAGATTTCGTAGCCCATCTCTGACCTCAGCTATATCCGTACATGCCGCCGCCTTGCAGGTACGTTCTGTCAATGATCTCGTCGGTGACGATATTTTCAGTGAAGGTGATATATGGCGCTAACGTTGTTGCTGCTGCGCCCCAGTTGTTTGTCACAGTGCCCGCGCCCATCGTCCCGACGTTACGAACTTTGACGACAAACTTGAATCGTTCGCCCACTGCCATCGCCGTTGATGTTGGGGTAAAAGTTGCCGTTCTTTGCGCTACAGCCGTGCCGTACTCAGCGCCCACTACACTGTCTGGAACAATGGTGCTGAGTACCGTGCCTGCG
>JACCDP011449120.1_pt1 | contig 37936 bp, 33 predicted proteins | sample 7445841 | NCBI WGS metagenome assembly JACCDP01 (sample SAMN15323441, study PRJNA562643) | freshwater metagenome | isolation source: river surface water | place: USA:Blue River Watershed | collected 2017-08-17 | reverse complement strand
CCTCTCTAACGGCATAATTAGTGCCTCTGTCTTCAGGGTAAATTTGCGCCATTGAATTGATGTAAACAGTTGGAATAGGCGTCTTAAAGCCTGGAATGATCTGGCTGTAATGCTTAGTTACCAATGGTTGAGAATAAGGCTCTTTCCAAACATGGTATTGGATTACCCAATCCTGATTAAAGTCTGGGAACATCTTTTGAATGAATGGAATGGCGTATTGATAAAACGCCTCAGGGGTCATGTTGTAGAGGGTTTCATCTGTAGGCAAGTACTTTGATAAATAGACAATGTGACGGCCTTTATAGGTCTCTGTTGGTTCAAAATTGGTGTGTTCTATGATGCCCACAAATGGAAAGCCTGGATCATTCACATTCAACCAATAAATCTCGCTTAAACTCTTATTGAGCTCAAGGGTTAAACAAACATTACCAATGTACTGAATCGCTTCTAATTGATTAATGTAGGCACCTTCACAAGCAGATCTTAAAAGATTAGCTGCAATGGGCAAAGGTGTAGTGATTACTGTATGATCAGCTTGTGCAGTTGAGTTGTCTGTAAATGTAATTGTGGCCTTGGCATCTATATGGGCTACCGCTTTGTTCAATTCCACTTTACCGCCATTGTTTTGTATGGCCTCCACCATAGACTCTGCCAATGAAGCAAAGCCCCCTTTGTAATAGGCTAAAAATTCTTTGCCCTTTTCGCCTCTGCTGCCGCCTCTTAGTTTAAGTTTATTCCAAAACCAAACAGCTGAAACGGTTTCTGCATATCGACCGAATTTGCCTTTTAACAAAGGTTCCCAAACCACTTCGTAACCCTGTTTGCCACAGATTTTAATCAACCAGTCTTTGGCAGTGATGTTTTCTAAGGTCTTCCAATTTCTGACCATACGAACAGCCAATACCACAAAGCCTAAACGAATGCGGTTAATGAAGTTAAGTGGTTTGAATTTTAATAAGTCTAAGGGCGAACTCAACCTGAAGAATTGATTGGCATAATACATGCCTGTTCTGGTTGGTCTTACAATGATGTGATCTTCACGTTTCAAGTCTTTAATTAAGTCCATGATGTGTTGATCATTGGTAAACCAATGGTGGTAGAATTTTTCGAGATGGGTGCCTTCTACCTGATAGGAACCAGCTAGACCGCCCACCTCCGCATCTTTTTCATATATGTTCACTTGCCAACCCGCTTTTGATAAATAATATCCCAAGCTGAGTCCGGTAAACCCCGCACCTATTATACTGATTGATGGTTTTGTCATAGTGTTTTAGAACCCAAATTTATCTCTGATAATGTACAATGGACGACGTTTAATTTCGCCATAAATACGGCCAACGTATTCGCCAATAATGCCCAATACAATTAAGATAAGACCGCCTATCATTAAAACTGAGATCATTAAGAGGGTCCAACCTGGTACAAAATTCTCGGTAAACAAACGCATGTACAAAGCATACAGAATGCCTACAAATGCCGCTATTGAAGCTAAAAAACCCACAAATGAGGCCATCTTTAAAGGCGTATTTGAAAACGATAAAATGGCATCGCTGGCCAATCTGAGCATTTTCTTCAATGGGTATTTGGTTGTACCGGCAAATCTGCTTTCTCTGTCGTATTCAACAGAAGTTTGATTGAAGCCTATCCATGCTACCATGCCTCTTACAAAACGATAGGTTTCTCGCATGCTTAAGAATTGGTCTAAAGCTTTTCTATCCATCAATCTGAAATCACCTGTATCTAATGGAATATCTACATCACTTAAGCGGTTGATGAATCTATAAAAATACTTTGCTGTAAGCAATTTAAATGCGCTTTCACCGGCTCTCTCTCTGCGTTTACCGTAAATCACATCAAACCCTTGTTCCCACTTTTCTATCATCTCAAGGATAACCTGTGGTGGATCTTGCAAATCTGCATCAATCACAACTGCGGCATCGCCCGTACACAAATCTAAGCCAGCAGTAATGGCAATTTGATGCCCAAAATTACGAGCAAAATTAATCCCCTTAACATGTTTGTCAGCAGCCACTGCTGCTTGAATCTGTTGCAAGGTGTTGTCTTTACTCCCATCGTTCACAAAAATGAGTTCATAGGTATATTTCTGTGGATCTAATTGGGCTAAAGTATCGCTTAATCGTTTGTATGACTCTGCAAATACTTCTTGCTCATTGAAACAGGGAACAACAACTGAGATTAATTTCATAAGGCTTACAATGGAATATTACCGTGTTTTTTGCGCGGCAAGGTTTTAACTTTATTTTCAAGCATACTGAAAGCCGAAATCAATTTAGACCTGGTTTCTTCAGGGAAAATGACTTCATCAATGAAACCGCGTTCTGCAGCTCTGTATGGATTGGCAAATATTTCAGCATATTCTGCTTCTTTTTCTTTCCAAGCTTGATTGGGATCAGCAGCAGAACTGATGTCTTTTTTGAAGATGATTTCAGCTGCACCTTTTGCGCCCATAACAGCAATCTCTGCACTTGGCCAAGCGTAGTTCATATCAGCGCCAATGTGTTTGCTATTCATAACGTCGTAAGCACCGCCGTAAGCTTTTCTGGTGATGACAGTAATACGCGGCACAGTGGCTTCACTAAAGGCGTATAACAACTTAGCACCGTTGGTAATAATGGCATTCCATTCTTGATCTGTTCCTGGCAAGAAACCAGGTACATCTTCTAAAACTAAAAGTGGAATGTTAAAGGCATCACAAAAACGAACAAATCTGGCCCCTTTAGTAGATGAATCAACATCCAACACCCCTGCTAAAGCTGCAGGATTGTTGGCCACAATACCAATGCTTTTACCAGCTAATCTGGCAAAGCCTACTAATATATTATCCGCAAAATTCTTATGTACTTCGAAGAAACTATTCTCATCCACTATGCCTTCAATCACCTCGCGCATATCGTATGGTTGATTAGGATTTTCAGGCACTATTTTGCTGAGTTTTTCGCGCGTTTCGTTGCCAATTTGATAAGGTAAAGCAGGTGCTTTCTCTTCGCAATTTTGAGGCACATAAGACAATAACTGCTTAAGCCCTGTTAAACATGCTACTTCATTGGCAAATGCAAAATGAGCCACACCAGATTTAGAAGAATGCACGGAAGCGCCGCCCAATTGTTCTGAACTCACTTCCTCGTTGGTAACTGTTTTAACCACGTTAGGCCCAGTCACAAACATATAACTACTGTTTTCAACCATGCCAATAAAATCTGTGATGGCAGGCGAATACACTGCACCACCGGCACACGGGCCCATGATGGCAGATATTTGAGGTATTACCCCACTTGCAATAGTGTTTCTGTAAAAGATATCGGCATAGCCACCCAAAGACACAACCCCTTCTTGAATTCTAGCGCCACCGCTATCGTTTAAGCCGATAACTGGTGCGCCGTTTTGAAGCGCTAAGTCCATGATTTTGCAAATTTTCTCTGCGTGGGTTTCACTCAAAGAACCACCAAATACGGTAAAGTCTTGTGAAAACACATAGACCAATCTGCCGTGAATGGTACCGTAACCGGTTACTACACCATCCCCTAAAAACTTTTGATTTTGCATGCCAAAATCATTGCTGCGATGGGTTACAAAAGCGCCAATTTCATTGAAACTGTTTTCGTCCAATAAGAAGTGTATTCTTTCTCTGGCTGTTAGTTTGCCTTTGGCGTGTTGTGACTTGATTCTATCTTCGCCACCGCCCAATAAAGACGCTTGTCTTTTTTGCTCTAATAACGCTCTTTTATTCATATCTTTTTGTGTCTGAGCACTCATACTGTTTACCCCTGCAAATTACGAATGTTTTTTAGATTATTGGCAACGAATAGCAATTCTTTAATTGCTGCACATTGACTTGAATCTGGATCTGCCCTTGACCAATATCAATTGGCAATGAAAATCCAATTGTATGCTGTGAATTCTTCTTATCAGCCATTAAAAAAGGGAGTAAGGCGTTAAAGTCAGGTTGCCATTGGCTACTTGGAAAATCAAACTGATCAAGCCCATTAAGCATGGTTAAAGCCTTGTCTTTATTTAAAATACCCAAATGCACAGCCAAAGCTATTTCTTGACGCATGCCCCAAAGCACTGCATCAGCATGACTCGTGCTACTACCCTGGTTTAACACATATGATTCATAGGCATGGCCATAGGTATGTCCAAAATTTAAAAGTTGTCTGATTGAGGCATCATAGGGATCTTGCTCAACCAGTTGGATTTTGTTTTGAACGGCGCTTTTTACAATGGCTTTCAAAGCTTCGCTGTTGGGGCTTGGCCAAGGATTTTGAACAAGCGTTTGCCACAACCGCGCATCTGCTATAATGGCTATTTTAAAAATTTCCGCAAAACTTAAAAGGGTATCAACCGCAGGCATGGTATTCAAGAACTTAAGATCAAGAATAACGGCTTTTGGATGATAGATACTGCCAATTATATTTTTTGCAAAAGCATGGTCTACGCCAGTTTTACCGCCTATTGCAGCATCTACCATACCCATTAATGTAGTGGGCACATTGACAAATGGAATGCCGCGTTTGTATATGGAGGCCACAAAACCGCCCATGTCAGTCACTACACCGCCACCCAAGTTGACCAATAATGTTTGTTTGCTGCAATGGAGGGCCATTAATTGGTCCATGATTTTTTCTGCCTCTCTAAGCGTTTTATATTGTTCGCCCGCTGGCATAACAATGTGCTTGTGGGCCTTTTGCAAATGGGGAAAACAATGTACTTGAGTATTCGAATCGCACAACACTACCACTTCGCTGTAGGCATGGTCTTGACAATAATTCTGCAGTAAGGTTGCGACCGAATCGGTCATTAAGAGCTCAGAAAAACTCATGGTGTTTTGATCTGGTCGTAAAAACTTTTATTAGCGGGATCCATTTTTGACAAGAGCTCAATGGCTTTGGTTTGATCAGCTGCTGGCGCCCCTTTAAATATTTCAATTAATTCGCGGTATTTGGCATTGAAAAACACTTTTACCAACATAGAATTTGGAAACAATCGGGTGACTTCCTGAAAATTCTCTAAAGATTTATACAACTCATCGCGCCCCTTCACTACATCTTTATGCATTTGATCGAGCCCATTCAAATGGTATTGGTAAAAACTCTTTCTAACTGATAAATAACGATCATTGGTTAAGTTATCAATCAAATAAAATCTGTTTTTAAGACTTTGACCATCATTGGCTCTCCAGCCATCAATACTTTGACTGGCATTTAAAATTTCTCGGGCTTTTACGTAGTATGGTGTTCCGCCTTCAGAAGAATAGGAGTCATAATTCAAACCCACAATCACATTCATATAAAAAGCCAACATACCTGTTAGGTTGTATACATTGGCACTTTGCTGAAATTCCATGGCCTGAAACTCTTGGTAGGTAAAATTAAAGTCCATGTCCAGTTGGTTGAAAATGACAGTAGAATAAGTACTGCCAAAAACCGGCCTGGTGGCTTGGATTTGAATGGTACCACTGAAGTTATTGGAATTCAACTCATATTGGGTAATGTCTATTAGCAAATTCACTTTTAAATGCTCAACATTGGTGAGTTTATCATTGCACCATAAACGTTGATTGATGAATTGAGAAATAGAACTCTCTAAAGACTTAAATATTTGTGTATTTGAAATCTGAATTTTAGGATAGATAACAGATACTTTGGCTTCAATATCTTGGGCATTGCTAATGCTCACTGTAAAGCAAGTCAAGAGGCAGATTATGAGTGAAGCAAATGGTCTTGTATGCATTCGATAATGTCTTTGGCCACTGAATGTTTGTCTTTCAATGGAAACTCAAAAATAACACCTTTTGGAAGAATAATTGAAATTTTATTGTTATCGGATCCAAAACCTGAGCCAGGATCTCTCAATGAATTTAAAACAATGGCGTCAGCGCGCTTCTTGATTAACTTTTGAGTCGCATTTTCCAATTCGTTTTCAGTTTCTAAGGCAAAACCAACTACAATTTGTTCGCTGGTTTTAATGGCCCCTAAATGGGCTAAAATATCTGGATTTTTAACCAAGTCGATTTGTAAAGTATCGGCTTGTTTTTTGATTTTATTATCTGCTCTATGGGCAGGTCTGTAATCTGCCACAGCTGCAGACATAATCGCCAATTGGCATTTAGGAAACAATTGCACACAGGCATCGTACATTTCAAGCGCAGACTCTACAGCATATACCTGCACATTTGGATGCTTAAGACTGAGCTGAACTGGACCTGAAACCAAATGCACTTGGGCGCCTAAATCGGCTAAAACTTCGGCTAATGCATAGCCCATTTTACCCGTTGAATAATTCCCAATAAACCTGACTGGATCTAGCTTTTCGTAGGTAGGTCCGGCAGTAATCAGTACCTGTATGCCTTTAATATCAGTTCTGGCCAAAATGATGAAGAATGTGTTGAAGGATGGTTTCTGGCTCTGCCATTCTACCCTTCCCTTCTAGTCCTGAAGCCAATTCTCCGGTCTCTGCTTCTATAAAATGATTGCCGTAAGTTTGCAGTTTTGCTATATTGTTTTGAACTGCCGGATGTTGGTACATGTCTAAGTCCATTGCTGGGGCAAACATAACTTTACAACGGGCAGACAAATAGGTGGCTAATAAAATATTATCGCAGATGCCATTGGCCATTTTAGCAATGGTGTTAGCACTGGCTGGGGCTACAACAAACACATCAGCCCACAAACCAAGCTCAACATGGTTATGCCATTCACCTGATTCGTTTTTGTAAAAGTCTGATATAACAGGCTCTTTGCTCAGTGTGGCAAGTGTTACTGGCGGAATAAACGCCTTGGCAGATGCCGTCATTAACACCTTTACTTGAGCGCCTTGTTTGATCAAAAGACGCACTAAAAAGGCGATTTTGTAGGCAGCAATACTACCTGAAACACCAATTAAAACGCGCTTATCCTTGAGCGTCTTCATCAGGCAGACGATAATAAATTTTATCGTTCAAATACTCTTGAGTAGCCAATAAAGTTGGTTTTGGCATTTTCTCATAAGAAGCAGAAATTTCGATTTGCTCTCTGTTCTCATGGATTTCTTCAAGATTGTCGTGCTCTGATGCAAACTCTGACAATTTGTTGCTCAATTCTTCTTTAATAGATTGAGAAATTTGATTGGCTCTCTTAGCAATAACGACAGCAGACATGTAAATGTTGCCGGTACCGTTTTCTAAATCTTTTAAGTTACGAGCTTCAGCGCTTGGTGACACTTTTTGATCTTTCATGTTATTGAATTTTATGTAATGTTTTGTGTTTGGTTAACTCTTCTTTAGCCTTTTCGTTAATGGCTGTGGCCTCTTTATAATAAGGATTGCTGGCTTTATTGTTATTGATAAAAACCTTGTATTCATCAAATACTGCATTGTACCTTTCAACCTTTCTTTCATCAATGCTATGATGCGCATACAAATAAGATGCCTTAACCGTTAAGAATTCTATTTGGTCTTTGTTGTCCATATCTGGAAAATCTTTGACCGCATTCTTAAAAGAAGTGATTGCAGCCACATAATCTTCAATTTTATAGAACAACATGGCTGATTCAAACGCTTTCTGTTTGAGCTTGCCTCTTAACTCATCCATTTCCAAATTGCATTGGTCTTTGAAAGTGATGGTATCATTAACTGTTTGTTTAACGCCATTAACAGTCTTTACACTGCTATTGATTTCATATATACCGTTGGAATTGGCATATTGGTTCAAAAACAATTGAATTTCAGCAATGGCTTTGGTGGTAGAACTTTGATCAAGGAAATAATCCAAAGCATCTTTGTACAAGCAGTTGGTATATCTGAAGTAACACTCTTCTATGTGCTTGCTGTTGAAATAATTTTCAGTAAAATTTTTAAAGTGATAGGCTGCTAATTCATATTGACCGAGTCCGTAGTAGCTGTAGCAGTAGTAATAATAAATTTCTTCGCTCTGTTCTTTCCCTCTGTATACGGCCAATAAATCTTCAAGCAAAGGCAAAGCCCTAACATAATCCTTCTTGGCATATAATCTCTTAGCCATGGCGTACTTATCGTCTACGCTGCCTTTTTTAACCACTTGGCCATATTCTGAACAAGCGCTTAAAGCTAAGATTAAAACAATATACAAGAAGAAGGACTTCACAGTTGATGGAATCCGCAAAGTTACTACATAAAACGCTGATTTTCAAAAAAATTATAAGAGGCCTTCGTCAGCAAAACTGTAATAGGCATTTTGGGCCACAATGATATGATCTAACACACTAATATCGAGCAACTTACCTCCTGCCTGAAGGGTTTTGGTGAGTTGAATATCTTGCTCGCTGGCCACTTGATTGCCCGATGGATGGTTGTGAAACAAAATCATACCGGTACTTTTATCGTCTATGGCTTTTTTAAACAATTTGCGTTGATCAACCACAGTGGCCGTAATACCGCCCTCACTGATTTTATGTTGAGCAATGACATTGTTTTTTTGGTTCAATGTTACAATCCAAAACTCCTCGTGATTTAGGTCTTCTAAAACATGTCGCATAGCGTTGTAGGCGTCGTCACTACAGGTAATGCGGGTTTTTGGTTGCTCGTCTAATTGACTCTTGCGATTGGCCAGCTCTAATGCCGCAATGATGCCAATGGCTTTAGCTCTTCCTAGACCTTTGATTTTGCAAAAATCATCTACCTCCCAGCGGTAAATATTGGGCAAATGGTTCTGGGCTTTTTTCATAATGGCCATAGCAATATCAACTGCAGAATTATCTTGATGGCCGTGGCCAATTAATATGGCCAACAGCTCGATTGAACTTAAGCTTTTTCGACCATGTAACATGAGTTTTTCGCGGGGTTTGTCTGAGTTAGACCAAGCGTGAATGGGCTTATTTTGTTGCATAAAACAAATCTAAAACAGCCCTAATTAAAGCCCTAAAAGAGTACACAGATGGCCTATTTTTCAGGGGCTTCTGTCTGAAATTGAATGTTTCGTTTTAGCCCTTTGTATTGACTGCGTTTGAGTGGGCTCTTGTCAAATACTTGATTAAAGACTTCCTCGGTTATTTCTATCCACTCTGCTTTTTTGGCGGTGTTAAAAAAGGCATTAGGCTCAAACCTCGGCTCTTGATTAGGCTTGGCAAAACGGTTCCAGGGACATACGTCTTGGCAAATATCACAGCCAAAAATCCAATCTTGCATTTGCCCTTTGAAGGCCTCTGGAATTTGGTCTTTTAATTCAATGGTTAAATAGGAAATACAATGGCTTGCATTCAGCGTTTTATCGGGTAATATGGCCTGAGTAGGACAAGCGTCAATGCATTTGGTACAAGTGCCGCAATGGTCAGTTGTTGGGCCATCTGGCTCGCATGGCAAGTCAATGATCAGCTCTGCCAAAAATCCATATGAGCCCATTTGTTTATTGATCAATAAACCATGTTTACCAATCCAACCCAAACCACTGCGCTCTGCCCAAGCCCTCTCCATAACTGGCGCAGAATCTACAAATACACGACCATTGAACTGGCCAATTGCCGCTTGCAGCTGAGCTACCAACTCATAACATTTGTCTTTTACAACCTGGTGGTAATCTTCGCCCAAAGCATACTTTGAAACTTTAAAAGCACCCTCTGAAGGTTTAAAAGCAGTGGCATAATTGTACATCAGACTCACAACGGTTTGAGCACCATGCACTAAAAGTCTTGGATCTAAGCGTTTATCAAAATGTTGTTCGAGGTAGTGCATTTCGCCTTGATACCCCTTGCTCAACCACTGCTCCATTCGCTTGGCTTCGGTTGACAAATGCGCTGCTTTAGAAATGCCACAACTCACAAACCCCAACGATTGAGCCAAGGCTTTAATGGTTTTAGAATGCTGTTGTTCTGACATGTTTCAGTCGCAAAAATAAGCCTTTTTTAACAGTGTTTAATTTCGATGAATCAGACCATATTGAGGTCGTAAACCATGGGAATTGTATTGGTATTTAAGAGTTCAAGCAATTTATTCGATAAATTGTTGTACCTTTGCGGCTTCTTTATGACAGTTACATTTCAAAACATGGGTTTAAGTCAACCCGTGTTTGATGCGATAAGTGATCTTGGCTACGTCAATCCTACTCCCATCCAACAACAAGCTATTCCAGTATTGCTGCAAGGCACCAAAGACTTTGTAGGTCTTGCACAAACAGGCACCGGAAAAACAGCGGCATTTGGTTTACCCCTTTTGTCCCTAATCAATACGCATTCTAGCCAAGCTCAAGGTTTGGTCATTTGCCCTACCAGAGAATTGTGCATTCAAATTGCCAATGATTTTAAGGCCTATGGTAAATACCTTGATGGTTTTAGACATGTCGCCGTTTATGGTGGCAGCTCTATTGAAACTCAAATCAGACAAATCAAACAAGGCGTTCAAATTGTGGTGGCTACACCAGGCCGATTGATCGACTTAATCGAAAGAAAAGCGGTTAAGTTAGATGCAGTGACCCACATTGTGCTCGACGAAGCAGACGAAATGTTGAACATGGGTTTCAGAGAAGACATTGAATTCATTTTATCTCACACCCCATCAAGACAAGCCGCTTGGTTATTTAGTGCTACCATGCCTAAAGAAGTAAAGCGTATTTCTCAAACGTTTATGTCTGAGCCGGTTGAAGTGAAAGTCAATTCAGTTGAAACCGCCAAAAACATCAAGCACGTTTTTTACCAATGTCAAGCGTCTCACAAATACGAAACTTTAAAGCGCTTAATTGATTTCAATCCAGGCATGTATGGTATCATTTTTACCAGAACAAAAATGGAGGCTCAAGACATCGCTGAAAAATTATTAAAAGAAGGCTATGAAATTGATGCACTTCACGGTGATTTAAGTCAACAGCAAAGAGACAAGGTAATGGGTAGATTCAGAGAAAAAACCCTTACCCTATTAATTGCTACAGACGTTGCCGCCAGAGGTATTGACGTTGACAGCATTACCCACGTAATCAATTACGCTTTACCAGACGAGCCAGAAGTATACACACACAGAAGCGGTAGAACGGCCAGAGCCGGAAAATCAGGTGTTTGTATGAGTATTGTTTCAGGCAGAGACACTGGTAAAATCAGAGACATCGAACACCTCATGAAGGTGCAATTTGATAAGTTAGACATTCCTAGCGGAAGAGAAGTAGTAGAACGTCAGTTCTTTGCTTTCATTGAAAAATTAAAACATGTAGACATTAGCCATGGCGATTACGAATTGTATTTATCTGACTTAACTGAACAGTTAGGCCACATGAGCAAAGAAGAATTGATTCAAAGAATGGCAGCGCTTGAGTTTAATCGTTTCTTAAAATACTACGAAAAGGCTGGTGACTTGAACAACTCTGAAAAACGCAGAGAATATGGCAATTACACCCGTTTATTTATGAGCTTAGGCGAAAAAGATGGCTTCTACAAAGCTGCTTTCTTAGAATTCATTTTAGATACTTCTGGCCACAAAAAAGCGCAGTTGGGTAAAATTGAATTAATGAATGCCTACAGTTTTGTTGAAGTTGACAACAGCATAGTAGACGAATTTATGTCTGCATTTGCTGGCAAAAAATACAAAGGCAGAGAGATTCAAGTTGAAGTATCATCAGAACGCAAAGGCGGTCGCAACAGAGGTGGCGGCGGTTATGGCGGTGGTGGTGGTGGCAACTTCAGAGATAGAGGTGGTCGCGATAGAGGTGGCAACAGAAGAGAAGGTGGCAGAGATGGCAATAGCTATGGCAATAGAGATAGCAACAGAGGCGGCGGTGACAAACCTTCTGGACATTTTGCCAAAAGAAGCCAAGCCAATTCTGATCGCCCAAAAAAAAGACGCGATAGAGACCGCTACTAATTTCCTGAATGAGCGCTTGATTTGAGCGGTCAAATTGTTATACTTTTGCAAAAACCTTTTAGCATATGAACGGATTCTTTAAAATTCCAAACGCGATAAACGAAACAGTTTTAGATTACGCGCCAAACAGTAAAGAAAAATTAGCCCTTAAACAGGCTTTAACCGAAGCCAGAAGTCAAGTGATTGATATTCCTATGTTCATTAACGGACAAGAGGTAAGAACTGGTAATACTCAAGCCATTTTTCCGCCACATGATTTACACCATCAAATTGGCAGCTTTCATTTAGGTGAAGCCAAACATGTGCACCAAGCTATTGACGCAGCGCTTGCAGCGAAACCAGCTTGGGAAAATATGCCTTGGGAACAAAGAGCGAGTATTTTCTTAAAAGCCGCTGAATTATTAGCCGGTCCTTACCGCGCAAAGATGAATGCAGCTACCATGCTAGGCCAATCTAAAAATGCTTATCAGGCTGAAATTGATGCCGCTTGTGAATTAATAGACTTCTTAAGATTCAATGTACAATACATGTCTGAGATTTATGGTGATCAACCTAGTGCCAACAGCAAAGGCATTTGGAATCGCTTAGAACACAGAGCACTCGAAGGTTTTACCTTTGCCGTTACCCCATTCAACTTTACAGCCATTGCTGCCAACTTACCAAGTAGTATGGCGATGATGGGCAATGTGGTGGTTTGGAAACCAGCCTTCACTCAGATTTATTCTGCTAACGTGATCATGGCTTTATTTAAAGAAGCTGGCTTACCAGATGGTGTTATCAATTTGATTTACACTGATGGCCCTGAAACGGGCGATATCGTATTCAATCATCCTGATTTTGCTGGCTTGCATTTTACCGGCTCTACTGGTGTATTTAGAACCATGTGGAACCACATTGGCGCTAACATTCACAAATACAAAACGTATCCAAGAATTGTAGGCGAAACTGGTGGCAAAGACTTTGTGTTGATACACAAATCTGCTGATGTTGATACCGCTGTAACTGCTTTGGCCAGAGGGGCTTTCGAATACCAAGGTCAAAAATGTTCTGCGGCTTCAAGAGCTTATATACCTTCTAATTTATGGTCTAGTATTGAACAAAAATTAGTGGCTGAAGTGAAGACCATGAAAGTGGGTCCTACTGAAGACTTTAGAAACTTTGTGAACGCTGTTATCGATGAAAGAGCCTTTGACAAAATTGCGAATTACATTGAGATGGCTAAAAGCGATCCTAAAGCCAAAATCATTTGTGGTGGCACTTACGACAAAAGCAAAGGTTACTTTATAGATCCTACGGTTATTGTAGCTGAAGACCCTAAATTCAAAACCATGTGCGAAGAGATTTTTGGGCCAGTATTAACCTTGTATGTATACCCTGAAAATGAATTTGAGAAAACTCTTGAATTGGTTAACAGCACAAGTGAATACGCCTTAACAGGTGCTATCATTGCTCAAGACCGCTATGCGGTAACTCAAGCAACAGAGTACTTAAAACATGCAGCCGGTAACTTCTACATCAATGATAAACCAACAGGTGCTGTTGTAGGTCAACAACCATTTGGTGGAAGCAGAGCCAGTGGAACCAATGACAAAGCAGGCAGCAAAGCCAACCTATTGCGTTGGACCAGTACCAGAACCATCAAAGAAACTTTGGTACCAGTTAAAGACTACCGTTATCCATTTCTTTCTGAAGAATAATGTCGCTTAGCCACGCTGAGAAACATGCCCTTTACCAAAGCTTAGTCAAGCAAATAGCGGCCTTAATAGACCCTAATGCGTCTGAATTAAGCAATTATGCCAACGTTTGTGCCGCTATTCAAACAGCCTTCAAACATTGGTGGTGTGGTTTTTATTTTGTCAATGGTGAACGTTTATCATTAGGGCCATTTCAAGGCCCTGTAGCCTGCACAAGCATTGGCTTTAACAAAGGTGTTTGTGGCACAGCTTGGGCAAAAGCACACAGCATTATCGTGCCCAATGTACATGACTTTGAAGGGCATATTGCCTGTTCATCTGAAAGCAATTCCGAAATTGTTGTACCTGTGTTTAAGCAAGGTACAATTGTGGCAGTATTGGATATTGATAGCATCTACTTCAACACTTTCGATGAAGTAGATGCCCTCTACCTTGAACAAATTGTAGCTATGATTAACGTCTAATGGTATCTACCCCGTTAGATTGAATCAATTGGCCTTTGTTGTAAAACTCTTCTTTAAAGTTTAAATCCCCTCCGTATTGAGCAATCCAATCGAAGTATTCTTCATTGCTCATAAAGCAAACCTTTTCACTCAAATGCAATCCGCTTAAGTCGCCAGTAATCCATCGGCCTACTTTTAAACCATTCTCATATAAACCCATTGCTTCTGCTTGGCCATAGTTGTTGTAATACACCCAAACACCTTGTTTTTTATATTGGTCTAAACGGCCTTCTTTGAGTTTATGGCCAGAGGCTTGTAATTCCGTTATAACACCACTGCCATTCTCCAACAGGCTTTTACCATTTTCATCGTAAAACGATAAGTAATGATCTTCTTCAGTTGGCATGTCTGCTTCACTTTCACAAGTGTATTTGGTGTCCATATTCTGTGCCCAGCCCTCATACATTAATTGACCATTATCGTAATAGGCTTTAACTAAACCCACAGTTGAAATTGAATCTGTTTTGCTCAAATACACCATTGAATCTTTAAAGTCGATGGTTTTGAACAATCTGCCTTGACCCTCTCTGTAAAAAGACCAAAGCCCTGTAGGTTCTGAGTAGGACTTTTGACCTTTCTTAAACACAAAGCCACTTTTGTAGTAATAGGTATAGTAACCCGATCTAAAGCGACTCGGTAGATTGTCCATGAAATCATGGCCATTGAAGAATTTGTTGTATTGCTCTTCAACTCTTATTCTTCTTGATTCATAGTTATGCTCGTCATCGTATGATCTTGAATTGGATTTGAAAACAGAGTAAAACATTGAGTCTTTAATCGATAATTGAACCGTGTATTTTAAGTTGTTGGTATCTCTGTATAGTTTATAAGTACCATCTAAATACCCATGCTTAAATGGAATCACTTCCGAAACATACTTGGCGGTATCGCGTACTCTAAAATCACTCACATTGTAACGGATGAACTGCCCATCAGGGATGCCCATTTTAAAGTAACCTTTAGAAATCGGATAACCAGTTCTTGACAACTTCCAAATGGCCCCATTAATTGTGTCGTTTTTCATTTCATAGACTCTGCTCAAGCATTTGTATCCAGAATTATTTTTAAATTGGTATTGGGTTCCGTTAAGTTGATTGTTGTGAAATACCAATTGGGTTAAACCACTGGAATAATTGCTTTCTGTATTGAGCTGCCATTGACCTTCTTTTTTGCCATTCTCATAATTCATCATAGAGGTTTCGGCTCTTTGTAAATGCTTAAATTGAATAGCCTTATTGTATTTGTTTTTAGTACTGGTATACAAACTGTATTCAATATCATCATTTAACTTGTTGTCAAGGTAGTGCGTATAAGTACTGCTGTGGTCAAAAATATCTGTCATTGAATAAGTACCGGTAAAAGCGCCAAAACCTGAATTGATTTTAATGCGTTTTGTAGGGGCAATTAATTTCGATTTGTTAGCGCTTAAAAGCGTCTTTCTTGCTTCAACATCCAATTCAATAACAAGCGTAGGTTTTAAAGCCCATACTTGTTTGATTTCATACATTTTAGCCTTAAAGTTATTGGGACGTCTTTTATAATGCCAATTCAGTTCAACATTACCTGTAAAGGCTTGTCTACCCACATAAATGGCCTTGTGTTGATTAGGAATTAATTCAAAATAACTGAGCATAGAAGTCAATAAATCAAAGAAATCGTATTTATCATTAGATGAAGACCAACTTGAGTTCCTTTCTGTGGTTAACAAAAACTTGGTGTAAGAATCATAAAACAGTTTATCTAATTTATAGGTGTATTGACCTTTAAACATAATGGTATCAATCAACATTAAACTATCGTATTTCATTGGCACCTTTAAGTAATGTATAATGGACCCATTTAACGTTGTGCCTTGCACTTTATAATAGGAACGCGCACCAGCAAACTTGCCCTTAGTAAACGTATGATTGTAATAATGGTAATTCAAAGGGGCGTAATAATACTTTTGAGTTATTTTGCCCTTTTTAACAGTCGTGTTAATCGCCACATTCTGAACCGTTTCGTTCGGGTTCATTTGGTAATACAAATTGGTTTTTTCAGTATAATTCGCTGATGTTAACTTTTTAAACTCAAATGAACGTGTATAAACCTTAGCGCAAGATTTGGATCCTATTTTAGAAGTACAGGTGTCAATCAAATAACAAGTACTTACAATTTTATCATAAGTATCATAGGTTTTAATTCTGAAAAACTTACCCATCATAATGGTATCTCTGTAATTAAAGCGCTCTAATGCAGAGAAATTCACACTCACGAAATTATCATACTTGATTGCAAAATCAGTTTGTTTATTGTCCTTATAATACATGACCAATTGATCCAAAGCCAAAAGCCATCCTTCGTCATATTCATAATCTGGGGTCACATCAGGGAAATTTGCAATCTCATTGTAATTAGGGTAGTACTTTTTTATGCTATCTAAGCCATATAAAGTGGCTTTTTTCAAGCGATTAAATTGACTGTATTCGTATTCAGCTAACAAATCAGTATTATCATCATAAACGCTAACTTTTTTGGATTGATCTAAAAAATTGTAATTGCTTGTATGCCCAATTTCTGCATTGTCTTTGTAATGCGTATACGTTGAGGCAATTTTGGTAATACGTTTATTGTACATTTGGTATTCGTATTTGGTTTTTAAACCTTGCAACCAACCTTTTTCAAGGGTCATGCTGTCAACTAATACGGTGTCTTTTTTGGTACAAGCATAGACTGTCAAAACACCATCAATAAAACCCTCCTTATAATTTAACACAATTTTTTTAGCCTTAACAGGTACTGCGCTATAGCCTTTTAAAAAAATATTTGCATCTTCATAGTAACTCTCTTCCCAATCATATCTGGAATGCCTTGAATATCGATGTGGTCTAATGTTCGATGCTGTTTCATAGAGCACAAAATGACCATCAATCATGTCATTTTTGTAGGGAATTCTATAGACTGGCAATTGGGTACCCTCATCGTAAACAATAACAATACCTTCTTTTTTGTTGTTTTTGATGGGTATAATGGCAAATACTTTTCTGATGGTATCGTACACATATTCATTATTCACTATGCGTTTGTTTTTCAAATCAAAGCGTTTAGAATACAGTAAATATTCCCCATCCGTGAATTGACCAACCACAGGAGGAATGTCTAAGTTATAAAACTTAAGATCTTCAACATCAAAGTTCACATTGGTGTAATAACTGTTAATGATTTGAGGGTATACTTTGTAAGTTTTACCCATGAATTGAGCGGTGGCTTGGGCTTTAAGTTCTTGTTTGAAAAGTAGAGAGCAAAGCAAAAAGCATACGAGGAAAAATCTTGTAGAAATGCGCATAATAGTAGCAACGCAAGTTACTCGATTTTAGTATATCCCCATAGAATGATTTTCAATGCCAATAATATTTAGTATTTTCGCGGTCTCATGTCAAGAATAGTAGCCATAGTCGGAAGACCAAATGTTGGGAAATCAACCTTATTCAATCGTTTAACAGGCGAGCGAAAAGCCATAGTTGATGACTTTAGTGGTGTTACTAGAGACAGACACTACGGCGACTCTGAATGGAACGGAGAAACCTTTGTGGTAATTGACACTGGTGGTTATGTGAGAGACAGTAAAGACTTATTTGAGACAGCCATCAGAGAACAAGTACAAATTGCAGTTGAAGAAGCCAGTGTGGTTATTTTTATGGCCGATGTGCAAACAGAAGTTACAGACCTTGATCAACAGTTTGCTCAAATTCTAAGAAAAGCTAAAAAACCGGTCGTAATGGCGGTCAATAAAGTTGACAATTACGATTTGATCAACGAAACCGCAGTGTTTTACGGTTTAGGTTTTGACGAAATCTTTCCTATATCATCTGCCACCGGCAGCGGCACAGGTGAACTCCTTGATAAGGTAGTGAGCCTTTTACCAGTAGACGATGGTAAAACCTTTGAAGATGATTTACTCAACGAATTGCCTAAAATTGCAATTGTTGGCAGACCAAATGTTGGAAAATCATCATTTGTGAATGCCTTATTAGGCTACAATCGCAATATTGTTACAGACATAGCCGGCACCACGCGTGATGCCATTCATACCCGCTATAACGCTTATGGCAAAGACCTTATATTAATTGATACTGCAGGTATCAGAAAAAAATCTAAGGTAGAAGAAAACATTGAGTTCTATTCGGTGATGCGCAGTTTAAGAGCCATTGAAAATTGCGATGTGTGCATACTCATGTTGGATGCCCAAAATGGTATAGAATCTCAAGACATGAACCTCTTGTTTTTGGCCCACAAACATGGCAAGGGCATTGTTGTTTTGGTTAACAAATGGGATTTGTACAACAAAGAAACCAATACTGCTAAAGACTACGAAGACCACATCAAAGAGCGAACAGCCCCTTTCACAGATTACCCAGTGGTATTCATTAGTGCCTTAAATAAACAAAGGATATTTCAAGCCATTGAAACTGCCGTAAAAGTATACGATAACTTATCGAATAAGATCAAAACCAGCGTACTCAATGATCAATTGTTGCCAGTGGTTGCTGCTACGCCGCCTCCTGGTGTTAAAGGTAAAACCATTAGCATTAAATACATTCAACAGTTGCCTTCAAAATCTGTCTGTTTTGCTTTCTTCTGTAACTTACCTCAATACATCAGTGAGAGTTACAAACGTTTCTTAGAAAATCAGTTGCGCGACCGTTTCAACTTCAACGGCGTGCCGATTAAAATCTTCTTTAGAAAGAAATAATTACTCCTGCTTTTTAAACCCTAAAGCTGCAGAGTTAATGCAATACCTTAAGCCTGTAGGGGTGTTATAACCATCCGGAAACACATGGCCTAAATGCCCTTCGCAATGCGCACACAAGACTTCGACTCTGTGCATGCCATGAGAGTAATCTGGTTTTTCAATGATAGCGGTAGAATCAATGCCCTTGAAAAAACTAGGCCACCCACAACCAGCATCAAATTTAGTTTCAGATACAAACAAAGGGGCATTACAAGCTTTGCAAACATAAGTGCCAGCTTCCCAAAATTGGTCATATTGACCTGTGTGGGGTCTTTCTGTACCCTTTTCGCGCATGATTCTGTAGGTTTCAGGATCTAAGATCTTTTGCCATTCTTGATTGGTTTTATTCATAACAGATGGTTTAGGTGAACAAGCGAATAGACAGCATGACCATAAGATTATTTTTTCTGTGTATTTCAGAAGCTTAATTTTGAGCATACCCTTCTACTTGTTCATTCAACAAGTGGAACTAAAAATTGTTTCAATAATGAGTCCAATATTACTATTTACTTTCGTCATAAGCTATTTTGTAGTGCTACTAGGCATTGCTTTTTACACCTCAAGAAATGCAGACAACCACTCCTTTTTTATTGGCAACAAAAACAGCAATTGGCTTTTGGTAGCCTTTGGTATGATTGGCACATCGCTATCAGGAGTCACCTTTGTAAGTGTACCTGGCGATGTAGGTAAAATCAATTTCCATTACTTTCAATTGGTCATTGGGTATTTCTTAGGCTATATCGTTGTGGCCTTTGTATTACTGCCCTTGTATTACAAAATGAACCTAACCAGTATATACACTTATCTTGAAAAACGTTTGGGTGTAAGTGCACATAAAACTGGGGCTATTTTCTTTATCATTTCAAGAACTGTAGGCGCCACCGCCAGGTTGTATTTAGTGATCAATATTTTGCAGATTTATATTCTTGACCAATTGCACATTCCCTTTATTGGCACTGCCCTTGTGATCTTGCTATTGATAATGCTCTACACCTTTAAGGGTGGGGTTAAAACGATTATCATTACGGATACCTTACAAACCTCTGGCATGCTGATTGGATTAGTGGTATGTTTGATTACCCTTATGAACGCCTTGGGTACAGATCTGTCTGGCACTTGGCAATTATTAGAAGCCAAAGGCATTAACAAGATCATCAATACAGACCTTAACAGTCCGCTGTATTTTTGGAAACAGGTCTTAGGTGGCATGTTCATTACCATAACCATGACGGGCTTAGATCAAGAAATGATGCAAAAAAACATCAGTGTTAAAACCTTAAAAAACTCTCAATGGAACATGCTGACCATGAGCAGCATTTTAGTGTTTGTAAACGCTTTGTTTTTACTCTTAGGTGGGGTCTTATTTTTATATGCTCAAAACCAAGGCTTGAACTTGAGTGGCGATGATTTATTTCCAAGCATTGCCCTTAGCAATACGTTCTCTGCAAGCATTGGTATACTGTTTATATTGGCTTTGATTTCGGCCTTATTCCCAAGTGTAGATGGTGCAATTACCTCATTGACCTCGTCGTTTTGCATTGACTTACTCAATTTTAATCAAAGCGCAGATCAAGAAGCTGTTATGAAACAGAAGCGATTGCGTGTTCACATAGGCTTTGCCATTTTATTCTTATTAATGGTGATGCTGTTTAAGGCAGTGGATGACAAATCCATTATTCAGTTCATCATTAAATTTGCTGGCATCACCTACGGTCCATTACTCGGTTTATTTGCCTTTGGCATTTTAACCAAACGTCAATTGATCCAAAATAAAATCACTTTGGTATGCCTTCTAGGGCCCCTGTTAACATTGGTATTAGACCTTATATGTAACCCGCCCTACTACGAAAAATTACTGCACCAAACTTTACCTTTTAATCACTTATCTGAGCAGTTATTCAATGGTTATAAAATAGGCCCTGAACTCATTATCATTAATGGATGTATTACCTTTTTGGGCTTGTGCTTGATCTCAACAAATAAGCGCGAACAAGTCGCTTAAACCATCACAATAAAACGCCAATACAAGCGTTGTAAATAGTATGAACACCAAGTCTATGATCATGTTTTGTTTGGCTTTGCCAATGCTCATGGCTTTTAACGTCTGTAGCAATGGAACAAAACCAAAAGTGTATAAAGACACTATCTACAGATTTCCACCTAAAAGGCAACCTGCAGTGGTAGACAATACACCCGAAGAGTTGAGAAACATTCGCATTACCGATACCATTATCAAATTTAAAGTCAAAAAATCTGAAAGGAAATTGTACGCGTATTTTGGAGATACATTCAAAGTCTTTAAAATCTCTTTGGGGGCTAGTCCTATTGGTCATAAAATAAAGCAAGGCGACCACAAAACCCCTGAGGGTACTTATTTTATCAGTTTTAAAAATCCTAAAAGCAGAGGTTATAAATCACTCAAACTATCCTATCCTAATGCGGAAGACAAAAAACGCGCTGCGGCTTTAAAGGTCTCTCCTGGCGGCGATATTTGTATTCATGGTTTGTGGTGGGAAACACAAGATCCTAAAACCCATTGGAAAGATGATTGGACTGAGGGTTGCTTAGCGGTAAACAATCAAGAAATAGATGAGATCTACGCTCATACCTACTTAAAAACACCCATCAGTATTTTGCCCTAAACCATGGTGCAATGTGTTTGCACAACTTGTTTGAAGGCCTCTACATCATTGGCTTCGGCAAAATAAGATGTTTCAAAACAAATCACTTCGCCACTCTCTTTCAATTTAAAATTGATTTCGTACAATTGAAAATTAACTGTTTGAATTTGATCCCACTTTAAGAATTTAGGGGTTGAAAAAACAGTAAAAGCAAAACGAATGCCTTCTTCATCTGTCATAACAAAACAAGACTTGCCAAAAAAGCCCAATTTAGATGCCCTTAAACCTAAATAAATAAGGGCCATTAAAGGAAAAATCAAAAAACTGAAAAACAGAAGTTTGGGGAACAAAAACAAACTCATGAAAATACTAAACACTGCAAAAACAGCCACCAAGGGCGCTTCTGATTTCATCCTTTGAATGGGATATAAAGTCATGAGGCAAAGTTAAGCCTTTTTTTGGTGAATCTTTGCAAATCTGCAATGGCCACTCCAATCGGATTTCAACTCACAGCTAAGACCTAGACGCTCGCAATGGCTCAATAAATCTTTGGCAGTTAAAGGATTCAATTCAAAATAAATTACAGCAGATGACACAAACAAATCAATGACGCGCTTGTAAAACAACAATGGATCTGAGCCATCCACAAACAGTGCTCTATGGGGTTCATAGCTCAACACATTGAGCAACATTTGATTTTTTTCTGTTGCCATGATATAGGGCGGATTGCACACTACAATATTGGGAAGTTGAGCGGGCCAAGCTTCCGTCAAAACATCGTTTAACAACCATTGAATACTGGGCTTTTCAAATTGATCAAGCTCAGACTGCTTAGCCAATGCTAAAGAGGGCAAGGCAATATCGCTGGCCATGATTTGAGCATGAGGAAAATGCTGCTTTAACCAAAGGGCTATGCAACCACTGCCTGTGCATACATCTGCAAAGACCAAATCAGTAGATATAACATCAGCTTTAACCCAGGCTAACAACTCTTCGGTTTCTGGTCTTGGAATCAATACTTCTTGATTCACTTTTACTTTTACAGGACCAAAATACGAATAGCCAATAACGTATTGCAAAGGTTCATGGGCCAATAAACGCTCTAAGTCTTGAGCAAGGGCAACGTCATGCTTAAAAGCGTGTTCAGCATTGCTGCGAATGTCTGCTTCTGATAAGTCATACTTATCATTAAACAACCATTTAGCCATAGCTCTCGCTTCGTCTGAACCAAAAATACTAGACAATGATTGATGGCAATGTTGATACGCTGATTGTATGCTTAACATGGATTGCAAAGTTTTAAGTATTTTCGCAATATAACAAACTCAGATAGCAAATACATTCAAGAATGCTTGGCTTTGGCTTTAAAAGGCAAAGAACAAGTAGCTCCCAATCCTATGGTGGGTTGCATTATTGTGTATCAAGATGAGATCATCGGTAGAGGTTATCATAAGGTTTACGGTGGTCCTCATGCAGAAGTTGAAGCCATAGCCTCGGTTCAAAACAAAGCGCTTTTAAGCTCAGCTACCATGTATGTGAGCCTTGAACCCTGTGCACATTTCGGCAAAACACCACCCTGTTCTAATTTAATCATCGAACATAAGCTTGCAAAAGTAGTTGTTGCCTGCACTGACCCTAACCCATTAGTAGCAGGTAAAGGTATTGCGCAACTGCAAGCAGCCGGCATAGAGGTAAGTCTTGGTGTTTTAAAATCCGAAGCAGAAGCCATTAACAACAGATTCTTCAAAGCTTATAGCAAACAAATGCCTTATACCATTTTAAAATGGGCTGAATCTGCTGATGGCTTTATGGGCAACAACACGCACAGATACATTAGTGGAGCAAAGGCATTAGAACAATTGCACCAATGGCGGTCTGAAGAAGATGCATTTTTAGTGGGCACTCAAACGCTCTTGCAAGACAACCCAAGATTGTCTAATAGACTAGTAGTTGGCAAACAACCCATTAGAGTTGTGGTAGATTGGGACTTAAAATCAGAGGGTAAAGATTTGTACATTTATGACCAAAGTCAAAAGACATTTATTCTGAATGGAATTGTCAACAAAGTTGACCAACTCATTGAATGGATAAAAGTAGACAACACTGAACCCGAACACTTGTTAAGCACCTTGTTCGCTCATGGTGTAAAAAGTGTAGTAATTGAAGGTGGAGCCAAGCTCCTAAATAGTTTTTACAACAGCGGCCAATTCCATGAGATTCGAAAAATAGTCTCTAAAAACTGTGTACTTGGACACGGCCTAAAAGGCCCACAAATACAGTCAGAACCTATTGAAATTATTAACTTAGAAGAGGATATTTTACTAGTGTATTAATGCTGTTTCAAACCACCTATAAATGCATAGAACAAGACGCTCAAATCCTATTCAAAATGAAGGGCAGCAAGTTTTTGGCCTTTGCTTACAAAGTTGAGAACGAAACAGACATCAAACAAAAATTATTAGCCCTGAAACAAACCTATGCAGATGCCACCCACCATTGTTATGCCTGGGTATTAGGTTATGATCAATCAGCTAGTAGAGCCAATGACGATGGAGAGCCTTCAAATTCTGCAGGTAAGCCCATATTAAGACAAATCATTAGCCAAGGACTTACCAACTGTTTGGTAGTAGTCGTTAGGTATTTTGGCGGCACGCTTTTAGGGGTTCCTGGACTCATAGAAGCTTATGGAGAATCTGCTAAAGCTGTATTAGCTTCGTGTACTATACAAACCAAAACCATATTTGAAACCTATTTAGTTGAATGCGAATACGGACAAGAAAATACCATATTTGTAGCCCTCAGGCAATTTCAAGCAGAAGTAAGCGTTCTAGATGACACGAGGTGTTTTTCTGCACAAATTAAAATACCTTTGCAATCAGTAGAGGCATTCAAACAACAATTCCACTCATTGTACCAAGTTAAAATTACTTACATAGGCCTGGCATGATCAAACACAGCATTTTAATTGCATTTACATGGCTTTTTAGCCTTACGCTATGCGCTCAAACAAGTGACTACTACTCACTCAAAGACGTTAAAAACTACCGATTCGATCATTTGCAATTGAATGCTTCAAAAGACATTGATCAATTTGTCCAAAACGCTGCTCAATACACCTTTATTGAAGCCTTAAAAATTAAGAGTGCTGATCCATCTGATTTGCGCAAAGTACTTAAAGCCGGTGATATTGCTGCCTACATCAAAGAATTGGATTTGCTTGAATTTTCAGGCCATTACACCGATTCAAGTTTTGACTCCACCTGTAACATCGAAACCCTTCACATCAGAATCAATGAAGAGCACCTCAATGAACTGATGTATTTAAGAGCGCTCAAACATCTTGAAACTGTTTATTTATACATTGATGGCAAACCAGATGGCATGCAAGCCTTAGCATATTTACCTAGCTTAAAAGAACTGCATATTATTGGCGAGTTTTTGCCCAAGGATTTAAAACAAGTTTGCCTCTACATCAAAGAACAAACCAGTCTGCAAATCTTAGGCATCAGTGTGGATCGCATTACAGATGTGCCAAAAGAATTGATCAAACTAAAAACCTTGAGCAAATTGTATTTGTATGACAACCTCTCTGTATACACCAACAAGGGCATTGAAGACTTAGACGACCAATCCTTCACCATGAGTTATGTGGTATACGATGATGAAGTGCGTGCCATCAATATCCACTATTGTTCGAATACAGGTGAATTGGCCGAATTTGAATTGGCCCATCTACAAGGCTTGTACCAAGGCGAAGTAGTTGCCAATGCTTACGAAGAAACATCTGTGGAATTGAGCAAAGCACCGGTTATTCCTTTTAAAACTGCATTTCAACCAGACTTTCCGCATACCGCAGAATTCAATCCTTTGTATCCGCGCATAGCCCCTAATACTGAATATTTTTCAGTGTCGAATCAGAAGCCAAGTGTATTGTATTCCAATTCGGGTATGACCATTACCATCCCTGAAAATTGTTTTGAGCAAACCGATGGGAGTCCTGTTGAAGGCACGGTATACTTAAGATTGATTCAAATCAAAGAGGTGAGTGATGTTTTATTTGCAGGCTTAACCCTTAAAAATGGATTCACGCAATTGAGCAATCAATACCTGTTTAACCTTCAAGCTACTGGCGAGAAACAAGCAGTCAAATTAAAAGATGGTTACTTAATTAAGGTGGATATGCCTTGCAGTAAAGATAGCGCACAGTCTTACTTCTTTGACTACGAATCAAATTCATGGCAAGATTTAGATTTATACAATCAGGTATTTGCTTCTACTTTTGAACCTTTAGACTTTTACAAGATACAACATGCTTTAAACCTTCAATCTAGGTATCAGTTTGATACCACTTTGTTTAACGAGCGTTTTTACAGTGCCAAACATTTTGTGCTCAACGACGCTCAAATCAGCAGTCAGATGGTATACAAACACAATGGTTTATATGTTGATTTGGATAGGACTTGGAACAAAGAATTTAACCAAGATGGTCATCTCAAAGGCGTAAAAATCAAAAGGGGTAAAACCTATATCAAAATTCAAAAAGTCATTCCTAAGGAGCGCAATATTGAAAGACAATATTTTAAATTATTAGACAAAACCGAACAAGGCATTTTTACTGAATTGAAGGCGCTAAAAGCCATTAATTTCAACACCGTTATTGACCCTGAACAAAAGAAAGCCTTCCAAGAAAACTTCATCAAAAACACCAAATATTTTGATGTCAAGGTGATGTACTTAGCAGGCAAAGACTACTGTGAAATTGTACTTAAAACCAATGATGGCTACCGTAAAATCAAAGCCTTTATTAGCGATGTAAGCGACGACAAAGCCAACAAAAAACAAATACTAAAATTCATGAAAGCTTATAAGCAATACAATTCTTTGAGGTATAAACGCGAGCAGGCTTTTAATCAAAATAACCAAATCAGATTCTCCGAATTCAAGACCCATATCAGCGACAAACAAAATGCCATTGCAAAAGCTAAAGGTCAAAAGAAAGCGGATGCATTCACTGAAATAAAAATGCATCAATTAGGCACCTTTGGGGTCCTTTACACCCGAGAAGCAAGCTTTAGTACCAATATCATTGCTCAATACACAGATGAGTCAGGCTTACCAATTGATGTAAAAGCCTTGTTCATGATAGACAAACGTTTTAATACTTTATTCAATGTGCAAGTGGGCAATATTGCTTTTGAACCTGATCAATTGAGTGCCTTAATCGCAATAGATTACAGCGGTAATTTGTATTATGCCAATAAAAATGATGTGCCAGCTTCGCAATTAAGCAACAACTCTTTAACCTATATCAAATTAAAGAAATTACCTCAGAACATTCAGCAAATATCAGGGTTTAACCAAGCGATTAAACATTGATTATTCTTTAGGCACAAAGAGACTTTCTTTGTCTACCACTTGAACTTTTTGTCCATCCATTAGTTTTAAATTAATGGCTTCGTATGGCGCAGATACAACCACATCGCCTGGTTTTAAACCAGACAATATTTGTATGTAACGGGTATCTTGTATACCTGTTGTAATAGCGCGTTTAATTACTACATTGTTGTTCACTACAAAAACCACTTCTTCTTTTTCGTCTACAGCGCTGTCTTTGTCTTTAAGGGTAATACTTGCCACAGGGACTGCCAAAACTTGTTTAACGGTTTTGGTTAAGATATGAACCGTTGAACTCATGCCTGGTCTGAATGGCATTTTGCCATTGTTTTCAGCCATTACTTCCGCATAGGATGATGGCAAAATAAGAATCTTGACTTCGTATTTGGTAACCTGATCTGTACCGGTGCTCAAATTGGCTTTAGCACTGTTAGCCACTTGGGTGACTATGCCTTTAAACATTTTACCCAAATAGGCATCCACTTCAATATTGGCTGTATCGCCCACATCAATTCTTACAATATCATTTTCATTGACATCTACCCTAACTTCCATTCTGTTTAAATCAGAAATGCGCATCATTTCAGTACCAGCCATTTGGGCTGTACCAACAACACGTTCGCCTTTCTTAGATACCAAGCCAGTAATCACACCGCTTGTAGGCGCAATTACAGTTGTTCTGCGGTAAGTTTTGCCAGCCTGACTAAGGCCTGCTTCAACCGATTGCGTATTGAACTCACTGGCCAAAGATTGTTTTTCAGCTGCTTTTAATTCCGCTACAGACATTAAATATTGGGCTTCAGCCGTATTGTATTCTTGTTGACTGATAACTTTATCGTCGTATAACTTTTTCTGCATTTCAAAGTTTTTACGCTGCAATTCTGCATTGGCTCTGGTTCTATTTAATTGAGCCTGCACATTGGCGGTATTAGCCTTGGCGGTATTTAAACCCGCTTTAGCTTGTTCTAATTGGGTTTCATAAATATCAGGATTGATTCTTACCAAGAGTTGACCTTGTTTAACCGTATCGCCCTCTTGCACATACATGTCTATGATTTCACCAGAGACGTCCGGACTGATTTTAACTTCATTCTCTGGGTATATAGTACCACTGGCGGTTACTTCTTCGGTAATATCTCTTTTAACAGTAGTTTCAGCAGCTACTTTAATGTCTTTTGATCCTCGGCCTTTAGCAATGCTATACGCGATGAGTAAAACAACAGCAGCAGAAACGGCTATAATGATCTTTTTTTTCTTGGTCATACTTGATTATAAATGAATTTGTTCGCCTTTGTAATAGTTTAAAATGATATGTCTAAACACCAATTCATATTTGGCTTGAATGGCGTTGGATTGCGCTTGTAAGTAATTGTTTTTGGTTTGGGTGAATTCGGTCATGCCTGTCATACCAGCATCAAATCGTTTTTGAATGTATTCAAAATTGGTTTTTTGAGCATCGGTGTTTTTTAGATGGGCATTGTATCTGTACTGTGCCGTTTTGTAGTTGTTAACTGCTGTATTGACTTCGTTTAACAAATTGTTTTTGTTGCGTTGCAAGTTTAAGTCGCTGATTTCTGAATTGATTTTGGCTTTTTGTATGTTGTGTTGAACTTGTAAACCGTTAAACACATTCCATGAAAAACTCAAGCCTGCACCTTGTCCGATATTGTCTTTAAGCTGACTGTTAAAGGCTTTGGTTTGAATATCAAAGGCATATATTGGTTGATACACCGCCTCTTGACTGGTTTGGGTATAGCCGATTAATTGTGTGCCAGTTACTCTTGGGTTAGAATACAATTTAGCACTTTGAGAATACACTGTACTTAAACTGGCAAATAAAGAAATGCTGGGGAACATGGAACCTTGAGCCGCTTTGCGTTGGTATTTGGCGGCTTTAGCTTGTTGTTCTGCCATTTTAATTTGAGGCAAATGATCCAAGGCTAAAGGATAAATGGCATCAACGGTGTGAGTGGCATTGAGGGCTTCGTCTTTAATGATGGGTTTTTCAAGCACTAATGCTTGATCATAGGGCCATTGCATGAGGGTTCTTAAATTCAATAGGGCTGAACTGTTGGCATTCTGCATATTGATCAAATTCAATTCTTCGTTGGCCAATTGGGCATTTAAACCCAATAAATTGGTAAGGTCCGCAGTACCAGCATCCACTTGTTTTTGGGCTTTGTTTAAACGCTGAGTGGTAGCTTGTATCTGTAATTCTGCAATGTGTATGTTTTCTTCTGCTTGAATAACTTGCAAAAAGGCATTAGCGATGTTAAGCGCTATTTGATTTTTAATTTGTTCAATATTGCTCTGACTGGCCAGTGCGCTGGCATTCATTTGCTTTATATTATTTTGCAATTGAAGACCGCCAAACAATAACATAGAGGCGTTAACACTCATGTTGTTAGAGCGAATGGTTTGGTTAATGAACTGGTTGGTAAAACGGTCAATGCTTCTTCCGAATTGATAGTTTTGACCGGCATTAGCACTCACGCTTGGCAACATATTGGTTCGACTCTGTGATTTATCAATATCAACTGAAGCCTTGTTGAGCATAGCTTGACGTACATCTAAATTGTTCAACCAAGCATACTCAATGCAATTGCGCAAAGTCATAGTTGTTTGAGCAAAAGCAGCGGTGTTAAGGAGTAAACTGAAACAGCTGGCAAGTAAAATTCTGTTAAACATACAGTGGGTTAATGCTCAAAAATAACTTAAACCCCTAGCCTTATAGTAAGACTTCGACCAAAACAAGCCTTGAACGACAAACGCTTTTGAAGCTGTAAGATGCTTCCTAATTTGCAGCATTTCTTATACCTTTGTATGCCATGCAGATTTTGGTTTCAACCCCTTGGTGGTTTGTTGTGTTTTGTTTGTTATGCGGTGCTGCTTACAGCGCCTTATTGTACAAGCGCAGCCTAAAGAAACCTTGGCATAAACTGTTAGCGGCTATCAGATGTTTGGTGGTGAGTCTCTTGTGTTTTTTCTTACTCAACCCGGTTTTAGTGCAATGGTTAAACACAGAACAAAAACCTAAGATCTTAATGGTTATGGATGTGTCTGAATCAGTCAATGCTCAAGCACCAGTTTCAAAAGCTTTTATTGAGGAATGGCAAAATGCCCAAGCGGCATTAGGCGATGACTACGAGGTAGAATACTTAAACTTAGGCTCACAGCTTGTGCCTACAGACAGCATAGTGTTTAAAGACAAACGCACGAATATAGCGGCCATGTATGACTATGTTAACCAATCCTATAGCCGTGAGAATGTTGGCGCTGTGGTTTTGGCCTCTGATGGCATTTACAATCAAGGCAGCAATCCTTTGTTTAAACAACTCAATAAACACAGTTTGTTAATGTGTGTTGGCCTTGGTGATACCAGTCTTAAAAAAGATGTGATGGTACAACAAGTGCGTCATAATGCCATTGCCTATTTGAACAATTATTTTCCAATTGAAATGACGGTTAAGGCGAATGCCTGCGCATCAGAATCCAGTGTGTTGAGCATTACACACGAGGGCAAAACAATATACACTCAACCCATCACTTTCAAGCAAGCTACTGAGGTGCTTAATTTTTCTGCTGCGGTGTTGGCAGACAAGCCAGGCAGTCAACATTATGTTGTGAGTATAGCGAGTGTAAAGGGCGAATTGACTACAGTCAATAACCGCAAAGATGTGTTTGTAGATATTATTGATGGGCGCGAAAAAATTGCCTTGATATACCCTGAATTGCACCCTGATATTGGGGCCTTAAAAGAGGCGATTGAGGCCAATCAAAATTACGAACTAAAGTGTTTTGGAATTGATGAGATCGCCACATTAAATTGGAGTGATTTTTCAGCTTGTATTTTACACCAATTGCCCAATCGAACTGCTGCTTCGAAAACGGTTTTGCAAGCTATTCAAAACAACAATTTACCTGCTTGGTGTATAGTGGGTCCACAAACAGCTATAGAACTTTTGCCAAGCCTTCAAGCGAATCTAAGAATTGAAAAATCTCAGGGTCGTTTCAATGATGCCTTAGGCAGTTTTAACAATGGGTTTAATGGCTTTGTATTGGATCCTAATACGGTTAATACAATCAACCAATTGCCGCCTTTAAGAGTGCCCTATGGGAATTATCCTGGCAATGGTTTAGAGGTCTTATTGTATCAAACCATAGGCAATGTGGCCACCGTTTATCCAATGTGGGGTTTTGCAGCCAATCAAAATAGTAAATTGGCTTTCTTATATGGTGAAGGTTTTTGGAAATGGCGATTGCATGATTTCATGCACAATGAAAACCATTTGGCTACAAATGAATTGGTGAGTAAAACCATACAGTATTTGTGCACCAAAACAGACCGCAGAAAGTTTAGAGTTTATCCTTCTGTGCAGGTGTTTGAGGAAGATCAAAATGCAGAGTTAATTGGTGAATTGTACAATGCCAGTTATGAGCCCATCAATACTGCTGATGTTAAAGTGGTTTTACAAGCTAAAGGGAAACCTGCTTATGCCTACCAAATGAGCAAAACCGAACAGGCTTACCGATTGAATTTAGGCCATTTATTGCCAGGGGTATACCAATTTAAAGCAGAAGCTACTGGGGTAAATGAACGCATCAATGGCCAATTCATAGTGAAAGCGCTTCAAATGGAATTGACCAATACCCAAGCAGACCATGGCTTGTTAAGACAGATGGCCAAACAAGACAACGGGCAACTGTATAAACCTGCTGATTTGAAGGCTTTATATGCTGATTTAAAAAAGCGTTCTGATGTGGTGAGTATTGCTTATAAAGAGAAAAAGCCTGAAGATTTAATCCATCTAAAATGGCTACTATTTACCCTTGTTGGACTCTTGAGTTTGGAGTGGTTTATTCGAAAATTTGAAGGTGAAATATGAAACCCATTGCGCTGAGATCTTCGCCTGTAGTTTGTAATTACTATTTGACTTACCGCTGTAATGCCAAGTGTGGTTTTTGCGATATTTGGGAGAAACCATCACCTTATGCCACCTTAGAGAACATTGCAGCCAACCTTAAAGACTTAAAACGATTGGGCGTTGAGGTGATAGATTTTACTGGTGGTGAGCCATTGTTGCACCGTCAGTTGCCAGAGATATTGAGCATGGCCAAAGCTTTGGGATTCATTACAACAGTTACAACTAATTGTTTATTGTATCCTAAAATGGCAGAGGCCTTGAAGGGTAAAATAGACATGTTACATTTTTCATTGGATTCTCCTGATGAAGATGAACACAACGAGAGCAGAGGGGTTAAGGTGTTTGAGCATTTTGTAAAATCTTTAAGCATTGCCAAGGATTTAGGTGAAAAACCCGATGTCTTGTTTACTGTTTTTCCGCATAACATAGATCAGATACAAAGGGTGTATGAAACCTTTTGCTTACCTAATGATTTGCTTTTAATCTTGAACCCTGTTTTTGAATACAACGATGTGGGTTCAGCTTTATCTGAGGCGGATTTGGAGGTATTAGCCGCTTGGGGCAAGTGTCCTCTGGTGTATTTGAATCAAGCGTTTATAGAATTAAGAAAAAGAGGCGGCAATAAAGTCAATGTACCCGTGTGTTTTGCAGCAGATACCAGTGTGGTAATAGACCCTAATAACCAATTGCTTTTACCTTGTTACCATTTGGGTATTGAAGCTTTGCCGATTAATGGTAATCTGTATGACTTATGGCATAGTCCTGAGGCAAAACAAGCTAAGGCCTTGCAAGGCAAACACTCGGCTTGTGAGGGCTGTACCATTAACTGTTACATGCAAACCTCATTTGCTACCCATTTGAATCAATATTTTTTCTGGGCATTGCCTTCTACCCTTAAATACAATGTTGTGAAGGGTACTTGGAAAGCGTATTTGTAAATTTAAACGAATCTTGGATCGGTATCCATTACATGGCCACATGACTTACAAGTTCTGAGGTCTTCATTGCCATAATATGCTTTAAATCTTGGCAGGAAATCTTTTTCAATGTCATTGAGTTCAAAATAAGTTGCATGCAATGGGTGATTGCATTTTTCGCAGAACCACAATAAGCCATCTGTAAAGCCTTTGCCTGCTCTTACGCGTTCAACCACTAATCCAAGTGAGCCTTCAGAACGCGATGGTGAATGCGGAACTTTTCCTGGCAACAAAAACATATCCCCAGCTTTTAAGGGCACATCAACTGCTTTGCCGTCTTGTTGAATGCGCACATTGATTTCCCCTTCTAATTGGTAGAAAAACTCTTCAGTTTCATTGTAATGATAGTCTTTTCGGGCGTTTGGTCCTGCTACAACCATTACTATAAAATCACCTGCACCAACTGTTAGGTTCTTATTGCCTACAGGCGGTTTCAACAAATGGCGGTTTTCTTCAATCCATTGATTAAAATTAAAGGGTGGGGTTATCTGAGTCATGTGTCAAATTTAATTGATTTTAAAATTAAAAAACCAAGATAAATTGCAATTATTGATGAGCATCATGGTTTGCTGTTGTCAGTTTAAATAGAATTTTCCACATGGAAGTGGAGTTCGATATGAACAAACATGGAATAAATTTAGCATATTCGCAGTATGAACGCAGAAAACAGCGATATCCCTTTAATCAATGTTAAACAGGTTTTTTATGATAAAAATCCAAAACTGGCTAAGTGGATTCCAGGCTTTTTATACCGTTTTTTTGAAAGGCTCATTTGTCAAGCAGAATTAAACCGCATGCTTACCAGCGCTAAGGGTTTGCAAGGCGTTGATTTTGCGCGTGCTTGTTTTGCAGATATTGGTGTGACTTTAGAATCAAAAAACACCCATTTAGTGCCTAAGACTGGTCGTTTGATCTTAGCAGCGAATCATCCTTTGGGTGGTTTAGATGGCATGGGATTTATTAGTGAAACACATAAAATTAGACCTGATGTAAGGTTTTTAGTGAATGATATTTTAATGAACGTTAAACCTTTGCAAGGGATCTTTTTGGGCGTGAATAAACACGGTAGCAATGCGAAGAAGAGTTTGTTGGAGGTTGAAGAGCAGTTTGCTTCTGACAAGGCTACGTTGATTTTTCCTGCGGGCATGGTGTCACGTCAACAACAGGGTAAAATCATGGACCTTAAATGGCATAAGAGTTTTATTACCAAGTCTGTGAAATACAGATCAGATGTGATTCCTGTGTTTATTGAGGCCGTTAACAGCCCTCGATTTTACAGAGTGGCTAAATGGCGTAAGCGTTTGGGCATTGGTTTGAATATTGAGATGTTGCTTTTGCCTTCAGAGATGTTTAGTCAAAAGGGTAAAACCATAACCATACACTTTGGCAAGCCTATTCCGGCTTGGTTGATTAAGAATATTGGCGAGCACCATAAAATTGCAAATGCTATGCGCCATTTTGTATACACACTAAAGGATAATCCTGAGGGTGATTTTGAAACGTTTTATAATGAGTTTAAACAGAAATAAACATGATACCAGAAGCCATAATTGATCCTATTGACCGTCGCTTATTGGAGGCTGAATTAAACCAGTCTGTGTTTATTAGACCTACCAATTTTAGTGGCAATGAATTGTACATTGTAAATTGCCATAATGCGCCCAATGTGCTTAAAGAGATTGGCCGTTTGAGAGAGTTGTCGTTTAGAGAAGCTGGTGGTGGCACCGGTAAGTCTTGCGATTTAGATGAGTTTGATTTCGGACCGAGCGCCTATCAACAGTTGATTGTGTGGCAGCCTGAGGATAAAGAGATCATTGGTGGCTACCGTTTTATTTTGACCAAGGATGCGCGCCAAGCCGATGGTTCTTACCATTTAGCAACGACTGAGATTTATGAGTTCAGCGAGCGCATGAAATCGTTTTATTTTTTGTCGACCATAGAATTGGGCCGTTCTTTTGTTCAGCCTAAATACCAACCGAGCAAAGACAATCGCAAGGGTTTATTTAGCCTTGATAATTTATGGGATGGCTTGGGAGCTTTGATTGTTAAGTATCCTGAGGTGGATTACTTCTTTGGTAAAGTGACTATGTACACGCACTTTAACCGTGAGGCCAGAGATTTGATTTTGAGTTTCATGCACCATTATTTCCCAGATAAGGAGCAGTTAATTTCGGTGAATAATCCTCTCCCATTAACCCATGATACTTCTGCCTTTGTAGAGGCTTTAAAGGGATTGGAATTTAAAGAGGGCCACCATTTGTTGAATAGCAAGGTGCGTGAATTGGGCGAAAACATTCCGCCTTTGTTCAATGCCTACATGAACACCAGCCCTACCATGAAGACCTTCCCTACTTGCGTTAATAACCACTTTGGCGATGTAGAAGAAACAGGTATTATGGTGACCATCAAAGACATTTACGAATCTAAAGCCGATAGGCATGTGAATTCGTATTTGAAGTTTTTGCAAGGTTTGTAAGAATTTAATATTCGATTATTAGCTATTAATGTATGATCCGTCGGGCTACAATAAATGATGTTACTTTATTGCAAAGTATTGGCAGAAAGACTTTTGATGATACCTTTGGCAACACTTGTACACGCGCTGATATGCAAGGGGTATTAGAGACTTTCTTTAATACTGAACAGATTCAATCAGAATTGCTTGACGATACAGACCACTTCTTTTTGTATGAGGAGGAAGGTGTCACTAAGGGGTATATGCGCATCAATGCTAAACATGCTTGCCCTGTAGAGGCCTTTAAAAATCGCCAGTGTATTGAACTGGTCAGATTGTATGTCTTGAACGCTTATCATGGCACAAATGTGGCCAAAGACCTTATGAATTATGCCACAGATTTTGCTCAAAAAAAGGGTTTCGATGTGCTATTTTTATCTGTTTGGGAATACAATTTTCGAGCTAGAGGCTTTTACGAAAAACACGGCTTCAAAAACACCGGCGTTAAAAACGATTTCCCTTTGGGATCTACCCCTCAAACAGACTATTGGTTTGTAAGGGAACTAAACTAAAGAGAATACCTAAAAAGAAAAATCTATACGCACTTGAATTTAATTGAATACTATTCTGACTAAATATTATAATTTTAAAATTTTGAATCGTATACTTGTAGAAAGGGTCAAAGTAAATTTGTAAGGTATGAATAAATATTTAATCGTAATTTTTATCGTATTTTTCTCTTGTAAAACACAAGATCCGATCATTCCTAGCGAACCCGTTGCTTATAGGCAATCTAAAACCATTAACTATAATCAAAAAGCAATCAATATTATTATTGATAAACCTGCATTGGATAATGTAGATGTTTTAATGGTTTTTCATGGTACTGTTTTGAATGACAGTAATTTGGTAGAAGCGGCCAATACAACTTTGGATAGTTTTAAAAAATTGTTAGACTCTTCTAAAATGATGCTTGTAAGTGTTATCTATCCTCAGGAAAAAATATTACTTGGCGACAATGTGCAGTTATGTGAATCAGCGCTGTTGTGGTTGAAATATAATGCCAGTAGCGAATTGGGCATTAAAATTAATAAAATATTTTTGGCGGGACATTCTCAAGGCGCCTATGTTGCCACCCGATTAAATACTATGCACCAGACAAATGGTGTGATTGCAAATGCGCCAGGGCCTTTAAATCTTATTTATAGATGTAAATTGGAGGAAGATGGAAAAATAAAATCAGGTGTAGAATGTTCAAAGTTAAGACAGGAATATGGTTCAACTACTGATAACCCAGATGCGTATTTTCAAAGATCATTGATGAATTTCACCAATGGCTATAAGTCGGATATTTTGTTTATTCAAGGTTTAGCTGATTCGCCTATTCAATTATATTCTTGGCCAACATTCAAACAAGAAGTTTTGAATTGTACGACTTGTAATCAAAGGCTGTTTTTTGAAGTGCCTCAAAAAGGTCATGGCTCACTATTTCAAGACTCAAGCGCCCAAAAGGAATTCATTCAATTTATAAAATCACACTAATTATTTAGTTTTTGATATTCTTGAACCAAAGCACCAATGCATGCAGGTTTTATGTGACTATTAACTTTTAATGTCGATTATTAGTTTAAGAATTTGTAATGCAGTTGAGTTAGTCCTTTATCGAATGATTTGACAGAAACAAGTTCTAATTTTTGTTCTGGTCTGTTATCTTCAAAAAGTTTTGTGCCGCTGCCAATTAATATTGGTATGATTGAAATAATCAATTCGTCTATTAGATTTTCTCTCAAAAGGGCATTTGCAATTTCAGCGCCACCATCACAATAAATATTTTTTCCGTTTTCAGATTTAAGCTGGATAATTAGGGATTTAAGGTCGTCTGTATAAAATTTCATAGAACCAATATTTGATCTTGGGGTTCGAGTAATGATGTAAGTATTTTTATCTGCGTGTGGATAATCAAAACCCATCGAGATTACTTTGTCATAAGTTTTACGTCCTACTATAACTGTATCAACTGTTTTTAAAAAGTCAGTATAGCCATAGTCTTGTCCTTCTTGTTCTACAACTGATAGAAAAGTTAAGTCTTCATTAGGTTGTGTAATGAATCCATCTAAACTAGCTGCTATGTATAATATTACTTTTCTATTCATATTAAATTTGGTGTCATTTTGATTGATTTATCGTTATGTATGTTCCTTTTAAACACTTTAATATTATGCCTGAAAAGTTTATGTCAAACAATAACTTTAAAGGTAAAGCTTCAAAAATTAATCAAAGATATCATTGTTTTAAGATTTAAGATTAAAAAAGCCACTGACTTTCAGCTTTTGCTCCCATAGTCCACCGAAATTAAACTTGATGAACGAAAGTTTTAATGAAGGAGGGCCAACCTGGGCTTTCACCTATTTTGAGCTTGTAAATGCTCTACAATCTTAATTGACCTAGCAAAAGACATTTAGAGTGAAGCAGCCCCCCTGATAGAGCTCCTATGTTGCACATCAAGGGGTATGAGTGTGTGAATGAGAGCAATCATACCAATTACGATTTAGTAATCACCTGATTGGTTGGCGAGGACGCCGAACCAATCGATCTCTGATATGCTATTCGTTAATAAAAGAAAATTTAACCAATAACCATTAACTACGAACTATTAACAGAGTGAGAGCAAGTGTGAAGGTGAGTGTGAATTCCTCCTTCGCTTTCAGCTACGGAGGAAAGAAAAAAGCCGCAGACTTGCGGCTTTTGCTCCCCAACCTGGGCTCGAACCAGGGACCTAGT
>JACCDP010967971.1_pt1 | contig 37938 bp, 38 predicted proteins | sample 7445841 | NCBI WGS metagenome assembly JACCDP01 (sample SAMN15323441, study PRJNA562643) | freshwater metagenome | isolation source: river surface water | place: USA:Blue River Watershed | collected 2017-08-17 | reverse complement strand
TCCGTAACCTGCTTGACCGCCTCAACCCGGAACTCCTCGGTAAACCGCTGACCTTTGCCCATCTCACTCTCCTTGTTGCCTAAAATTTTAGGCTGGAAAGTGTCTAGTGTTTTAGTAGCGATTCAGTTGGCCAAGTACGACTGCTACTTCGTCGACAGCATCACAGTGCTTGCGCGTCTGGCGCTCATCTGGGCTAAGACACAGCCGCAGGCAGTTTCTGACCGTACAGGCAAGCCAGACACCCGTGGTGCGTATGGATTGCTTGGATCGGAAATGCTGGGTTCCCTCATGCACCTGCAGCACGCACGTGGCAAGAACGTTGTGTTCGTGGCGATCCTGGATGAACGACTGGACGACTTCAATCGCAAGGTGTTTGTCCCGCAAATTGAAGGCTCCAAGACAGCAGCTGAGTTGCCTGGAATCGTTGATGAAGTTGTGACGCTGGCCGAGATCAAGGCTGAAGATGGTGCGTCTTATCGCGCGTTCGTCACGCACACGCTCAACCCCTATGGCTTCCCTGCCAAAGACCGTTCGGGCCAGCTGGAAATGCTCGAACCCCCAAACCTGCTCGCCCTCATCGAAAAGTGCGCTGCTGCAACCCAATCTCAAAACAACAAGGAGTAAACCATGTCCGCTTGGAACGATTTCAACGATGCCGAACAACAACAATCTTTTAACCTGATCCCCAAGGGCACGGTGGCCCCGGTGCGCATGACGATCAAACCCGGTGGCCACGATGATGCGGCTCAGGGCTGGACCGGTGGCTATGCAACTCAGAGCTTTGAAACCGGGAGCATCTTTCTGGCCTGGGAGTTCGTGATCTTGGACAGCGAATATGCCCGTCGCAAGATGTGGTCGAACGTCGGTCTGCAAAGCAACAAAGGTCCTGCGTGGGGAAACATGGGACGCAGCTTCATTCGTGCGGTGCTCAACTCCTCGCGCAACATCTCACCGCAAGACAACTCTGCCCAAGCGGCAGCGGCGCGTCGCATTCAAGGTTTTCATGAGCTCGATGGCATTGAGTTTATGGCCCGCATCGATGTCGAGAAGGACGGACGCGGGGAATTGCGCAACGTGGTGAAGATCGCCGTGGAACCTGGTGAACCCGGCAACCCGTCCTCGGGAGTACCAGCAGTTCAGCGTCCTGCCGCTACCTATCAAGCCCCTCCTGCCAGCAGCGCACCAGCCAATAGTCGGCTGCTCAGGCTCAACGCGCACCTGTCTCGGGCAAGCCGGTGGTTGTGAAAGTGGATGCGGCCAGCTTACAGAAAGTCATTTAGTCCGACTTTGAGCGACAAATGAACGGCATCACCGGGCAAATTCATCGATTTGTCAAAATATCTTCTTAGAGTTACATGAATGTGAGACAATCCTTTGGCAGGTGAACGAGATTTGGCACAACAGCCATCCCGCTGTCTCACTCGGATTCCCTGACTGCTTTACTCCTGGCCGCGCTTGCTGATCGTGAAACAGCTCGGCGGTAGCGTGTCTGAACCGACCCGGTGTCGACTTGAGCCTCATATCCCCTGTACAACGACTCGCTGGTTTCCAAGAGGAAATCCAGTTCGAAGTCCTGCGTCGTCTGCATCAAAGCCCTGATCTCAGCCAACGAATCCTGGCCAAGGAGCTGGGCATCAGTCTTGGCAGCACCAACTTCTGTTTCCAGGCTCTGATGGAAAAGGGCTGGATCAAGATGCAGAACTTCAGTCAGAGCAAACACAAACTGCGCTATGCCTATCTGCTGACACCCGCAGGCATCGCAGAAAAATCAAAACTCACCGCTGAATTTTTAAAAAGAAAAACAGTTGAATACGAGGCGCTGCAGCGGGAAATAGAGCAGTTGAAAGCCGATATCGACAATGACTGAATCTTAAAAACCTTACCAGGTAACGCCTGTCATCCTATGTGGTGGTTCAGGTACCAGGCTTTGGCCCTTGTCAAGGACAGGCTTTCCGAAGCAGTTCTTGTGCTTAACCGGGAACGAGAGCCTGTTTCAACAGGCCGCACAACGCTTGGCCGGTTTGGGCAACACAGGCATTCAAGTGACCGCGCCGCTCATCGTTACAGGGGAGGATCATCGGTTCTTGGCCTCTGAACAGCTGCGCGAGATTGGTATCGAGTTGGGCGGTGCTTTGTTGGAGCCCGTAGGACGCAACACCGCACCGGCCCTCACGCTTGCTGCGTTGGCTGCAGTCGAAGGTGGCAAAGATCCTGTCCTGGTAGTGACTCCCGCCGACCAAACGGTGACGGATCAAGACGCATTCACCGAAGCCACACAGAAGGCCATTCAAGAAGCAGCCAGTGGCAGCATCGTCATCCTGGGCGTTACCCCCGACAGACCCGAAACAGGCTACGGTTACATTCAGTGTAATCACGGTGGCTCTGAGGAAAAAGCACTCACGGTTCAGCGGTTTGTGGAAAAACCCGATGCGGCAACCGCACAAGCCTATTTGGCAGAGGGGGGGTACTTCTGGAATGCTGGCATGTTTGTGCTCAGAGCCTCCGCCTGGCTCACAGCCCTCGCAGAGTTCCGCCCAGACATCCTGGAAGCCACGAAGGCCGCTTGGTCAAAGCGCAGTGCCGATGCGCAATTTGTGCGCCCAGGTAAAGCGGAGTTTGTTGCCATTCCATCAGAGTCGATTGACTATGCAGCCATGGAGCAATGCCCTGGCAGCAAATTTCAGATCAAGATGGTGTCGCTCAATGCAGGTTGGAACGATCTGGATGCGTGGGATGCCGTCTGGAATGTGCTGCCCAAAGATGACCAAGGTAACGCGCACATGGGGGATGTGTTGTCAACTGACAGTCGAAACACATTGGTGCTTGCCACCAGTCGTCTGGTGAGTTTGGTTGGCGTTCAAGATCTCATCGTGGTGGAAACATCAGATGCAGTCTTGGTGGCTGACAAAACCCATAGTCAGGACATCAAGCACATCGTCAACGCCCTTCAGCAGCAAAAGCGCGAAGAGTACACACTGCACCGCAAGGTCCACCGCCCCTGGGGATGGTACGACAGCATTGACGAGGGTGGACGCCTCAAGGTCAAGCGCATCCAAGTCAAACCCGGTGCAAGCCTCAGCCTACAAAAGCACCACCACCGTGCCGAGCACTGGGTTGTTGTCAACGGCACGGCAGAAATTACCTGCGGCGACAAAAAGCTGCTGCTCACTGAAAACCAGTCCACCTACATCCCGCTGGGTGAGGTACATCGCCTGGCCAATCCTGGCAACGTCCCGCTCGAGATAATTGAGGTTCAGTCGGGTCCTTATTTGGGCGAAGATGATATTTTAAGATTTGATGATAATTACGGACGAAAATAACATGGCAGAAGCTCCCCAACAAAAAACTGCTCTGATTACGGGTGTGACTGGACAGGATGGCTCTTATTTAGCGGAATTCTTGTTGGACAAAGGATATATCGTCCACGGAATTAAGCGCCGATCAAGCTCCTTCAATACTCAGCGCGTGGATCATATATACGCGGATCCACATGTCGAAGATTCGAGATTCAAATTGCATTATGGGGACTTGTCCGATACGAGCAATATCGTCCGTATCCTGCAAGAAACTCAGCCAGACGAAGTCTACAATCTGGGCGCACAAAGCCATGTGGCAGTGAGTTTTGAATCTCCGGAATACACGGCGGATATCGATGCCATCGGCACATTGAGACTGCTGGAAGCCATTCGAATTCTGGGCCTGGAGAAAAAGACGCGGTTTTATCAAGCTAGCACCAGCGAGCTGTTCGGGCTCGTGCAGGGAGTGCCACAGCGCGAGACCACTCCGTTCTATCCCAGAAGCCCGTATGCTGTTGCAAAAATGTATTCATATTGGATTTCTGTTAACTACAGAGAAGCCTATGGAATATATGCCTGCAACGGCATCCTCTTCAACCATGAGAGTCCACGCCGTGGCGAGACCTTCGTGACGCGCAAAATCACTCGCGGCTTGTGCAATATCGCGCAAGGGCTGGAGCCTTGTCTGTACATGGGCAATATCGACGCCCTGCGTGACTGGGGACATGCCAAGGACTATGTCCGCATGCAGTGGTTGATGCTACAGCAAGACCATCCCGAAGATTTTGTCATTGCGACGGGGGTCCAGTACAGCGTGCGCCAGTTCATCGAGATGTCAGCGGAGCGACTGGGTTTCACTATCGCGTGGCAGGGGCAAGGTGTGGACGAGGTAGGCGTGGTGGACCAGATTTCGCATTCATCGGCGGCAGACAAGTGTCCGGCCCTGCGGCCTGGCATGGTCATCATTCGCATTGATCCTCTCTACTTCAGGCCGACCGAGGTGGAAACTCTGCTTGGAGATCCGACCAAAGCCCGTGAGAAGCTAGGCTGGTCGCCGGTGATCACTCTGCCTGAGATGGTGGCCGAGATGGTGGATTCGGACCTGTTGGACGCGCGCCGCCCTGTCACGCTCAAAGAAGCGGGTCTGCAGAAATGAGCGCATCGCCCTTCAAGGCCTTGAATGCTGTCGCGCAGCGCAGGCAGGACAACCGCGGTCATCTCGACGTGCTCTATGAGCAGGGAGAAGTGGTTCTCAAGCACTCGTTCTCGCGCGCTGGCGTGTTCCGAGGGATGCACTGGCAACGCCCTCCGCACGCTCAGATCAAGCTCATCCGTGTAGCCTCTGGACGTATCCTGGACTTTGTACTGGACCCTTCGGAATCGCCCGCGCGATTGCACCGGCGCGAACTGGCGCCCGCGGACGGCTGGATCCAGATCGACGCCCATCTCGCGCACGGCCTCTACGCCATGGAAGATACTGAATTCGAATACCTGTGCATCGGCGCGTACAACGAAAGCGCGGAGTCCAGCTTCTCTATCGTCGATTTCCTGCAATCCAAGCTCGGACTGCGGCAATTGATCTTGTCAACAAAAGATGCGGCAGCGACACCCCTCGAAGTGGTTGATGGCGATGTGTACAGTTAAGTCATTGAATCAGGAGCGGTATCCAGTGTCGAACAAAATCTCCATTATTACGGCGTCCTTTCGGAGCGAATCCACGATCAAGGACACTCTGGAGTCGGTCAATATTCAGACCTATCCCCTCATTGATCACATCATCATTGATGGCGCATCCAAGGATGGCACGCTGGACCTGGTCAAGAACAACGGGAAGCGAGTCGTCCATATCACCTCTGAGCCGGACAAGGGTATCTTCGATGCATACAACAAGGGCCTGGCTATTGCCGATGGCGAGATCATCGGCATCCTGAATTCGGATGATTTCTATGCTGCGCCCGATGTCATTGAGCATGTGATGCGTGTTTTCGAGGATCCGAGCGTCGAAGCCGTCTACGCCGACCTGGTGTACGTGGACAAGGACGACACCAGCAAGATCGTGCGGCACTGGAAATCCCGCCCCTATAGGCCGGGCGACTTCAAGCGTGGCTTCTGCCCGGCCCATCCGACGCTGTTCCTGCGCCGTTCGGTTTACGCCAGTACCGGTGGCTTCGACCCCGGTTTCCGCTTCGCCGGCGACTATGAATACATGCTACGGGCTTTTCATACCCGTGGTGTGAAGTCTGTTTATTTGCCGGAAATCGTCGTTCGGATGCGCACCGGCGGAGCGACCGGTGGTTCGCTGCCCTTTATCAAGAAGCAAAACATAGAAATCCTGCGTGCTCTGGATAGCCAGGGCGTGAGTATCTTCAAACCGGCATTTTTTGCCCGCAAGCTCGTGGATCGCCTGATGCAACGCCTGCGTGCTCGCTTCGTACGCATGCCGGAGTCCGTATCGTGATTGGTTCATCCAAGGTGCTGGCCTTGATTCCTGCCAGAGCAGGCTCAAAAGGCTTGCCAGGAAAGAACATCCGTCCCCTGCAGGGCCGCCCCCTGCTGGCGTGGCCCATCTCGGCAGCAAAAGCATCGCGTTATGTCGATAAGGTTGTCGTATCCACCGACAGTGCGGAGTTTGCCGATATTGCCATCGCATATGGCGCCATGGTTCCTGTGCTTCGTCCGGCAGAGTTGGCTACCGACACCTCACCAAGCAGTGCAGCCGTCATTCACATGCTGGACCACCTTGCAGCCCAGGGCGATGTCTTTGATTACCTGCTGCTCTTGGAACCGACGTCCCCGCTGACTGAAGGCAGCGACATCGACGCCGCTATGGAGACGCTCCACACCAATCGTCAGGACGGTGACGCTCTGGTCAGTGTGTCCGAGTTGGTGACCACGCACCCTGCGTTCGCGGTCAAACGGGACGAGCACGGCCGCATTGAGCCCTATGCTGTTGTCGACTTCACAAGGCTGCCACGACGGCAGGACATCGACGCCTTATATGCGCTCGATGGCAGCCTGTACATCTCAGCGGTTGATCGATACCGCGAGACCTTGAGTTTTTGCCACCATCGCACCCTGTCCCACGTGATGCCCGCTTACAAGGCTCACGAAGTCGATAGCCTGATCGATTTCATCTGCATTGAGGCCATCTTGAGTCACTATGACCAAGTGCGCCTCGCTTCCTAGCCCGAATTGCCCTGGAGAATCGCCATGAAACGCTGCACCCGCTGCCTCACCAAAGAGACTGTAGACACGATTACCTACGATGAGTTTGGTGTCTGCAGCGTCTGTCGTCAGGTCGAGTTCAAGAAAGAAAAGATTGACTGGGAAGATCGAGCCCGTCAGTTGGAGAGCATTGTCAACGAACATCGTGGCAAAGGCCTGTACGATTGCATCGTGCCCTACAGCGGCGGCAAAGACAGCGTCTTCCAACTCTGGTACATCGTCAAGAAACTGAAACTCAAGCCACTGGTAGTCCGATACAACCATTGGGGCTATCGTCCCCTGGTAGAAGAAAACAACACCAAGGTGTTCAAGCAACTGGGCGTGGATGTGGTGGAGTTCACCCCCAATTTCCACGTCATCAGGGAGTTGATGCTGGAGTCACTGAAGCGCCGCGGTGACTTCTGCTGGCACTGCCACACCGGCATATATGCTGGCGTGATGCACATGGCGCTGCGATTTGAAACGCCGCTGCTCTTCTGGGGAGAGTCCACCGCCGAATACCACTCCTGGTACACCTTCGAAGAGATGGAAGAAGTGGATGAAAAGCGCTTTAACCGCCTGATGAACCAGGGCATCACCGCTGATGACATGTACGAGTTCCTGGGCGGTCGTGTTGAGCGTCGAGATCTTTGGATGTTCGACTACCCCAAGCGCAAGGACCTGCTCAAGCTGCGGGTTCAGTCCATTTGTCTGGGCAACTACATCGAATGGAATACCAAAGCGCAAGTCGAGATCATCAAACAGGACCTGGGATGGAAGGGCCAGCAAGTCGAGGGAGTGCCGCCGCAATACGATTACGAAAAGATCGAGTGTACTTTCCAGGGCATGCGGGACTATGCCAAGTACGTCAAACGCGGATACGGTCGCGCAAACCATCTGTTGAGCATCGACATCCGTAACAACCAGATGGACCGAGAAACTGCACTGGCGCTGGAAAAGGAATACGACGGCAAGCGCCCTGCATCCATTGACTGGTTCTTGAGCATTCTGCAGATCACTGAAGATGAGTTTTACGACCTGTTGGAAAAACACCAGGTGCACCCATGGAAATTCGACCGCGCCAGTGTTGAAACCGGCGCTTTCCCGCCAGACATGGACAAATGGGATAACACGGTCATCGACAAGCCGGTGGGCCCACCCAAAGATGAGAGTGGCAAGACGGTCAAATACGTATGATCGCCATCGTCGACTACGGCATGGGGAACGTCCGCTCCCTGTCCAATGCCTTTGAGTACCTCGGCGAGGATGTCGTCGTGACGGACGACGCCCAGGTCATGGATGATGCCGACCGCATCGTCCTACCGGGTGTTGGCGCATTCGGAGATGCCATGCAAGCCATGCATCAACGCCGCGTCATTGCGCCGTTGAACCGTCAGGTTCAAGAGTTTCGCAAGCCAGTACTCGGCATTTGCCTTGGCATGCAATTGGTGGCCAAGGAAAGCGTCGAGCACGGTCACCACCAGGGTCTGGGCTGGGTGGATGCACGCATCGAGCGCCTGACGCCTGCGGCACCGCTGAAAGTACCCCATGTTGGCTGGAATTCCCTGGACTTTCCGGCGCAGGATTGGCTATTCGAAGGCATTCGACAAAAGGAAGCCAACTTCTACTTCGTGCACAGCTTTCACATGGTGTGCACCAACCCACAGGATCGTTTGGCCACCACGGATTACGGCGGTGACGTCACGGCTGTGGTCCGCCACGACAACATCGTGGTCATGCAGTTCCACCCTGAAAAGAGTCAGGACAACGGCCTGCGTTTGCTGCAGAACTGGGTGAATTGGAGCGCTTAATGCTGAAGAAGCGGATCATTCCAAAGTTCCTCATCCGCGGTGGCCGTCTGGTCAAGGGCGTGGGCTTTCACCAGAACTTCCGTGAGGCCGGCAATCCGGTGTCGACGGCCAAGGTCTATGATGCCTACGGCGTGGACGAACTCATGTTCGTGGACATCGATGCCACGGTTGAAAACCGCTCAGCGACCGGGAGCATCATCGAACGAGTCTCCGAGGAAGTTTTCATGCCGTTCACGGTCGGTGGCGGTATCCGATCCCTTGAGCACATTGCGTCTTTGCTGCGCAGTGGCGCAGACAAGGTGTCCATCACCTCGGAAGCCGCACTGAATCCGGATTTCATTCGTTCCGCCGCATCGCGATTTGGTGATCAATGCATCGTGGTCGGCCTAGATTACGCGCGTGGCGATGACGGCAAGCTTCGGCTCTTCACGCACGGAGGGACGCGGGCCACAGACCTGGACCCGGTCGAATACGCTCAACGCATGCAAGATCAGCACGCTGGGGAAATCCTGTTGTGCTCTATCGACCGTGATGGCACGATGTCAGGCTACGACCTCGACTTGATTCACGCCCTTTCAGAGAAGCTTGACATTCCCCTGATAGCTTCCAGCGGTGCGGGTACTCTCGCCCACTGCGCTGAGGCGCTGAATGCCGGTGCGTCGGCGATCACCATCAGCAGCATGTTCCTGTTTTCCGACCATAGCCCAATCAAGGTTCGCACCTTTCTTTCCACTAACGGAATACCAGTTCGTTCACAGCAAGGCAGCCATAGTTGATCGACTTATCTACTACAAACTCTCATCACGTTAAAGTGATATCGCTGATGTCTTCTATCCGCGGGGGGGGCCGCGCTAACTGTTGCTGCGGTGCATGCGTTTCAAGTGTTTGTGCTTCCTTACTTTGGTCTTTATGGCGCAGCTCATCTTGCGACAAGTTGGTTGGCCACATATGCAGTGATTGCGTTCTTCATTGTCAGTGGTTTTATGATTTTTCAAAGTATCAGCAGGCATCGGTTTGAGAATGGGCAGCTCAATTTGAAAGGATTTCTACTTGCACGCTTTTTCCGAATTTATCCACCGCTGATTGCTGCCGTCTTGCTTTCGTTCGTGGTTTATTGGTTGATTAAAGCGTATGACTTGCACGGGTCTGTATCATTTCGACTGGGTGGGGAATTGTTTTTGTCCCGTGAGCGGGTAGAGTTTGAGTGGGATCGAGTGTTGCCAACCCTTCTTCTGTTTTATAACGTGGTTCCATTAATGACTCCACCTTTGAGTATCAATGGCCCACTGTGGACGTTAGCCTACGAATGGTGGTTCTATATGTTCGCTGGTTTGAGTGGCGCTCTGTTAAGTAAGCGCTCTCCGATTCGATTGTCGCTTTTCTGTGGCTTGTTACTTTTGTTCTTGGTACAGCCTAGTGGCATATTGTTTTGGGTATTTTTTATCGTGTGGAATGTAGGGTTCTTGCTGGGTTATTTGCACTCGCGTGATTATTTGAATAAGCCCTATTTTTGGTTGATGGCAGTTGCAATTGTGTTGCTTTGTTTCTTGTGTATTTGGGTCACCGGTCAAGGCACTCCGCTTAAGTATTTAATCGAGCCGCTCCAGCGGCTCGGTACCAGAGCGCACATCACGATGATGTTCGTGTCTTTGATCATGACGGTTGTACTTGCCGCAGCAATCAGGGCTAATTGCTCTGGGCGTATATTTGTCAAGACGTCTAGCTACTCGTATACCCTTTACCTTATTCACTTTCCACTACTGCTGTTGGCGTTTAGTTTTCTACACCCACTTGTACATGTTGCTGGATGGGGTCTTTCGAGCATTGCGGGATTTATTTCCTTGATTGTCATCGTATCTTTCAGTAGGCAATTGGCGAAGTTGATTGAGAACAGGACATGGGCGATTGCATTATCTAAACGACTCGAAAGTCAGTACTAATGCAGTGGCGTGTTTCAAGTTCGATTAATTTAGGTGGTTTGTGCGATTTGCTTATTCGCCAGACGGATTCCGCCTTCCCAGATGGGAGGCCTTTAGAACGCGATGTGTTGAAAAAATCTGCTACTGTTGCGTTTCACCGCTTAGAACATTGCTTTTCTGCTATTGATAACAAGTACTTTTTCGACGGCAAGAAGGTGATTTTCGATCACTTGCATGGAGACCAGTACGCAGCATGGCTGTACTTCGTCTCCAACCAGCTCCATCGGGACGGTGCTCCGGCAAGCTGGAGCAAAAAGGTATTCCTGCTGAACAAGATGATGCATGGCTGCGACATCTTTTACGAAGTCGAACTGCCATCGATTTTTTTGTTGGTTCACCCCTTGGGCACCGTCCTCGGCAGAGGCCATTACCAAGACTACTTCATGGTCTATCAGCGATGCGGCATTGGCAGCAACCATGACATCTACCCGAGCTTAGGTCGACATGTGACCCTCAGGCCCGGCAGCGCAGTGCTGGGCCATTGTGAAATCGGCGACAACGTAGCCATCGCCGCCGAGTCCTTGGTGCTGGACCACTCGGTTCCAGCCGATTCCGTCTATTTCGGCAACCCACGTGACCATTGGACACGTGCCAAAACATCTCCGGAGAGCATATGGCGCAACTGACCCCCCCCACCCTAGACGCCGCTGATTGGCGTGCGCGTTTGCACAAGGCCATCCCTGGCGGTGCACACACCTACTCGCGTGGTGACGATCAGTTTCCTCAGAACGCCCCCCCCATACTGAGCCGAGGTAAGGGCGCCTACGTCTGGGATCCAGACGGCCGTCGCTACCTAGACTACGGCATGGCGCTGCGGGCAGTGACCCTGGGTTACGGAGATCAACGGGTCAACGCAGCAGCAGCAGCAGCGATGGACGATGGCGTCAACCTGACCCGCGCCACATGGACGGAGTTGCAGGCTGCGGAAACGCTGATCAATCTGATCCCATCGGTGGACATGGTGAAGTTCGCCAAGAACGGCTCCAACGTCACCACGGCGGCAGTCAAGATTGCACGCGCCTTCACAGGCCGTCGCTTTGTCTGCGTTCCACGCCAGCAGCCGTTTTTCTCTTTTGACGATTGGTTCATTGGTACCACCAATCTGAAACGTGGTATCCCTGGTGAGCACGTCACACACACGCTGGTATTCGACTATGGCGACGCCAGCAGTCTGCAAGCGCTTTTTGACGCCCACCCTGGTGAGATTGCAGCGGTAATGCTGGAGCCAGCCACGACCATGGTGCCGTGTGGCCGAACCTGTCAGCAACCGACTGAATGGCCCCAATCCTCCTGCGCCACTTGCCCTAACAACGCAGGCAACTTCCTGCATCAGGTGCAGGCCATGTGTCGCCAGGACGGAGCGCTGTTCATTCTTGACGAGATGATCACGGGCTTTCGTTGGCACGTCGCAGGCGCCCAGACCTTCTTCGGTGTCACACCGGACCTATGCACGTTTGGAAAGGGAATGGCCAACGGCTATTCCGTGGCCGCCGTAGCGGGGCGCCGGGACGTGATGCAGGTCGGGTCCATTGACCAGCCTGGCATGGAGCGTACCTTCCTGCTGTCCACCACTCATGGCGCAGAGATGCCCGGTTTGGCGGCCTTCATTGAGACCGTGCGCATTTACCAAGCAGAGGCCGTGACAGACCACCTCTGGAGCTACAGCAAACGACTGAAATCTGGGCTCAGCGAAGTGGCGTCCCGACATGGTCTGGCGCAGCATTTCGTCATGGACGGCCCAGCCATTTCGCTCAACTACCTGACGCTGGACGGTGACAAGAAGCCGAGCATGGCCCTGCGGACCTTGTACGCCCAGGAAATGATCCGCCACGGCGTTTTGATGCCCTGGGTGGCCGTTTCTCAATCACATGGGGACACCGAGTTGGCCCTCACCTTGGACGCTGCCGACAAAGCGCTGGCCGTCCTCAAGCAAGCACTGGACTCTAAGGTCGAGGACTTCCTGCTAGGCCCTGCTATCAAGCCCGTGTTCCGGTCCCATAACTGAGCGAGCGATGACCACATCACCCTTGAATAGCTTTCGCCTAGACGGCAAGACAGCCCTCGTCACGGGAGGGGCAGGCATCCTTGGCCAGCGCTTCGCCCATGGATTGGCCAGTGCGGGTGCGATGGTGGCCGTCGTTGATCTCCACGAAGAGGCTGCTCGTGAAGTGGCCGCCACGATAGGCCCCAATGCGCACGGCTTTGGTTGCGATGTGGCCAGCCCGCAATCAGTCCAGGCCTGCGTAGACGCCGTCGTGACGCACTTCGGGCGCATCGACATCCTGCACAACAACGCGGCAACCAAGACGGCTGACCCTCGGAAATTCTTCACCGCATTTGAAGACTATCCCTTGGACGTCTGGCGTGATGTGATGTCCGTGAACATAGACGGCATGTTCCTGATGGCACAGTCGGTGGGACGGCAACTGCTGCGCCAAGGACAAGGTGGTGCGGTCATCCAAACCGCGTCGATCTATGGGCTGGTCGGTCCGGACCCTCGAATCTACGAAGGCTCGGAATATCTCGGGGGCCCCATCAATACCCCCGCTGTGTATGCTGCCTCTAAGGCGGCCGTAGTCGGTCTGACGAAATGGCTGGCCACCCACTGGGCGCAATCTGGCATTCGCGTGAACTGCTTGGTGCCCGGTGGAGTTTCCAGCGGTCAGAACTCAACATTCTCGGAGCATTACTCCAGTCGTGTACCCATGGGCCGAATGGCTAAATCTGACGAAATGGTGCCTGCGCTGCTGTACCTGGCATCTGACGCCTCCAGCTATGTCACAGGCCAAGTCCTGGCCGTTGACGGCGGATGGACCTGCTGGTAAGCAATACCCATAGGAAAAAATGAACATCAAGGCTTTCGTCTACTTCAAACTGCTTCCTGCAATCAACCGAATCCTTCGCTTTTTTTCATTGAAGTTAGTGACATCAAGAACCCCCAATCGGAATTTCGAGGAGTTTTTCAGGCACTTGCGGAGCGTGAATTACCAGATAAAGACGGTTATCGATGTAGGTGTGGGCAACGGTACCGAGAGCCTGTATGCCGGCGTTGGTGCTGCCCAGTACTACCTCGTCGAACCGGTTCCAGACGCCAAAAAGGTCGTGCAGAAAATTGCAGATCGCCTCAACGCCAAATTTTTTAATGTTGCTGCTTCAGACGTTGATGGGGAAATCGAGTTTTATTTGCACGGCGATGTAACGGGCTCTTCAACACTCAAACAGATTGAGCAGGACGGAAGAATCAACGGCCAGCTGATCCGGGTTCCCTGCAGGAGACTGGACTCCATCATTACTGAGAGCATTCAGTCTCCTTGTCTACTGAAAATAGATACCCAAGGCGCTGAGCTGAGTGTGTTGGAAGGTGCCTACGGTATCTTGGAGCATATTGATGCCATTGTCTGCGAGGTGTCGTTTCACCAGTTCAGGCATGATGCGCCCGAGGTAGCTGATGTCATCCTGCGCTTCAAAGAATATGGCTATGTGCCCTATGAAATACTCGAGGGCCACTACCGATCAATTGACAACGCTTTGGCACAGGTTGACATTGTCTTTGTCAAAGACGATTCGCCCCTGAGAAAATACAAATCCTTCTTTTCAGACAAACAGGTCGCGAAATACATTGACAGTGGAAGCCTGCATTGAACTAAGTCATCAGCCTGTCAGGGAACCCCGAAAATACTGGCCTTAATTATTTTGAAGCGCGAGAGAGTAATCTGATGCGACAGCGCTATCTGGTTGCAGTCAAGCTGGCCGAGACTTTTTTTCGCGGCTTGTTTGTCTTGATTTGTACTTACAACCTCCCGCTGGAGTCGGCTGGTCGGTTTGGTTTTTACGTTACGTTTGTCAGCCTGTGTGTATTTTTTTTGGGATTTGAGCGGCACATCGATATACAAAGACAGGTCGCAGGTCTATCACCTCTTGCCGTAAAGAAGCGCATGGCCGAGGCGCTGAAGTTTTTTCTCGTTCAGTACAGTGCCGCGCTATTGCTGCTGGGTTTCGCGGTGCTCCTACTGGGCATCCCCATTGGCGCGGCGGTGCTGTTCATGGCGATAGTCGTTGGAGAGCACATTTCTACGCAGGCCTATCTAGCCGTGCTTATCGCACCAACAATCTACCCATTGTTTCTAGCCGTAACGTTTAAGAGCGCAGTGCAGCTGCTTGCCGTGCTCTATCCTCTGTGGCAGGGTGATGCATACTTGTCGCCACAGTACGTGTATGTAATCTGGGCTATAGCTTCCGTGGGCTTGGCGCTGTTTACTGCGATTGCCGGTTTGTTGTGGGGGCGCAACCGCGTGCCCGATTCAGGGGACGAACTGCCCTATCAGACCGTGGCAAAGCAGTACTACGCTTCTGCCTATCACTTTTTGATTGGGTTTGTGGCAGTAGCAATGCTTCAGTTCGACCGCCTAGTCATTGGCATCATGCTTTCCGCAACGGACGCCGGTGTTTATTTCCGGCATATTGCACTTGGCGGATTGGCTCTACAGTTATTCAATATTGTTTCGTACACGCGCGTCGCGCCCCAAGTATTTCAATTGGGCCGCGGCCTTGCGCGGGCCCGAGCTTCCGAAGTTGTCACCACGGAATACCGCCGATTCGCCCTCTTCATCATTGCCGCTACTGGCCTGTCGTTGGTAGCAAATAAATTGATGGGCAACCCGGCTCAACGCTTTCATCTTGAACCCTTCGTGCTTTGCCTGATAATGGTCGGGCTCCTATTCAGGTCGTCGGCTGACTATCAGGGCCTATTGCTGCTGACGACGCAAAGTGACGGGCTAGTCCTGCGTAACCAGGTCGCCTCGCTAGTGGTGGGAACAGCATGCGTGTTTTTGCTGTCTTGGTCATTCCAGTTGCAGGGAGCTTTCGTCGGAACCCTGCTGGCACCCATGATGTATTTTTTTCTGAACCGAAAATTTGCGATGTTGCGTTTTCGCCAAATTGAAAGCCACCAGCAATGAACGATGACTCCACTCTTTTTGTCTACGCCATCAGTCGCACAGACCAGTGGTGGCGCTATATCGCAAAAAACACCGGATTTTCCAGGCAAGTTGTTGTGTCAGACATCCGAGGTGCAGGTGACCGCGACGTGGTTGATGATTTCAATGCGGCGTATAAGCGCCAATATGCGTATAGCGACATTCAAACTATTGCATTGAGCAACTCGGAGGTCAAAGACATCATCGCCCGCTGCCGCCTACTGCGCTGGTTACCCCCCAAGCAGGCTCGAAGCATGGTGGCCGCCATGGAGTGTGCTTTTTCCAAGGTACTCGATGATGTTCGTCCGGACGTTGTTGTGAGTTTTCCCATTGACCGTTACGTCTCTGATGTGCTGGAGCGGTTAGCCCGCCGACGCGCGATACCTTATGTTGAATTGACCGCCAGCCTAGTCAGCGGCATGTGCATGCTGATGTACCGGGGTCAACTCATCAAGACCTCTCCTCCTCCCTCCGAGGCGGCTCTGGAAGAGCAGATCCGCATCATCGCCAATCCCAGCTTCACACCGTCCTACGTTCAGACATCGACTCGCTATACCCGGGCGCGCTGGTTGAAGACCTTCACCTACTTCAAGGTGCGGGGTTGGGGATTCAAGCTGATTTCATGGCTCAAGCGTGACCCTCGCAGCCTGCATTACCTTGATGCGCAGTCGTTTCTTGCGCACAAGCCGCGCCTGCGCGATCTGCGCACCCTGGATCTGATCGACTGGAACTGGCGAGAGGCAGTGGAGCGATTCCCCAAATCGCGCCGAGTCTTTTTCGGTCTGCAGTTGTTCCCCGAAGCGTCTATCGATTACTGGTTGGCCAACATCAACCTCATCGATTACGAGAACCTACTGGTACGTGCCGCTCGAGCCTTTAGCGAGCAGGGCTACCTGATTTTGGTGAAGGATCATCCGTCGCAGTTCGGGTTTCGCCAACATGAACTGATTGAACGCCTTAAATCCATTCCGAATGTCGTGTTCTTGCCCTATGAGGTCAGCGGCAATGAAGCGGTCAGTCTGGTGGAGAGTAATTTCACCTTGACGGGGACCCTGGGCCTGCAGTCTGCCCTGCTTGGGCTCAATTCGGTGGTCAGCCCGACCTACTATGTGACCGAGGGCGACTTCATTCGTTTTGAAGACCCCAGCGAGGTCGAGCAACTGCCGTCGAGATGTGCCTCCTGGCAAGGACAGCGCGACCTGCCCAGTCGGCAACGCCACATTCTGTCGAGTCTGCTTGAAGGCAGCTTTGAAGGTGACTTCTTTTCTTTACGAGGTTTCCAGCGAGGCCAAAACTCAATCGGGGCGAAAACGCTGGCCCGGAATCTGGGGCAGCATTTGTGGACCATAATCCAGCATGGCATTCGCTGAATCCACAGAAACATTGAATTCAAGGTGACTATGAGCTTCCACGTCATTCCCGCCCCTGAACATTTGCAGGCCACCGACCTCAGCCAATGGACTGCACGGTCGCTGGTGAACTACGCACAGCACCCAGCCTACGCAGAATTGACCAAATTGGCAGGCTTGTCCACGCGATTAAAGGCCATTCGCCGATTCCTTCCCTCCTTGGCAGTGATCAAGATCAAGCGAGCCATTCGCTACGAAATGATTCCCTTGCACATCCGTGAGGCTTCAGGCTTGAGTGGTTGGCTAGCAAAGGCCAAGGTCGCCCTGTCACATCTCTTCCAGTTCAATGCGAGCCACAACGTCGCGCTCGACGCTCCAGGGTTGACCGAGCTCGACCGCAGCTTCCGCCGTCAGGGATGCGCCGTGATCGCTGCCCCCGATTCGGCCTATCAGCACCTCGCTGCCCTGTCACGCCCCAACTTTGAACGGCTCGATACCCGCCGTGCGGCACAACGCGACGGCGCGCGTGACTTCGAAGCCTCGCGCTCCTATGCTCGCCGCGACGAGGCCAAAGCCCTGTTCGAAGCGATCGAGGACCTGTTCACCCAATCGGGTGTGTTCGAAACAGCGAACGCCTATCTAGGTCGAAAAGTCAAACTGATTGACGTCAACCCGCAGATCAACGACACCTCGGATGACTTCTGGCGGCGTATTTTTCCGGATCTTCAGCAGCCGACTCCATCCTGCGCCTACTTTCATCGGGATGCCAGTGGCGGCGACATCAAGGCCATTGTTTACATGTCGGATGTGGGTCCCGACAACGGCCCTTTCAGCTATGTCATAGGCTCCCACCTGATGCCGCTGCAGCGCGCCGATGACCATGTGTCTGAAGCTAATGACTCCAACGGTATGGCGGGAACTGGCCTGGAGAATCGGCGGTGCTTCGCAGCATTGCCTGAGGCTTGGCGCCACAAAGGCGCTTTTGGCAACGACGTGCTTGACGACACACCCCTTGCCGAGGCCATCCAGGGTGGACTCTGGGCCATCACGGGCAGCAAAGGCTGCATCGTCATGTTCGACACCAAGGGCGTTCACCGTGGTGGCATGGTGGTGCAGGGTGAGCGTAGAGTCATCACGTGCGTCCTGGGTTGAAAGTCTTTTCGGGACCCCTACGGCCATGAACCAACATCCAGCAAAAACTATGCTTGGCGTCTGGGGGCTTTGTGTCGCCGCTTATGCCCTGTTGCCTTATCAGCTGGAGCGAGCGCTGACCACACAAGGCGTAGTGATTCTGGCGGTCTTTATCGCGGCCTACCTCGTCGGGACCTTGATGGTTCCGAAGCTACGCTTGGCCTCACTGGTGGCCCCCCCCGCCCGCATCAATGCGGAGAAGGCGGAAATGTGGCTGATGGTGGCCTCCGGCTTCGCCACGGTGTTCTTCATCCTCGATGCTCAGGACAAGGACCTCTTCGATCTGGCGGTGGCCCAGAAGCTGCGCTTAGAAACTGCAGATGCGCTTCTCAAGGGCGAAGCTTCAAAGAGCTCAGTGTGGTTTCAGATGGCCTTCCTGCTGTATCCAGCAGGCTACGTCTATACCGCCGTTCATGCTTTTTACGCCCGGCGGGTGCAGCCCTGGAAGCTGGTCGTGTTCGGCTTGCTGCCCATTGGTTTGGCCACAGTTAGCATGGGTGGTCGCGCACCCATCTTCTATGCCGTCATAGTGGCATGGTTGGCCTTGAAAGAACGCAAGAAGATCGGCCACCTCAATCCGCAGCAAGCGCAACACTCCACGCGACGCAAATGGCTCGTGAGGTTGGTCTGGTTTGCAGTATTAGCAGCCTTGTTTCAGTATTTCGCTGCCGTTTTCATGTCACGGGCAGCCGTCTTCGGCGGCTCCCTGGCGATGTTTGAGGTGGCTGAACAGCGCTGGGGCGTGGGCTTTCTTGGCCCCATGTCCGGACTGATCTTCGCCGTGTTTGGCGAGGATATTGCCTACCTGATCTTCATCTTTACTTGGTACTTGGTCCAAGGCTTAGTGATGAGCAACTATCTGTTCTCTGCCTACGATGGCCCACTGCAAATGGGGATCTACGGCGTAGACCTGATGTCTGCATTGATGCGACGGTTAGACCCGCAGCGGGTTGCCGAGGGATTTGATTCCTTGCTCACGCTAGGGACCTACGGCTTTCTGCCCTCTGCCTGGGGCTCGCTCTACGTCGATTTCGGGTTCTTCGCCATCGTCTTTTGCGCCATTTGGGGTGCATTCACAGCCTTGTGCTATCGACGCATCGTGGTGCAGCGCCGCACAGACTGGTTGCTGATTGGCCCTTTTGCCACCATCGGTATTGTGTTCAGCATCATCAACACGCCACTGGGCTTCACAAACGGCCTCGTTACCCATGGCTGGTTGCTGGTAGCCTTCCTGCTACTCAAGCGTCAGCAGGACAACACGGCCTTGAAGTCATCATGAGCGATTCCAAGTACCGACCGAAAGTTGACGGCCTGCGATGCCTCGCGTTGTTACGGTCAGCGCAATAACATTTCGCTCTATTATGACGATGATCACCTGTCCGCAGATGGCGCGCGGATTTTAGTTGAAACAGTGATGTAGGCCATACCATGACGGGGCAGGTTTCTTGTGAATAAAGAGAGTCATATTTTGGTCAACGGTGGTGCTGGGTTTGTTGGTCGAGCGCCATGCAGTGCCCTGGTTGCTAAGGGTTAGCGGGTGACAGCGATGGTTCGTCGAGTAGGACCGTTTCTGCCGGACAGCGTTGTGCGGTGAGTCGCGCCCGACTTACCTGATTTGGCGCCCATGGTGAGGGCTTGTGGAACACACGCCTAATTAAAAATGTGCACAGTTGTGTGCAAGTCGGTTTTTTGGAATGGTCTCTTAGGCGATGGAGTTGGTATTACCATTATATCTAGGTATTGATGTCAAGTCGGCGAAATGGCGATTAAGGGTCGACACGTTAATCATGTCTCCATTGATAATCTTATGCTTGATAGTTCACGACAAAAAAACCATTACCAACGCATTCACGCTTCGTATGAGGCGCACTATTTTGACAGCACTTCCATGAAGTATAGGGAAGAGTTCATTCTCGGCCCTATGTTCAAAGATGCGAAACTTGAAAATAAGCGCATTTTGGATCTCGCCTGTGGAAGTGGATACAACTCGGTTTACTTGAAAGAACGTTTTGCCGGTCTGTCCTGCGTCGGTCTCGACATTTCTGATGATGCGTGTATGTCGTTCCGGGAAAATACCGGTGAGACTGCTTATGCGGTAGACCTTACAAAGCATATTGAGATTGCTGAAAAATTCGATGCTGCAGTAATTATTGGTGGCTTGCACCATTGTATAGCCGATTTGCCACAGACGCTTCGGAACATAGCGTCAATGTTGAAACCAGACGGAATTCTCTACATGATGGAGCCTAGCAGCGACTTTTTCCTGAACGGTTTGCGCTCACGATGGTACAGAACTGACCGGTATTTTGATGCGGAAACAGAGGATGCGCTATCTCACTCGAATATATTAATGCAAGCAAAAGGTATTTTTGAGCTTGTAAATTTACGATATTTCGGTGGCCCAGCATATTTCTTATTGTTGAACAGCCTTATCACGAGAGTTCCGCTGTCCGTCAAACCTTGGCTTGCGCCCGCGCTCTTCTCCCTGGAGCGTTGGTATCAGCGGGTATCTTCCCCGGTCACAGCACCGTGTTTCATTGCCTCTTGGCGCGTCAAGTGATTAAGGGAAGGACTTGATCATGTCACAGGTCCATGACGCCCATGCGACAGCACCAACATTTTCAACCGCGATCGCGGATGCGAAAAATTACATGAACTGGATCACCTCGAAGTTCTCGCCTTTTCTAGAAGGTCGAATACTGGAGATAGGGATCGGTCATGGCTGCTATTTTGACTACCTGAAACAATTCGGTCCCTATCTTGGGATCGATATTGATCATGAACTCGTGTTAGCAGCACAGCGGCGTTATCGCGATGCCGATTTTGCAGTCGCCGATATTACAAGTACTAGTTTTACGACGCTTGTCCCGCATGCATCGGTCGATTCGATTGTCTGCTGCAATGTTTTGGAACATATTGCTGATGATCGGTCAGCAGTCGCCAATTTGTTAGAAACACTTAAGCCCGGGGGGAATCTTCTTCTTCTTGTGCCCGCCTTGGGGTATTTGTACTCTGATCTCGACCGTCTAGCAGGGCACCATCGCAGGTATGACAAAAAGATGATGGGCCGTGTCTTGGCTGGTATGCCAGGAACGGTTATGTTGATGCACTATTTCAATCCGATTGGTGGGTTGGCTTGGTGGGTGAACCGGTTGGTTCGCCACGAGTCTCTGGATTCCCCGGCTGTTAATCGACAGATCTATATGTTCGACAAATTTGTGCTACCGTTCTCTCGGGCGATCGATCCGGTGACGCGGCGTTTTTTTGGTCAATCACTTATTGTCGTCCTGAAAAAATCATGATCTCAGTCGTCATACCTGCGCTCAATGAATCCGCTAGCGTTGCGGAAACTGTCAGCACAATATCTGCGGTCTTGACAGAAGCGAACCTAGTGCCTTTTGAAATCATCGTGGTTGACGATGGCTCCAATGACGCGACGGGTGACATTGCAAGTCTTGCTGGAGCGAAGGTCCTGCGGCATCCTCACAATGTCGGCTACGGTCGATCTCTGAAAGACGGAATCTATGCTGCAACCCATGATGTAGTGATGATTTCCGATGCTGATGGAACTTACCCCTTAAAAGATATTCCGAAGCTGTACAAGGAGTATCTGGCTGGTTTTGACATGGTCGTTGGTGAGCGAAGGGGCGCTAACTATCGTGAAGGTATCTTAAAGATGCCCATGCGCGCTCTTTTAAAATTCCTGGTGGAATGGACGACCGGTCGCAAAATACCGGATATCAACTCTGGATTCAGGATTTTTAGTCGATCTACGTCAATGCTTTTTTTCCCTCATTTGTGCGACACCTTCAGTTTCACGACTTCGCTGACTCTCGCCTATATGATGACGGGTAAGTTTGTCACCTATCAACCCATTGACTATTTCAAGAGGAATGGAAACAGCCACGTTCGGATTTTCAGTGATTCATTGCGAACCCTTCAATATATTGTTGAAGCAATCATCTATTACAACCCGCTCAAATTCTTCGTATTGGCAAGTCTCTTGTGCCTTGGATTTTCGGTGTTTTTGTATATATTGGCCTTTATATTAAAGTTGACTTCCCTATTCCTGCTTGGAACAGGCGCTGCACTTATCTCAATTCTTGTGTTTTGTATTGGGCTGCTTTCGGTTCAGTTAAAGCAAATAATGCACAAGTAGACTATTGCTGAGCGCAGAATTAGACTAATGCCCGAAATCTTTTGGTGAGTCTGGTTCGATCACAAATCAACTCGAACTACCATGCGAAAAGAACTCATATCCGTTATTACAATTGCGCTATCAGTTACCATAGTCTGGGGGTATGCAGTGAGTTTGCGGCTACCCTATATGGATCAAATTCCTGTATTTGATTCCGATGTGACAACAGCCAATATGATCATGTGGGCGCGTGGATGGTTGCATGAGGGACCATTTCATATCTGGTTCGCAACACCCTTTTCTCCGTTATCGGTAGAACTGTCCACGCTTGAAGCCAGATCGCTTTACCAGTCCTGGCCGCCACTTGCTGTACTCCCAATATATCTTGTTGCGCTGATTGGAGGGATAGAGCCGTCGGCGACTTTAGTCAATTGGATAAATACTGTCAGCCATGGCGTGGTTGCGCTCGCCGTTGCCTTGGCCGCGTTTAATTTGAGCATGATCAATAGGCTAGGTAGGATCGTTAGCATTCTGATCGCCATCGCTACCACTTTTCCAATACTGCTCCCCCGTGGCCTAGCCTACACATTCGGGCAGTTGTATTGTGTCACTACGGCAATTTTTCCGTATTTGGCCATTTGTATTCTGTTGGAGACCGTTTTTCTGCGAGGCAGTACCGAGCGGCAGCGTAATGCATCACTGACAGCCTTTTTACTGGTAATTACTGTTGCGTTTTTTGTTGATTGGTCTGCGTACACTTTTTTTGCTTTCTGGTTTCTCTTTCGGTTGATTGGGGGGCGCATGGGATACCTCCCGCAGTGGACGGCCCGTCAGACCATCGGAATTGTCACGTTACCATTTTTGTCATTTGGCGGTTTTTTGACTTGGCGACTCATGGCGCCAGGGTCTATCTCAGAGACTCAGGGAGTGGGTGCCTCGATGCTGCATCTATTGTCTAAAGTCAGCAATCGGTTGAATATGGGTAACGATCAGATAAATAATTTTTGGTCAACTTTTTGGGAAATGCATGACTATTGGTTCCATCCCCACGTGATTTATCTGTTGGTTGCTAGCACTCTGGTTAGTGTGTTGCTCCTGTTGGTTAGCCACAGATCGGCGTCCAGTAAGTACGAGCGTAGAAGTATTTTTATTACTTTGGGCATCGCCGTGTTAGTTTTAGTTCCTTTTTATCTGCACATGGTGATTTTAAATCAGCATACCGCCATTCATCGATGGGCGATTGCGAAAATCATGTTCGCTTATGCTTTTCTTCCGTTCGTCATCCTGCCAGTTTCGCTAGTGATCAAGTCTAGACAGATCAAGCAGAAATTTTCGTCCCTGGCTTTTGTTAATTCTCGGGTGTTGCAATTGAGTTTGATATTAATCGGCCTAATAACCGCCATATCCGCTGCATTCTCTGGAAGTCGTAGTGAAAATCCTTATTTGTTGGGCCGTGTCCAAAAAGACGTCTATCTCACTTACGATTCAATATACCGCAACACAACGTACTTTGACGTGGTGTTCTCCCCCATATGGGAGGCCCCTCCGCTTGGTGTGGTTGTTGGTGTCACCAATAAAAGAATTTGGCCTGCAAAGTCGTTTGCAGAGGTTAACGACAATAGTCTCGTTCAGAGGTTATGTGGTCAGTACAATGTGGTGATTGCTATGCCCAGTACAATTTTCGTTGATTCCTTTGATGGGCGAAAGGCCGATGAGATCGTTGTCGATCGCGGGCTGCGGTTGCTGCGCTTCACTAATTACCGCGGCCCCGCTATTGGGTGTAATTGAAAGATAACTCTTTGGCCTATTTCGTCTTCCTACATCGTGGCTCACCAATCCGAGTGCTTTTTTGGCGCTTTTTCCGATACTGCATCTCTGGAGGTGTGACCGCGCTCGTTTTTTTTGCGCTGATTTACCTGTGCGTCGAATATTTTGATCTTTCTGTTCAATTTTCCATAATCATTTCTGCCTTAGCGGCAATCCCACTGAATTTTTATTTACACAGAGGATTTAGTTTCCGATCGTCGACGAGTCTTAGCGGCTCGGTTGTCCGTTACACATCCGCTGCAATTATCAGTTTTGTACTAAATGGAATACTTCTCGACATCCTAATCAGTAGAAATGTACATTATCTGACAGCTCAATTCATCGTATCACCGCTGCTCCTTGGCTCAAACTATTTAGTAATGTGGCTGTGGGTTTTTTCAGAGAGTGCGGATCATGGTAAGAGAGAGCGCTAATGTGCGGAATCGTTGGGCTATTGCACCTAGATCGGCGACCTGTGGATCATCAGGTGTTGATGCGCATGACTCGGGCGCTCGAACATCGCGGTCCAGATGGCGAGGGCTTATGGATCGATACCGGTATTGGCTTTGGTCATCGTCGATTGGCCATTCGTGACATCTCGAAACTCGGTCATCAGCCCATGCACTGTGCCACTGGCCGTGTGACGGTGACGTACAACGGAGAGATATACAACTATGCTGCGCTTCGGGAAGAGCTAGAGCGACATCACGGGGTGGTTTTTCGTTCGCGATGTGATACGGAAATTTTGCCAGCTGGGTATCTGATTTGGGGAGATGAACTTTTCAATCGACTCGAAGGAATGTTCGCGATTGGATTATGGGACTCGAAGCTCCGACGGTTAGTACTTGCCCGCGACGGCATCGGAATTAAGCCGTTGTTTTACTCGCGGATGGACGACACGATCCGCTTCGCCAGCGAGATAAAAGCGATTATTGCTGACCCTGATGTCCCGCGCAGATTGGATCCAATGGGGTTGCACCGCCTGTTTGCATTAGGTTATGCGGGACCTGAAGCCACCACTGTCGCTGGCATTACCCAGTTGGAACCGGGAACCATACTGTCGGTCGATGCGCACGGCGTTGAACAAACTCGCTGCTTTTGGCGCCCAACCCGTCAACCTACCATTTTCCGAATGGATGAGGCGTTGGAGGTGTTCCTTCCCCTGATGCAAAGCGTCGTCGAAGATCAGCTGGTCAGTGATATTGATGTAGGTGTTTTACAAAGCGGTGGAGTGGACAGCACTATCCTTTCGCTGTGTGCGGGGCGGACAACCAAGGTACCGCTGTTTACCGCCACATTTACCGATAAGTCGCACGATGAATCAGGCATAGCTGGAGAGGTAGCACAAAATGCCGGATTGATCCATCAACTTGTGAATGTAAGCATGGATGACGATGCAGAGCACACTTTTAGGCGTGTTGTATATCATTACGACGGCCAGGCGGCTGACGAGTCGGCAGGCCCCTTATTGCTATTAACCGAGGCGTTGAGAAGAACTGCCAGCGTCGCTTTAAGTGGGGACGGAGGAGATGAGTTTTTCGGTGGATACTCCACCTACGACGCCACGCTGATCGCTTCAAGATTAACAGGCCGAGTCCCCAGTGGGTTAGCCCGCATGCTCGGGCAGATGCTGTACGGTAGGGGCGGAACCGACGTCGTCCGTTTGTCGACTATCGCCACGGCCTCCAGATTCCTACAGGGCATGGCATACGGTGGAACCTATGCGCACACCGAATGGCGGCGCTTCCTGCCACAGTTTATAGCTTCTTCAATCTATGGAACGCGTATGCAGGAAATGATTAGTTATAGTCCGATGTTGGCCTATCGACGGGCTTTTGACTATCTTCCGACGGCAGATGTTCAAGAACGTGCCATGATTGCTGATCAGTGCGTGCATCTGCCTGGCGGGCTTTTATATAAGACCGATTGCATGAGCATGGCTAACGGGGTTGAAATTCGCGTGCCATTTTTGGATAGACGCATTATGGCGTTTGCTGCAAGTTGCGATTTGCAATTATTGATATCCCGGAAAGGCCCAAGCAAACCCCTGTTGCGCAATGCTGTGAAGGTGCTGGGTGGGCCTGCTAAGGTTTATCGTGGCAGTAAACGTGGGTTCAATAATCCAATCTCAATGCTGTTGCGCGGCCCCTTGTCGAGACTAGCTAGCCATCTCTTCGTAAAGAACACCGCCCTGATGGAGCCATACCTTCAGCCTCAGTATGTTCGGGCACTTTGGCATGAACATCAGACTGGGCAACGAGACCATGGATATGCGTTATGGCCAATCATGCATTTCTTGCTTTGGCGTGAATCTACTGGCATTGTCTGACAGCATCTAGTTTTACAACTTTTTTAATATGTCGTGACTCGGTCTTCACCAGCAGAAGCTTAACAGCCGTGGTAAGAAGCTACGAGTTGCATCCAAAGTTTATCACGCCCCACTGCCCGCAACAGAACGGGATGGTCGAGCGTATGATCAGAACCTTGAAAAGACAGTGTGTTCATCGATAGAGGTTTGAGACCTTGCAACATGCTAATCGAATCACCAGTGACTGGATGAGTTCTACAATCAACGCCGTCCTCATCAAGCCCTGGACGTGAAAACACCGGCAATAACCTTGACTCCCCCCAAAAATCTTGGACATTTGAAAACTAGAGATTTCCGGTGAAACTACCCGCAGAAAGGGGTTCGCTATGAAGCGCTCGAAGTTCACGGAAGAGCAAACCGCTTTTGCACTGCACCAAGCGGATACGGGGGTCTCTGTCGAAAAGTTAGTATTTCACAGGCCACGTTTTACGGCTGGAAAAAGAAGTTTGGCGGTATGGGGGTCTCGGAACCACGTCGGCTACGCCAGCTTGAGGAGGAGAACCGTAAGCTTAAGCAACTGGTTGCGGATTTAAGTCTTGATAAGGTCATTCTGCAAGATATTTTTCGAAAAAAGCTCTGAGGCCGGCGCAGCGCAAAGAGCTCGTCGGCCATCTCATTGATTGATACCGAATCAGCATTCAGTGCGCGTGTCGGGAGTGCCTTCAAAGCCGTGCGGGCCGGCATCAAAAACTGAAGGGTAAGCCGCTGCGGGCACGTATGCGAGAAACTGCCAACACTCGCATTTGGTTTGGTTTTTGCGTATCTACTTGCTGCTTAGACGCGAAGGCTGGAGGTTATCACAAGCGTATTTATAGGCTGTATAAGGCCGAAGGCTTCAATATAAGGGCTAAACAGCCCCGCAGGATAAAGGCGGCAGCCAATCGAATGGATCGAATCGCACTCACCGGTCCAAACCAGAGTTGGAGCATGGATTTTGTATCGGATGCATTATTCGATGGCAAAAATTTCGGGCCTTAACCTTCGTCGATAATCACACCATAGAATGCTTAGCTATCGAAGTAGCCCAATCACTAACCGGTGACGATGTAGTTCGAGTGCTTACAAACATTGCAAAAGAGCGCCGTCAGTACCCGCTTCGTGCCCATGCCGACAATCGGCCCGAATTCTTTTCTTTGGTACTCGATAAATGGGCGTACGAAAACTGTGTAACTCTTGATTTTTCAAGGCCAGGAAAACCGACCGACAACCCTTTTATCGAATCTTTCAGCGGAAGTTTGCGCGACGAATGTTTAAACACCAACTGGTTCATGTCGCTCGGAGTTGCACAGGAAAAGATCCAAAGCTGGAGACAGGATTATAATGATCCCGGGCTGCATTCATCACTGGCAGATGTCCCGCTAGTACTGTTTGCCAAGCAATTTTATGAATCTCAACCCAGCCGGATTATCTAGGTTTGATGTGTCCAGTTCTTGGGAGGAGGTCAAACCTATCAATCATGGAAATTAGTAGCCTGAACTGTGCAAAAACCGGTGGGCCATTACATGTTCTCGTCACCGGTGGTGCTGGGTTTGTTGGCCGAGCACTATGCATTGCCCTGGTTTCTATGGGTTATCGGGTGACGGCTATGGTTCGCCGGGCTGAGGCGTTGCTGCCGGACGGCGTTGTACGCTGGGTAGCCCCCGAGTTGCCAGACCTTGCGCCTGATACGGCCCAACGCCTGGCTGGGATCGACATGGTGGTGCACGCCGCTGGTCGGGCGCACGTGCTGCAAGACCATGACCATGATCCGTTGACGGCCTTCCGGCGCGTCAACACCGAAGGGACCTTGTCCTTGGCGCGCGCGGCGGCTTCTGCCGGGGTTCAGCGTTTCATCTTCGTCAGTTCCATCGGTGTGAGCGGCAGCCAGTCCGGTGACCACGCTTTCCGCGCAGAGGACCCACCGCAGCCGGACTCACCCTATGCGCAGTCAAAATGGGAAGCCGAGCAAGCGTTGGTGCAGTTGCAGAGTGCGACGGGCATGACAGTGCTGCTCGTTCGTCCCCCCATGATCTACGGGCCGGCGGCGCCAGGAAATTTCGCGCTGCTCGCCAGACTGGTGGCCAAGGGTTGGCCACTACCGCTGGGCGGACTACGGGCGCCGAGAAGCTTTGTTGCCCTGGATAACGCAGTCGATTTGCTAACCCATATGCTGTCCCATCCAAACCCGCCTGGCGGCGTGTACCTGGTGGCTGACGCCCAGATCACCACGACGGCTCAGTTCATTCGCGCAATGGCCAACGGCATGGGGCAGAAATGCAGCCTGATTCCTGTCCCCGCAGGCTTGTTACTGGTCCTGGCCAGCCTAGTCGGACGTGGTGAGCAGATTCGAAAGATGTCCGTGCCGCTGGCGATTGATATGCAGTCCACGGAAGAGCGCCTGGGCTGGACCCCTCCCCTGTGCATGGAGGCAGCAATGCACAGAGCGTTTTCAATTACTACCCCCTTGGAGCCCACCACGTGAGCAGTGTATTCATCATTGCCGAGGCCGGCGTCAATCACAATGGCGACGAAGCCTTGGCCATACAGTTAGTCGAGATTGCAGCTAGTTGCGGCGCAGACGCGGTCAAGTTCCAGACTTTCTCCGCGGACAAGCTAGTGGCAAGAGGAACCGCCAAAGCCATTTACCAGGCGCGTGAAACCGGCGATGGCGATCAGTATGGCATGCTCAAGGCATTAGAGCTGTCCGATGCGGCGCATGAGCGGCTAGCCCAGGCATGCGCCCGTCACGGTATTGAATTCATGTCCACGCCCTTCGATGAGGAAGCAGCCGACATGCTGCTGGCCTTGGGCATGCAGAGAATCAAAGTGCCGTCGGGCGAGCTCACCAATTTGCCCTTCCTCAGGTTCCTGGCGGCCAAGGGTGTGCCGCTGATCCTCTCGACCGGAATGGCCGACATGCAGGAAATCGATCAGGCCGTGCAGGCAGTCAGAACGACCTGGTCTCGCATGGGCTACACGCCCGCAGCGGATGCGCTCACCGTGCTGCATTGCACCTCGAATTACCCGGCTGCGTTCAGTGATGTCAATCTCAACGCGATGCAGACCATAAGCCGCGAGATTGGCGTCCCCATCGGCTATTCGGACCACACATTGGGCATTGCCGTGTCGACAGCCGCCGTCGCATTGGGAGCCACCGTGATCGAGAAGCACTTCACTATCGATAAGCGTATGTCCGGACCGGATCACAGCGCATCCCTGGACCCGGATGAACTCGAGGCTATGGTGGAGAGCATTCGCGCTGTCGAGCAGTGTCTGGGCTCGGCGATCAAGGCCCCCACCGCCACCGAGTTACCCATCCGTGCTTTGGTCCGCCGCAGTGTGACCGTGTTGCGTGACATCGAGGCCGGCACCATCCTGCAAGCAGATGATGTGGCCTTGCTGCGGCCAGGTACTGGCATTCCTCCCTCCGAACTGGAACAGGTCACGGGGCGTCAGACGCGGCAGGCCATGATGGCGGGAACCACACTCAACTGGTCTGACTTAGTATGACCCGGCGCATTTGCTACGTTACCGGTACGCGGGCCGACTTCGGCTTGATGCTGACCAGCCTGCAGGCCATCCAGGCACACTCCGACCTGGATCTGGATCTGATAGTTACAGGCATGCACCTGAGCGACGCACACGGCCACACCGTGCAGGAAATCCGTGACGCTGGGTTGCCGATCAGGGCGGAGTTTCCCGTTCCACTAGATCCAGCGACCGGGGCCACCATGGCCAGAAACCTCGGACGCATGGTCATGGCGTTTGTCGACGAATGGGACAAAGACCGACCTGACCTGGTCTTGCTTCTGGGTGATCGGGGTGAAATGCTGGCCGGAGCGATAGCGGCCATCCACCTGAACCTGCCGGTGGTGCATGTACATGGAGGCGAGCGCTCGGGCACCGTGGACGAACCGATACGCCACGCCATCAGCAAGCTCTCACACTGCCACTTCGTGGCCACTGCGGCGTCAAGAGAACGGCTAATCCGCATGGGAGAGCGCCCGGACGCTATCTGGGTCACCGGCGCGCCAGGGCTGGACGGCCTGGCGCAATTGGCCAACGTGCCGCGCGATACGCTGTGCAAAGAACAGGGGCTGGATGCTCAACGGCCTGTCGCCTTGATGGTGTTCCATCCTGTTTTGCAGGAGGCTGCGCAGGCGGCCGATGCTGCTAGTCTCATTCTCGATAGTCTGAGTGATCAAGGCATTCAGGTCGTGGCCCTGATGCCCAATTCGGACTCTGGAAGTAGTGCGATACGGGATGTCCTTCAGCAGAGGAATGGTCATCACGGTGTTCGCGTGTTGACGCACTTGGTGCGTCAGCGATTCGTCTCATGGATGGCTCAGTGCGACGTGATGATCGGTAATTCGAGCGCTGGTATCATCGAAGCGGCGACCTTTGGCACCCCGGTACTTAATATCGGCAGCCGACAGAACCTGCGAGAACGCAATGTAAACACGGTGGATGCTCCACTGATGCGCAATGCAATGTTGCAGGCGCTCCAGGCGCTGCTGGACAAAGGCCGCTTGCCTGGCGCCAATTTATATGGCGACGGCAAGACAGCAGCACGCATGGCCGGTCTGCTGGCCTCTTTGAGGCTTACCCCTGAACTCCTGATGAAGACAAATGCCTACTGAAACTGTCCATGTCTTGGGAGCCGGTGGTCACGGCCGTGTCGTCATCGACGCTCTGCATATGCTGGGCTATACGACCGCTGCCATTCTGGTTCGCGATGATCGGCCGGATTTTCATGGCAGCACCATGCTGGGCTGCGCCGTCGAGGTCCCCACCATCCCGTCCGACGGACTCCAAGGCTGGGTACATGCCGCCGTCGGCGCTGCAGCTATTCGCCAGCGGCTATTGGAGCAAAGTGGACTTTCCACTGAACGCTGGCTCACAGTAGTGCATCCACGTGCCGCCGTCTCCGGCAGCGCCACACTTGGTCCGGGCTCGCTGGTGGCGGCACAGGCCGTCGTCGCTGCCTGCGCCCAGATCCAAGCTGGGGTGATCATTAATCACGGAGCCGTCGTCGATCACGATTGCCAGGTAGGTGCCTATACCCATATCGCTCCCGCTGCCTCTCTGGGTGGGGGAGTTTTCGTAGGCGAGCGCGTGCTGGTGGGCGCTGGTGCCAGAATTTTGCCTGGCGTCCGTATTGGCGACGATGTCGTCATCGGAGCGGGCGCGGTGGTCCTAACAGACATCCCCTCAGGTCAGACTTGGATGGGAGTGCCCGCCCGTCCTGCAAACAAGGAAAACAAATGAATCAGATCGAGATTTTGACAGTGAGCAGGCGCTCCAAACTGCGAGAAGCGCTTGTACGAATGGATCAAGGGGCCAAGGGCCTGTTGCTGTTAGTTGATGCCGGCGGCCGGTTCGAGCGAACTGTGACTGACGGCGATTTGCGCCGTCTGCTCCTCAAAGGCGCTACCCTGGAGGACAGCCTTGCTATCATGGCGCCGACGACATCCCACACCATCACCGAGGGCGCCACCCGGCGCGAGGTGCTGGACAGGATGAACCAGCATGGCATTAATCACCTGCCTGTCATTGACCCCCAGGGACAGGTAGTGGCCATACTGGATCGCAAGGAAATCGACGCACAGATCCTGTTGTCCACGCCGCATATGGGCGACACCGAGCGGCAATACGTCGAGGAAGCCTTCAAGACCAACTGGATCGCCCCCTTAGGTCCGAACGTCGACGCCTTCGAGCGTGAACTGGCCAATGTGGTGGGTATCGGCCATGCCGCAGCGCTGTCCTCCGGAACCGCAGCCTTGCACCTCGGCCTGCGATTGCTGGACGCGGGTAGCGGCGACAAGGTCTTTTGCTCCACGTTGACCTTCGCGGCCAGCGCCAACCCCATCGTTTACCAGGGTGCAGAACCTGTCTTCATCGACTCCGAGCACGACAGCTGGAACATGTCGCCGCAGGCACTGGAGAAAGCGTTCGAAATCGCCCGCCGCGAAGGATGGATGCCGAAGGCAGTGATCATCGTCAGCCTTTATGGACAGAGCGCCGACATGGACCCGCTGATGGCGCTGTGTGACCATTACAAGGTCCCCGTGCTGGAGGATGCCGCAGAAAGTCTGGGAGCTACCTACAAAGGCAAGGCCAGCGGTACATTTGGCCGCCTTGGCGCCTACTCATTCAATGGCAACAAGATCATCACCACCTCCGGTGGCGGGATGCTGGTCTCAGAGGATCCGGAGCTGATTGCCAAGGCGCGCTTCCTAGCGACCCAAGCGCGCGATCCGGCGCCGCATTATCAGCACTCCGAAATCGGGTTTAACTACCGCATGAGCAACATTCTGGCCGGCGTAGGACGCGGACAGCTGCAAGTGCTGCAGAACCGGATCGAAGCTCGTCGCGAGGTGTTTCGCATCTACCGCGAAGCGCTTTGCGAGCTTGACTGCATCAGATGGATGCCCGAGCCTACCTGGAGTTATTCCACGCGCTGGCTGACCGCATGCACGATTATTCCCCGTCAAGACATCGACTGCCAGACACTGCGCCAGCATCTGGGAGCCGAACTCATCGAGGCCCGCCCTCTCTGGAAACCTATGCATTTGCAACCGGTGTTTAATGGCTGCCGCTACTTTGCTCATGACGAGACCTCGGTCTCGGATCAACTCTTCGAGCACGGCCTGTGCCTGCCATCTGGGTCCAACATGTCGGTCGGCGATGTCGAGCGCATCGTTGACGTGATCCGCAAGTTTTTACGTTGAACCGTAACATTTGAATAAACCAATCGGAAAAATTAACGGTGGTTTCAATAAATAGTGTTGTATTGCGTGTGCTGGACATGACGCTGGCTGCAATTGGTCTCACGACCTTGTGGCCACTTCTGCTTATTTTGTATTTCCTAGGTTTGCTCGACACGGGATCCCCGCTGTTCAGACAAGAGCGGGTCGGACGATTTCAGCGCCCGTTCACTCTGGTCAAGTTCCGCACGATGAAGGTCACTACCGCTTCGGTCGCATCCCATCTGGCCGACAGTGAGTCGATTACGCCCCTGGGGACTTTCTTGAGACGAACCAAGCTAGACGAACTCCCTCAGTTATGGAACGTACTGCTGGGCGATATGAGTCTGGTAGGCCCACGGCCTTGCTTGTTCAATCAGGTGGAGTTGATCAACGAGCGAACTGTCCGAGCTGTATTTGACGCAAGACCCGGCATTACAGGACTGGCCCAAGTAAGCAATATTGATATGTCCGCGCCAAGGCTTTTGGCAGAGGCTGATGCTCGTATGCTGCAAAGCCTCGATCTGGGTTCTTACTTTAAATACATATCTATGACGATAGTTGGCAAAGGCGCGGGAGATAGGGTGAAAGCGAAATGACGGACTCAGGACTCAGCAGGTTTCACATCATGGGTGACATCATGATGCGTGCTCTTCGTCGCCTTGCTGTGCCTGTGCTGGCCATTCCTCGTCCAGTCAAGCGTGGGTTTGTGTTGGCACTTGACGCGAGTCTGTGTGTTTTGACCGTGTGGCTGGCGTTTTACCTGCGTCTTGGGACGTTTGTGCCGATGTCCGGCGCACCTATTTGGCCTGCCCTGGCGTCGGTGATGTTGGCGTTACCGATCTTCATCAACTCTGGGCTCTACCAGGCCATCTTCCGGTACAGCGGACTTCCCGCCATGGTGGCCGTGGCGCGTGCCGTGCTGCTTTACGGACTCGCGTTTGCAGGCATTTTTACGTTCTATGGTGTGCAGGATGTGCCGCGCACCATCGGGTTGATTCAGCCCTTGCTGTTGCTGGTGTTCGCGGGGGCGTCGCGCGCCGCCGCCCGTGTGTGGCTGGGCGGGCTGTACCACCAACATTTGCGCAAAGCCGCCATGCCCCAGGCCTTGATATATGGCGCTGGCAGTGCCGGGCGGCAACTGGCATCGGCCATGGCCAACAGCCTCGAAATCCGGGTGGTGGGCTATTTGGACGATGACGACCGCCTGCACGGTCATGTGCTCAATGGCTTGCCCATCCACAACCCCGGCGACTTGGCGGAAATCTTGGCTGAAGCTCCGATCACCGATGTGCTTTTGGCATTGCCTTCCGTTTCGCCCAAGCGACGCAACGAGATTCTGGATGCACTCAAAACCCACAAGATAGCCGTGCGCACCTTGCCTGGTTTGAGCGACATTGCCACCGGCAAAGTGAGCCTGAGCGATGTGCGGGACTTGGACATCGACGACCTGCTGGGCCGCGAGCCGGTGAGCCCCAACCACCTCCTGCTGTCCAAGAACAACCTCAACAAGGTGGTCTTGGTCACTGGTGCAGGCGGCTCCATTGGCAGCGAACTGTGCCGACAGATTCTGGCTGTTGGCCCCGAAAAGTTGTTGCTGGTGGATCTGAGCGAATTTGCGTTGTACGCCATTCACCAGGAACTGGAAGCACGACTCGCAGACAAAAAGACAATCCTGGTCCCTTTGTTGGCGTCCGCCCAAGACGAAGACCGCATGCGCGAGATCATGTCGACTTGGCACCCGGACACGGTCTACCACGCTGCCGCTTACAAGCACGTGCCCTTGGTGGAGCACAACCCGGCAGAAGGCATCAAGAACAACGTGATGGGCACTTTGCGCACCGCGCAGGCCGCGGCAGAAAACGGCGTGGCCGACTTTGTGCTAATCAGCACCGACAAGGCCGTGCGCCCGACCAACATCATGGGGGCCAGCAAGCGTTTGGCAGAAATGGCCCTGCAGGCATTGGCTGCGACCAAACCGGGCACCATGTTCAGCATGGTGCGTTTTGGCAATGTACTGGGTTCCTCAGGCTCTGTGGTGCCCAAGTTCCGCCAGCAAATTCGGGACGGCGGGCCTATCACCTTGACACATCCCGAGATCACCCGCTACTTCATGACCGTCCCCGAAGCGGCCCAGCTGGTGATCCAGGCCGGGGCCATGGCCAAAGGGGGCGAGGTGTTTGTGCTGGACATGGGCGAGTCGGTCAAGATCATGGACTTGGCCCGGCGCATGGTCGAGCTGTCTGGCCTGACCGTGCGGGACGAGCAGCACCCTAATGGCGACATTGAGATTAAAATCTCCGGTCTGCGCCCCGGTGAGAAGCTCTACGAAGAACTGTTGATTGGCGACAACCCCAAGCCGACTTCGCACCTCCGCATCATGAAAGCCCATGAAGACTTCATGGCCTGGGCAGAGCTGGAGTCCAAGCTGCGCACGTTGGAATTGGCACTGAGCGTGAACGATGTGGGTGTCATTCGTGCCGTGATCGTGCAACTGGTTTCCGGTTACACCCCCAATGATGAGATCGTGGACTGGGTGTTCATGGAACAAGGAGCCGAGGCTGATCGCCTGGGGCTCGGAAACAGTTATTGAGTCTTCGTTAAGCCGACTTTGTTAGTAAGCAGGGAAATACCATGAGTGAAGATACGAAAATTGTTGAAGCCGACGACGATGAAATCAATATTTGGGAATTGATGGAGCACCTCAAGTCTGGATGGCATTGGTTGGCGGGTGGCTGTGCGGTTGGGCTTCTTGGAGCGACGGGTTTTCTGATGCTGGTGCCAGCCAAGTACGGGGCAACAGCAGTTGTTCAACCAGCAACTATTGGCATGATTGTTGCAACGACGACTGTTGAGCCTGTTGCACAAACAATTGAGCGATTAAAGCTCGTGACGTTTTATGGCGATGACACCGTCAAGGTCTGTCAGGCTGGATCTGCTAAAGATTTGGCCGAGGGAGTGAAGGTCAGCATCGTTAAAGGCAACAACCTTGTTTCACTCGGTTATCGTGCGGACTCAGTTGCCCTGGCAGAGGCTTGTATGGCTAAGATCGTTGGTCAATTGAGTCAATCCTAATTCGATATCGCAACCCCTCTGATCAAGGAGCTTGAAGACCAATGGGCATCCACGAAACAACAGATTGACGATGCCGAGAGTTTTTTGGTGCAGCATGAAAAAGGCCTCTCATCGGCACCAACTGGGTCCGTACTTCTGATGCTCAAGCGCGAAGAGTTGATGAAACTGCAAAAACTGTATCGGGAACAGCGTATCCAGCTGACAGAGCCTTTGACTCAGCCTGTAGTCTCCCCCGTCAAGTAGACACTCCGATGGGGGACATTTCTGCTGGTTTTGGCTATTGCCAGTTTTGAACGGGTGGCAACTTCCCGTTGGCCGTATGGGGCCGATCTTCGTTGTAATCCTTGATCCACTCCTTGGTAATCTCTCGGACCTGTTCGAGGCTTGAGAAGAGGTAGGCGTCCAAGACTTCGTGACGGTAGGTTCGATTAAATCGCTCGATAAAGGCGTTCTGGCTGGGCTTGCCTGGTTGGATATACCGAAGCTCAATACCCCGGTCTTCGCACCATTCGGTCAGCGCCGTTGAACGCAGCTCCGGGCCATTGTCTAGTCGCAGCGCCTCTGGCAGGCCGTAGACCTCACCGAGTTGCTCCAAGACTCTGACCACCCTGGCAGCTGGTAGGCTCGTATCAATCTCAATGCCCAGGACTTGTCGGTTGGCTTCCTCGAACACGTTGAGCGTTCTGAAGGGCTTGCCGTAGTAGAGCGTGTCATGCATGAAGTCGAGCGCCCAGATAACATTTTTGGCTTCTGGCGCCACCAGCGGGATGCGAGGCCCTTTGGGAAGCCTGCGCTTGGTGCGGCGGGGTAGGTTCAAGCCCATGTCCTTGTAAACACGCCAGACTCTCTTGTGATTCCAGCCATACCCATGGTTCCTCATCCAGTAAAAACACAGCTCAAAGCCCCAGCGGCCATGCTTGGCCACAATCTGATTGAGTACATCAACGACCGGGGCATCCCGCTTGGCCTTGTCAGCCGGTCGGCGATAAAAGCTCGCTCTGGCCAGACCCACACACCGACACGCCCTTTGCACCGCCAATCCTTCTTCGCCAACCAGATACTCGACTGCTTCACGCTTTCTGGCTGGTGTCAGAGCTTTTTTGCAATCAGCCCCTTCATCGCTTTGTTCTCGAGAGTCAGATCGGCCACGATCTGCTTGAACTCGGATAACTGGGCTTCCAACTCCTTGATCCGCTTTAACTCCGAGGCATCAAGACCACCGTACTTGGACTTCCACTTGTAGTAGGTCGTGGTGCTGATCCCGTGCCTGCGGATCACATCACCCACCGGCAACCCGGCATCAGCTTCCTTCAAGATCCCAACAATCTCGCTCTCGGTAAAACGCGACTTCTTCATGCAAAACCTCCTGTCGTTCAATACTGCCAAACAACAGAAAAGTCCGCATCAACACTGTCTCAATTCTGGGGGAGACTACACCTAGCGACCCGAACCGGGAGGAGTACCGGCAAGGCAACACGATGGGGGTGACGTTTCGGCACTGGCGGCGCGCGAAGCTCGGGCAACGGTTTCGACTATTTTTTAGGTTTGACTCTAAGACGCGGGTCATCATCTTTGCATGGGTCAATGATGAAAATACCCTGCGATCTTCAGGCAGCAAGAGTGATCCGTATACGGTATTTCAGCGCATGCTTGAACGGGGTCATCCTCCCGATGACTGGGCCGCATTGGTGGCAGTGAGTCGGACCGATTGGCGGTAACGGTTTGAGTAGTTGATCGGCCATGCCTGACCCCGATGCAGGTAAGACGGACCAGCTCAATAGTATCTGGGCCCGCTAAATCTCCATCTCGCCCCTCTTCGCCGTATTTGACAAATGCGATACGTGTAATACAATAATTTCAAATATTACTAAAAGCTCCCTATGGCTATCTCAATTCGTCTTAACCCTGAAATCGAGCAACGGCTCGAGCATCTCGCGTCCCAGACAGGGCGAGCAAAGTCCTACTACCTGCGCGAACTCATCGAAGGCGGGCTTGATGATCTGGAAGATTTCTATTTGGC
>JACCDP010466622.1_pt1 | contig 37965 bp, 54 predicted proteins | sample 7445841 | NCBI WGS metagenome assembly JACCDP01 (sample SAMN15323441, study PRJNA562643) | freshwater metagenome | isolation source: river surface water | place: USA:Blue River Watershed | collected 2017-08-17 | reverse complement strand
TTCTTCAGCGTGTTGGCGTAGCCTTCAAAGGCGTTAGCGCCATCTGTGCCTTTCCCGTAAGAGTCGCGGATTTGTTCTGCCACTCTTGCAAGTTCAACGTCATTGAACAAGCCAGGGCGAACGATTTCACCAGTGACAGGATCAGCCAGGCCAAAGATGGCGGATTCAATCTCAGGTCGGAAGGCTCGATTAATAACAGATGAAAACAGAACATGAGAGGTTTCATGCGCTGCTGTATCTCCTTTGATCTTGGTCGGATTCAGGACAACTTCGTTGGTGTCCACGTTCAGCCAGCCTGGGTTCTGCCACTGCTTGATTTCATCAGGTGTCGCCACTCTGATCTTTGCCCCGTTGGCTTCTGCCACCTTGAGCGCGTCAATCTGTGATGCTGCCTTTTCTGGGCCAACCTGCTGAACAAGCCTGTTCAGCGTGCTTCCCCATGCAGCCTGCTCAACGTCTGGACGCTCGCCAAGGAATGAGTTCAAATCGCCAATGGCCTTCTGTTGCGTCCTGCTTGTTGAATAGCCAAGAACTTCTTTACCAAGGTCGAAGCTGCTTCGGAGTGATCCCGACATGCCACCGATTGCAGCACCGGCGCCGGCCCCAGCAGCGGCACCTTCAATGTTACGTTCGGCCAGGTAGCCAAGACCGGCACCAACGGCAGCACCGATGCCAGCTTCTTTCAAGGCTTGTCCAGCGATTCTGCCAGCAGCATAAAGAGCAGGTTGAATCTGAGCCAGTCCAGCGGCTAGTTTTTGCGCAGCCGGTGAGATGGTGGCATCTTGTGCGGCTCGTTCCAACAGGCCAACCCTGGACGCCTCCTGACGGGCAGCACGGGCAGCAGCACCAGCTACTTCAGCGGCTTTTTCTGCCGTGGCTGCACCACCAAGAACGCCAGCAGTTAGTCCGGCATCAGACATTAGCGCCGTTGCAACTGCTCCGCCCTGCATGGCGGCACCAGTCCCAGGAGCTACTGTTTCCGCAACATTCTTGACACCCTGAACAACCTTCCCAGGAAGCGAAGCAACAGTTTCAACGCCTTTTGCAGCCTTCTCAATGCCTCGCAGAGCAGTCTGTGCTGCTGCGCCTTTTGTAGTGCTTTTAATGCCAGTTGTGGCGGCAGTTTTGAACAGGCTTTGGCCTGCGAACTTGGCAAGCGCAGAGCTTCCTAGACTTGCCAGCATTGTTGGATCAATATACTGCGCACCTCTGGCTATTTCTTCAATAGGAGCACCGCGAAGAGTTGATTCAATGGCATAAATCCTGTTAACAGCATCAGCATCACGCTGCTTTTCACGATCAATCAGCGCATTATAGTCCTCTTCGGTATTTGATACTTGTTTGCGTCCAAAGGAAAACGGGAAAGTCTCGTCAGCGATGGTTTCCGCTGGCTGGTCTTTGGTGGATTTCAGAAACTCTTCCTTGCTGGGAATCTTCTGAGCGGGTTCAAGCACTTTGCTGGCAATGTCAGCAAGTCCAACCGTTCCAGCAACGATGCCTTCCCCAGCAGATTGAGCAGCAGGCCCAAACTGACCAGCAAGAGCAGCCTCACCAGTTGCAGCAAGAGAACTGCCAACCTCACTCACGATGTTGCCAAAGACATCACCAGCAATGCCAAGTGCATCACCAAGGCTCGTTTTCTTGTTGGCAAGATGCTGACGATACAGGACATAATCATCCCTGGGCATATCCAGGAACGGATTCACCAGGTTTCCGCCTTCGATGGAAGTATTTTTGGCCTGCTCAACCTCGTATGCAACATCCTCACCAGAACGAGGATATTCCTTTTCGATGGCTGACTGAATCTCCTGCTCCGTCATGGAGTCGGGGAATTCAAGCTCGACGTTTCGTGACGGAAGAGAAACTGTGATTGGCATATTATTGAAAGCCTTTACCTGGAACGAAAACTCTTTTCTGTGGTGCTGCTGATGGCTGTGTCGTTGCTGCTGGCATTCCCTGCGCTTCCGACTGAAGCCTGTCAAGGATGCCGCCGAACTTCTGTCGAACTGCCTTTAGGCTTCCGATCAACTGTTCATCGGTGCCTTCGGTGATGACCTGAGCAAGAGCTTCTTTCGCCATTTTCTGTTCAGCATCAGAAATACTGCCCTGGCCCTGTCCAACAATAGCCTTGCGGCCAAACAGTCCGATCTGGTCACGAAGCTGCTCAATCTTTTGACGAATGCCGCTAGTTGTTCCTGGGAACTTGCCAAACACAGAACCAGTCATGCCGCCAGCCCATTGAAGAGCGTTTTCATCAGCAAGCAGATTGTCAACGGTGGAAACCACGTCAGCCGCAAGGCTAATGTTGTCAGATGCGGCCTTGGCTTTAGCTTCAGCAGCCTTTTGAGGAGCTTCAAAGGTTTTAACCTCTCCATTCAGCATCCCCATGCCTGGGATTGGCTGGCCCTGTGCGTCAAAGATGGGCTGCATTTGTGCAGGTTCAGCAGACTTTGCGGCTTCAATGAACTGCGGCGATTGCATTCCAGCCCCATAAACCATCACTTTTTCTGTGCCTGGGATCGGCTGAACCTGAAGAGGTTTCTGCGGCTGCTCAATCGCAGGAGCAGGCCCATATAGCATGGCAATATCCTCCATGGCTTTCTGGCGTGCAATATCCATCAAGCCAGCCCTTGAAACTCGTTCAGCGCCTCCTGCCTGCTGAATCAATTCATTCATTCTGTTTTGAATCAGCCCAACGTATTCCTGACGTGCAGGAGATGGACGAAGCGGCTGCTGCTGCATAGGCTGTGGAGCATAGGCAGAAACATCAGGCTGTGCCTGTTGAGGAACAGCAATACCCATCTGGGCATAGTAGCTCAGAGCTTCGGGAGAAAGAGGAGTTGCCATGACTTGTTAGTATTGACCTGCACCGGGAAGCAACATCGGGTTAATGGTTCCATTGCCAGAAGGCAGACCCATTCCCCATCCCTGCATGATAGAGGAACGCTCCTGCTGCAAAGCCTGCTGCTGCATAGCCCTCTGCGCAGCCTGCTGCTGCAACTGAAACTGCTGCTGCTGCCGCTGAATATTGGCAAGAGCAACAGCCTGCTGTTGTGCGGCCTGAATATCCTTGTTGAACTGCTGAAGCTGCGGTCCGCTCATCTCGCTAAGTCCCTGGTATCGCTGAAGAATAGTCGGGTCAACCTGCTGACCAGTGGCTTGTGCAAGCTGCTGATATTGTGACATGTTGGTCGGTGCAGACTGCATTCCCATATCTTTCATCTGCTGACCTGCCTGTGCCTGCCCAATGCCACCTGCAACAGCATTGCCAACGCTGCTAATTGCGTTTGCATAGTTCCTGCCAACACTCAGCCAGGCATCCATGTAGCCTGGTGGCATTGCATTATAACCGCCTCGATAAGCTCCAAAGGGTGATTGCATAGTATTTAGTCCTTCATGTAACTGATTTTTTCCTGGTTGGCCCAAGGCACCATGTGAGAGATGTTTTCAACGGTCATGCCTAGTTTCGGACACGCCACAAACTTAGCTGCATTTTCGCGCCTATCAAGGCAACGAGTGCAAGCATGAACATAGTCAACATTATGTTTCTTGTCCTGCTTCTCCTGCCATCCTGATCCTGTCTTTTCATAGCGTCCTTTGTCGTATGGGACACCGTTGCTTTCCAGATATTCCCAAACGTCAGCATGAGTCCAGTCACGAAGCGGGAACAGCATGGTGGCTTGTCCTGGCACAAATCTAGCCTCAATCCTGGTTCCTGCGTCACCTCCTAGAATAGGGTCTGAATCGCAGCCCTTGTGGCCGATCCAGAGCGCCTGAAAAGGCTGCATTTCCAGCAAAGCCTGCTTTGGCCGGTGCAGAATGTCGAGAGCACAAGTCGAAGGAGCATCTGCAACAGGCTCAACAATGCCTGTGGGACATGTCAGCTTCGTGCCGTTGACCTGGTAAAGGTTCTGCACTTCAAACTCGTCACCGGCCTGCTGAAACGCCGACTCCTGGGGATGCCAGGTGTGAACTAGAAGCTGCCAGTCTCGAATGAGCCGGTCATGGAACTCGTATTTCCAGGGTTGCCAAGGCTCACGGAAGAAGATCAACGGCAGATTGATCCCCATGCTTCGCATAATATGAAGCAGCGCCATGCTGTCTTTCCCGCCTGACCAGCAAATCAGGCCATTCGGGAAGGCTTTGAAGCCTCGTTCAATGAGGGATTTTGTCTGTGATAGCTTGTCCATTAGATCAGCACCGCACCAACCACAGCAACAGCACCGGCACCAGCTCCGATCATGGCGCTCTTATTAGCAGCATTCGCAGCACTAGCAGCAGCCTTACCCTGACTCTTTTGCGCTGAGATGTCCATTGCCATCTGTGATTCAGGGTTGAAGAAGCCGCTGCCACTATACTGCTCGGCTGCTCCTGACAGGCCCATGAGGCTTTGCAGGCTTCCGCCACCCATCATTGACTGGTAGTATTGAGGCATCCCAGACTGTTCAAGCTGTGCAGCCGTTTGCCCGGCAAACTGCCTGCGCTGCTGAAGCCTTTCCTGGCCTAGTCCATACTGGTTCAGGATTTCCGCACCGATTGCCCTGTTGGTTAGGCCAAGTCCTCGACCGGCAAAAGCGGCTCTGCTGGCCTGCTGTGCCTGCCTGGTTTCTTCGGGCGTCAGGTTGGTTCCAGCCGCAAGTTCCTGCTGAGCCTGAGATTGCAGACCGGAAAGCAACCCCTGCGAACCTGCTGCCTGACGATACGCCTGCACATAATCAGGAGCGAACTGCCCAAGCTGTTTAAGCTCCTCTGCTCGAAGGGCGGCTGTATCCTCAGCTTCAAACTTGCGATATTCAGGAGCAAGCTGTTGCAGGGTTTGAAGGTAGCCTTGCTGCTCATCGGTGCCGAACAGGGCATTTTGCATCCCCTGAAGCTGAAGGGACGTGAACTCTGGTTGGTATTGCCGTTCCAGGGCAATCAACCTTGGCGCAATTTTAGCCTGTGCATTCAACGCAGAAATCATCTGCGATGCGTAAGAAGGCACTTTTGGTGACTTAGCTTTCGATCCCATTTATTTTAGATTGTAGAGTTTTAAACCTGTATGCACGAAAGGTGTCCTGCCCGTGCCTCTGAAACACCAGAAATTCAAGCGGAAACGGTGCCGCCCTGAACATATCCCGCATATCGCCTGCGGCAAGATGAAGGAACCAAGCATTGTGGTTGTCCGTTTCCAGGTAAATGTCCCTTCCATCCCAGAAAACAGGGCGGAAGAGCATGAAAGAAAGCGGACTAGACCAGACATATCCATTCTTGAAATACTCAGCAAGAAGCTGCTCAAAGGTATCTCCTTCAGAGAACCTAGAGAACCAGGAAGCAGCTTTTTGCCATGGTTTCATCAGATGTCACCGAAGAGCACGAAATTAATTAATCCATCAGGTTCAGCGCTGGAAGAGTAGTTTGCAGTGATGCTGAATTGCTTTGTAGTTCTGTCGAAGCCGGTGGCACCGATAATGTTGCAGCATGTTGCTCCGTATCCTATGCCATCATCGCGTGAGAATGTTGCGATAATGACATAGTTTTCCAGAGCAAATGGCGTTTCAAGATTAAAAATGACATCTGCTCCGGTGGTTGATTCCTTGAATGCAGAGACGATTCCGATTGCATTATCAACAGCCAACGAATACCACTCAAGGGTAACGCTGGAAAGTGCGGTTGTGTTAGCTGTCTGAATGGTGAATGTGCTGGACGTTGGAACAGATTTCACATCATACCAACCATTTGCAAGCGTGCCAGTGCCGGTGAGCTTAAGGTAAAGTACATCACCAACACGCAGACCATGACTTGATTTGGTAATTGTTGCGGTTCCACTGCCTGAAGAGCGTGAAACAGTTGCTCCAACGGTTGTTGTCTCGGTCGGTTTGATTGATACAAGTCCATAAAGACGAGGCAGTGCAACGAAAGGAACAGTTTTGAGCTTGTTCGAGTCTGAGGAATCCTTAATCAGAAACTGGTCGCCGTTGGCAACATTCACCTGCGGCACATTGATAGTCACATCGCCCTGGATTGGCCCTGCCAGGGTTGATTGAATGGTAGTCGTCGTTTCATACCAGGAGATGTTTCCTGATGTCGCACCACTGTCTACCACGGTGATCGTGAACGTGTTCGATGCAGTGACGTTGACTGAATACGATCCAGACAGCGGAGTATTGTTCTCAAAGCTAAACCAACGAGTGTTCCCTGTGGTCAACCCATGATCCGTCTTGGTGACAGTGACGGTAATTGTTGCCCTTGAATATGTTGCTGTAACCACAGCTTTGCCAAGCGTCGCATTGTCATTGAATGCAGCAGGCTTGTTGAACGTGGCAGAAGCACCAAAGGAAGAAGCAGCATTGACTGTAACTGTGTCTGTGCTGGCATCACCAATGACTGTATTCCCGTTGATTGTGGCATTGCCAGTAATCGTGGCGTTTGTGCTGACCGTTAAAGCTGAAACTGTCGAGTCGGGAAGATTGGCGGCAATGTTTGCCAAGGTGATCTTCTTAACTGCCGAGCCGTTGACATCGTTGATCAGAAATTCATCGTCTGATGCAGGAATCGTTAGACCTGTCTGAAGGCCGATGAAGTCAGGAAGCGGCGATGCTCCTGTGACATGGTTGTTAAGGTCAGATGCAGTAAGCGTCTGTCCAGTGGTGAAAGGCGAAACGCCCGATTGAAGTCTTGCCATGATTATTCAGCGGTTACGAGATTCCTGCCGGACACAGTAGCGTCAAGTGCATAAGAACGCAAGACCGGCCTGCCTGCGTTGCTTTGGAAAAGAAGGTCAACGGAATAGCCACGTTTGGCAATCCTAGTTCTCAGTGTTTTGTCCTCATTTGCTGCTGATTCAAAGCGAATAAGCTGAGTCGTTGAGTCTGGATTGGTAACAACTGCGGAAACGGTAACGTCATCACCGGCAGACAGCACAAAGTCAGATTGCAGCCCACTGAACCGCTTCTCATCAAAGGTCTTGAAGTTGAACCTGCGGGTCAAAAGCTGACCATCCATCGGGATGTTTGAGGAACCTTCTGTGAATACGGCAGATGTTCCAGGAGATGTTGAATTTAGCTGTGCAGTCCCCAGGATCGGCGTTCCAGTGCCATCGTTCACAAAGTCAATATCTTCCTGTTCGAGGAGGAAATAGTTATTCAGGCAGACTGCATACATGCGTTTGCTGTTCTCAAACAGAGCCTGCACAAGGTTTTTGGGGTGCATCTGGACTGGGTAAGTGTCCACAGATTCCCAGGCTTGATTCAGCAGAGAATAAACCAGAATGGCGTTGTTCGTAGTGCTAGAGTCCAGAGGAACGGCCAGATAATATCTGTTACTCCAGAACAACCCGCACGATGCGCTTGATGCTGTTGCATTGATCTTGTTGATGATGTCGCTGATAGGCTCAGAGAGCGGTCTTTGATCGCCAATGAGCTTGAGGTCTAACGTATGTGAAAGCTGATAAATGCCACGGTCAGACAGGAAGAACACCTGCTGGCCTGCAAGCTGGATTGAGCGCCTTGAAGAACATCCAAACTGAGCGGTTAGTGTCTGGATGAACGAATCGGCACTGATGCCACGGTCAATGCTGGCAGCAATGGCAGGAGGCGGCAGATACGCATAATAAATGCTGTTCCGTTGGAAGACGAGAAACTTGTCCTCCTGAAATGGCGTGAAACCAACGATGTAATCATTTGCGCCAGTGTTGATCTTGAACTGGTCAAGGGTTACGTCAAAGACGTTCGGCTCATAGTAGTTCGAGGCTGCAATCTCATCTCGACTCACACAAAGCACGATGCGACCCTGGAAATACATTCCAAAGTCAGCAGGAGGCATACAAACATCATCACCTCCTTCAAGATACGGATATTGCGTTGCCGTAGACTGCTCGACTACGCTGACCGTGCTACCATTCCAGACCAGCGGTGCCTTTGCCTTGATGCAGGTGAAAGTTGTGTGTGTCTTATTCCCTGAAGTTGCCGTTACATAGGTCACAGACGTTGCGCTTGGCACGCTTTCGACAAAGTAAGCTCCTGAAAGGTCTTGATGTCCTGGAACATAAACGATGATTTCATCGCCTACGCTGTAACCGTGGTTAGTTCCGCCAAAGTCGAGGGTAACGGTATAGCTTGTTCTGCTGACTGCCGGCGACCCTGTAACCACATATTCAGCATTGCGGGAATATCCGCGCATGACATACACCTTGTCAGCGGCTTGAAACACATCGCAAGGGTCACTTGCGTCAATGTCTGCCTTGTAGGTTGTTCCGCTGATCGTCCTCGAAGGGAAATCGTATTTTGACGAAGTGTTTCCCGTGCTGGTGTTGTAGGTGTAAAGACCGTCAGAAGCAACTAGGACAATGTATTCTGTTCCTGCTGTGTCTAGGAATGTGCAACTGGTGCGAAAGCTGACATTGCCCGTCACCATGCTGGGAAGCGTCAAATCACGGCACCCAGACCTGACGGCAGCATTTCCCCTGTCCATTCGCATGTTTTTCGCATACTGGACGAATCCTGGCTGAATGTTGACTGGATTATCACGGCTTGCCATGCCGATGAATCCAGAGTCACCATCAGTTAAATAAGGGCTGTTCGGCATTGGCTAATAACGTGCTCTAAATTTACGCTGGTTCAAGACGTAGCCTGGAAGTGCATGGCATCCCTGCCCCAGAATGCACCGGCAGAAAGCCAGCCTTCCCTGGCGAATGCTTCCATGACTTCCAGTGGCATTGTTGCTGCGCTAGGCCATGGCGTATGGTTGGCGTTCTGATCTGGCATCAGGTCAATGGCGGCACCTCTGGCGTGCAAGCTGGGCAGGCTTCCGCCTCTCATTGAGCGATTATTATAGCAGCCAGCGTATTCGGCCAGGACATCAGGATTCGTCTCTTTGAGGCTTTGCAGGACACGTTTCAGCGAGGCGGCAACCTTCTTGTGGCACCTGATGCTATGAACTGACATCCCCTCATATTTCACACCAAGGCCGGAAACATCCAGGACAGCAAGCTGAGAATCATCGCCAGCCTGCCCATAAAAAGCAGTCAGGCTTTTCTGGTCGCTTTTCGGCCAAGGGTTGAGTGCTGGCATCAAGCTGCGCAGGTATTGCTGGCAGGCAGCAATGGACTTCGGCCCCCAGAAGCCGTCAGGCTCGGTGCCAATCTTTTCCTGAATGCGTTTGATGCCGTATTGAGTCACTTTTTCGGAGTGATAGCGACCAGTGCAACACCGGCAGCAGCCTGCACAAGCTCACCGACCACGTTGGCAATCTCGGGAGGAAGAGGAACGCCAAAAGCGGTCAGGATCGTGGCAATGCCGAGCCAGGTGGATTTCTCGCGGAGTTTGGAGAGTAGGGTTTTCATTTTGTTAGATGGTCTAAACAATGGTTCGTAGAGCGGTTTTTTCATTCACTTCTTTACCAGAGTCTTTAGCGTTTCGAGAATCATCACCGTTCTTTCATCAAGACGGTTTAGAATGGCACTTTGTTGTTTGTCAGAGCCTTGCAGTTCAACAATATCCTTCTGAGCATCTTCAATCGCTGAAGCCTTGGCACTTGCAAGCCAGGTAATATATGCAGCCGTGCTGATTGCCGACAAGACAACAGTTAACCAAGCTGAATTGATCTTCACAAGATTGCTCATTGCTCGTCTATAACTTTAGCTTCTGCGAACCAGGCGTCAACCTCTTCCTGAGTTTTGCCCATGGCCTGCCGGAAGGTTTCGACAGTGGGATGGTTGCGGCGAACCGTAGAAGACTCCTTCCACCAAGTCGTAGCTCTAAACTTCTCCTCGACATCCTGAATCGAGTTGATCCAGGCACCGATCTGAACGCATAGGTTATAGCCAAGGACGATCTTGAGAGCAGCCAGCGTGACCTTGATCGGTTCAGGCTGCGGTATTGGCCTGTTTGCCCAAGCGGCTTCAATCGCGGCCTCGCTAGGCTTTGGCGTTCCGTCCAGCATCACAAGCCCTGCATAGGTTTCAGGGTCGAGCTTAAAGGATGCGCCTGGGCAGGCAAGTGCCACGGCTTCAGCGAGATTGTGAGAAGAGACGTTCATTTAGGCTCCGACCTCCATAAGGATGATTGTTGATGCAGCGCGGGAGATGGTGGCACCGTCCGTGTCCGTGCCAGAGCGGTTGAGGTAAACGGCCCCAGAGGAATGACTGGCAAGGTGTATCTCATAAGTAAGCGCCGATGTAGACGCCGGGCTGTCCAGGTAGTTGATAGGCAATGCCGTCATTGTTGATGCAGTACCAGGGTTGCCCATGGCCGTCACCCTTGTGCGACTTCCTGCGGCATCGCCCTGCAAAAGCACCGTGCTGGATTTCACCAGCCGAATGTTCGGATAATTGCTGGTTGCCCCACCCACGGACAAAAACGCCATCACAAGAACCTTGGAGCTTGCGGAGCTAGGTGTGATGCTCGCCGTAAACACGCTGGAAAAGCTCGATCCTGTGACACTTGCCGTGTCCGTCTTGGTCGCCTGAACGACTTGTAGAATCTTGCCGCCACCGCTTCCTGTGGCTGAAATGGTCGTGTCTGTGATGGACAACCCACTGCCTGCTGTCAGCCATGTCACAGCCCCGGCGGAGTCATCCCAAAACATGATCCTGTCGGCGTTTGGATCGGTCAGGTTCGCTCCCGTGCCGCCATTGGCAAGCGCCACCTGCCCCGTAAGTCCCGAAGTAGGAAGCCCCGTGCAGTTCGTCAGCGTGCCGCTGGAAGGCGTGCCAAGTGCTCCGCCCGATGTCAGGTAAGAACCTGCGGCCTGATACAGCGTGTCGAAGTAGGTTTTGAGCGTGGCCTTGATGTTCGCCCAGGTGACTTTTTTCAGGACGTTGGACGCGGCGCTGTCGATTAGCGGCACCGTATCGGCATCAACCGGAGTCGTTTTTGCTGTGGCTCCGTGAATTGAGCTTCCGACATTTCCAGCATCTGTCACATCAGCCGCTGCCTCGATGCCGTCCAATTTGGCGGCATAAGTCGAGGTCATCAGACCTTTCTGCGATGCCGTTGCACTCTGAATATCATCGGTGCCATTGACGTGCGTAGAAGCATGTGCGGTTGGTGTCCTGGAATTGGTCAGTCGGGAGTCATCACCAGCGCAGACTGTTCCGGCTGTTGTTCCGACATCAAGCGTCGCAGCACCACCAAGCGAATTAACTTCGCCAATGACGCTGTTTAACTTCGATCTTACCGAAGCTCCATCCTCTCCGTTGATAATCGTTGAAATTGGCATAATTAATCAATCCAGTTTTGGTCATCCCTCCATACTCCAAGATCATCCCAGAGTCCAGCCGCTAGAATCCAGTCACCAGTCGGTATTCCTCCTCCACCTCCTGCGCTGAATTGCGCTGAGTTGAAGGTCAGTCCAATGCTGAGGCTAAGTCCGATCATATTACACCTGGAAGGATTACTGATGCCGTGTTGCTGCTTGGTCCGTATCCAACATCGTTGAACGGTTCGACTCGGAAAGTGTATGTTTCATAAAGAGCACCAGGCACATCGTATGAATCACTTGTATTAGTTGTAATTAAAATCACTGATTCAAATCCGTTATCTATTTTCATCCAGACTTGATAAGCAAATCCAGGGCTGTCAGTTTTGTTGCTTGCAGTCCAAGAGAGAAGTGCCGTTGTGCTGTTAAAATCAGCATCAACTGTCAGCACCGGAGCGACTGTCGGCGGTGTCAGTTCTCCTTCGCCAACCTTAGAAGATGGCCTGCCCAGGCTTAGAGCTAGAAAGACACCGTTCACTGCATTTTGTATGCACGAACTTTGCCACTGGTCAGCGTAAAGGCGGTAAAACCAAGGCCATTGTAAAGGATCGTGCCAGCAGGGATGGTGAAACCGGTCATGGCATCGCCTGACTTGCCGTTTTCAGTCAGCGTGCTGAACTCGCAATCACTGAGCATCTGAAGAGCGAAGAACTTTCCAGTTACGGCTGTCGTGCCGGTTGCCACCACGACACCAAGAGCGGCACCGCTATGACCTGAGATTTGGACGTTTTGATTCATGGGTTAATAGGTTGAAATCATGTTGATCCTGCGAACCTGGCCTTCAGAGCGAAGGATACGGTCAACTTGCAGCATTTTGACATTTTCAGCTTCAGCTTCAGCCATGGTGGCATTGTCAATCTGGCCTTCTGTCCTGAGATAGTCGCTAAACACAGCCTTGGTGACATAATCACCGCAGAAATATGGAATCTTCACGATTGACCAGCTTCCTGGTGTCGAGGTCGGAGATTGTCCCTGGGTCGTCTGCGTCGTGCAGGTGTAAAAATTACCAGCAGAAGCGGCAGTTGTGGACGGCAGGTAGCTGCCTGTGCCTGTGCCTGTGTCAAAATACACCTGAGCACCAACAGAATAGGTTGAATTAGCGCTGTAAGGCTCGCCAAACAGGTCAGGCTTAGGCTGGCGATACTCAACCCAGACAGGAGTCGTGCCATCCATGATGATGATGCGGCGATTGCTGCCGTCATCGTCCAGGTAGTATGCCACCGGCACCGCTCTGGCGGTCACTTTAGGGTTGAGCGAATAGACCTGAAGCACATCGCCAATACTGCTGGTCAGGTTGATATAATCCACGCCTTCTGAGTCCGTGGTCGTGGTCATTTCAGCAATCCTGACAATATCAGGCCAGGATTCCTGTTCCCAGATGTGGGCAATTCGCTGAGATGCAAAGTCACGCACCATGCGAAAGGTGCTGTCCTGGATAGCGCTACGGTCAAGACCGCAGAGCGTCACCGCCCTGTAAAGGATTTCACTGAAGTTGATTGTTCTCACGCAAAGACCTTGCGAAACTTAACATGGCGGGAACCGGAAGGTTCGGAGGAAAATCCGAACTGCATCTTGGTTCCTTTGGAGTTCACTTTGCAGTAAGGGTTGTTTTTCTCGTATTCGTTGAGGAAAGTCGGGTCTTTCCAACAGTCGTAACCGAGACGTTGCCCCCAATAATGATAAGAGTCTGGATCAACTCGCATCCGCAGCCTGCCGATTCCGTCAAGACTACGGTGTTCAAGGTTGTTAACCTTTCCAACCTGTTGCGCCCGTGCCTCCGCCATCACCTTTCTGAAATTCCATCCAGTCTTGAACTCTTTCAGCATGTCGCTGTGAAGCTCTTCAGGGATGTTTTCAATCATAGGTGATGACGGAGTTTGTTACGGGGATGCTAGATTAGGCAGGGTCAAACTTGCCAAGGCCCAGCGGATTCTTCACCACAAGACCGGCAACGGCCTTGATAAGGCGGGCGGGACCACCACCTGCATCAGGAAGTTCCGTCACTTCAGGAAGGTTCGTGTAACGAAGCTCGAGAAGTTCCATGTCCAGGACATAACCGTTATCGGCGTCAGGCATGAACAGGGAAGGATGCAGCTTGATGCGTCCGAAGTCACCTTCAAAGATGTCAACGCTGGCGATGTAGGCATCGCTGTTGGCATCGCGGCTGAAGGTGCGGATGGCAGTGCCACCGGCTCCGGTAACTCCAACAGTGGAGGTGCTGGAAAGCGTGGTGGTGAACAGCAGGTTGCTGAAGGCGCGCTTCAGGTTGGTGCCGACGACGCCATCATATTCCTTGAAGGTGCCGGTCTGACCGTAAATAGAGGTCAGCACGGCCTGAATGTTGGTTTCCGTCAGGCTGGCGGTCGCCGTGGTGGCAATGCTAGCAGAAGGCGTGCGGTAAGCGGAGGGAACCTGAAGGGTGGAACCACCGCTGGTGCTGATCCAGGTGCCAAGAGCTTTGGTCAGGTAAGGGTCGGTGCCGTTATCAGCCTGGGCGTCATTGTTGCTGGAAACCGTGGCTTCCATATCGCGCTTCAGCAGCTTGATGCCTTTGGCAACCATTCCAGCAAGTTCGTCACGCAGACCAGCGACAACCGAGACGTCAACCGCAAGGGGAGACACACGAATTGCACGCTGGAACACCTGAATGTAGTTGCTGATGATAGCACGACCACTGTTCAGGTTTTCGTAGCTGGACACGTCCACACCGTCAACCGAACCAGTGGTGACGGCAGCGGGCATGTTGTCAGCCTGCCACTGAAGCAGGGTATTACCGGGCTTGTTGCCCTTGGGGGCCATGGAGACGATAGGGGTATCCTTAGCGTCAACGAGGGAGATGTAATCAGCAAGATCTTCGCGCTTGCCAACCTGAGAGCGTTCAAAAAGAGCGGCCATAATAGTTAGTTTTCTTTGATTTGGGGTTTAGAGGAACCTTTCAGCAATGAGTGCCTTCAGGTTGGATTCGTTTGGAGCTTTTCGGAAGCTGTCCGCAGCGAATTTAGACTTAGCGGCTTTGGAAGTAACAGAGGCAGGTGCAGATGTGCTTTTCGGCGTCATCGGTGCCTTCTTAACAGGCTGCGCTGGTTTCTTTGCCTTGCTTTCCCTAACCTTTCGCCCTTCGATCAAGTCTCCAATGGAGATTTTGAAATCGGGGAACTTCTGGATTTCTGGGAATGCCTGCAAAAGTTCCTTTGCAAACTGATATTCAGGACTCTGACGCTGTTTCCAGAAGGGATATTCTTTCTCTGCTTCAGCATCAAACTGCTTGCGGACTGCAACGTATTGAAGCTGTGCGGGGAGGTATTCTTCCAGTGCATCAATGGCATTCAGGCGAATCTTCCTGACTTCTTCAGCGGAATACTCGACTTCCTGGCCATCTTTGCCTTTCACAACAGCACCGTCAGCGTTCTCTTCGGCCCACCGTCTAACCTGTCGAGCGTTTTTGATTTCATCCTGGACCTCACGCTCTGATTGAAGCGCAAAATACGGATTCAAATCTTTGCCAACTGGAACAACCTCTTTCTCAACAGGCTTTTCCGCTGACTCTAGCTCTTTCAGCTTTTCGGTAAGCTCGTGAATCTGCTTCTCAGCGTCTTTTTTCTGCGCAGTGAGTTTATCAATACGCTTCTGGACGCCTTTTGGCAGACCTTTGGAACTCTGCTCGGTTTCTTCCTCCGTCTCCTTATCCTCATCGGCTTTGTCAGCCTCTTCAGTTTCGGTTTCAGATTCGTTTTCGGCTTCCGTGTCCTCGGTTTCCTGCTCGGCATCATCTGCTTCGCTGGTGTCCTCGGTTTCGGTTTCCGTCTCAGTCTCAGCCTGAGCAGGCTGCTTTTCTTCATCAGCGAAAAGGGACTGGCGCAGAAGTCCGGTCAACTGTTCAGTGTCAATCGGCTTGTTTGGCATCGTGATTTTGGAAGGTTCACTAACCGTTTCGGAGTTTTCGGGCATGTTGCAGAAGGTTTAATGACCGTTCAGAGGTCGGAAGGCATGGTTTGAGACACCAAGAAACTTATGCAAAGCTAATATGCCGTGATAGTGGGTCAAGGGTTGAATTTGACCTCTGTCGAGGCTCGTTCGGCGTATTCCTGTATGATAGCACGCAGATCAATGAGAGCGGCGACCTGTCCAGCATAATGCGCCCTGGTTTCTCCGGTGTTTGCGATGTCCAGCAGGTTGGCTAGTGCGTTGTTATGCTCGCTCTGGATGACAGCATTTAAGGCATCCCAGAACGCCACTGGCCCTTTTGCCAGGGTGAATGCTTCAATCACGTCTGTTTCGTTCATGCCTGCTGGTTTAGTTGTTCGCTAACCGGTGTGACTCCTAGCCTGCCAATGGTGGCATTCTGCTGCTGCTGAATGCTCATCTGAAGGTTCTGGACGTAGTTCTTCAGCAAGGTCTGGAAAACAGGGTCAGCCTGTGCGGCCTGCTGTGCTTTCGGGTTCTTGCTGATGACATCCTGAGCATATTGCAGCCTTGCCTGTGCTGTCGGATCGTTTTCCCGATACATGGGTTCATTGCCCAGCATCATCATGCCGATGTCAGTCTGAACATCCCTGAACATCTGCTCAGAAGCGGCAGTCTGGTCAACGATAAGTTCACGGGCAGATTCAGGTGCAACTGCCTCAATAATCATCTGGATCAGCTTGTTGCGGTTAAGCACGCCACCAGCGTCAAGGGGAACGACAAACTGAGAGATGGCTTGCAGCTTCTTAGCCACAAGATCATTGTCCAGCGTCTGGATATTAAACCGGATGATGAAATCAAAGTTCCCAGCAATATCAGTGATGTTCTGGTTCAGCGGCACGCCGGTAATCCTGACAATCTCCTCCTGCGGCATGTATTGCAGGCACAGGCTGAACATCTGAGAGTACACACGGCTCCAAGTGGCAAGCCAGCGGTTCACAAGCTGCTGCTGCATAAGCTGCGACTTGAGCGGCATAACCGTCAGGCGGTTCAGGCCGAAGTAATTGGCGTGATTGTTCTCGACTCGCTCAATCAGGTTGAACGCAGTCGTAGGCGCACGTCCAGGAGCTTCAAGCCATGAGTAATCATCTGGACGGGTCACAGGAAGCTGAACACCTGGGCCAATCTTGTTGATCTGGCCGATACGTTTCACCACCTTCATCGGCGGCAGCGTCTCAAAAGCAGTCCGGTCACGGATGCTGTCATGCTGCGCCTTGATTTCATCCTGATCGGTCATAGCAATCTCAGGGATGCCACGGCTTTCAGTGATTGGCCTGCGGACTACTTCACGTCTAAACTCAACGAAAGGATAATCACCATGGGCATAATCCAGCAGTTCATGCTTGGCGAAAAGACCTTCCTGAACAAGCGGACTGAACACGGTGCAATAGATGCCTGCGACGCCATCAGGGCCAATCTGGCGAGCATAGGCATAAACAATCTCGATCAGGTTATCCTGCCGAACAATAGGAGCGGCACCCAAGGTCGTGATGGTGTCGAGCGGGTCAGAATACCATGACTGCTTGCCAGCCGTGTTTGCGGCCTGGTCTACAAAAGCCTCGTCCCAGCCGTCATCTTTGACGTGAGAACGAAGCTCAACCTCGGTCATATAGACACGGCGGAAGATGACCCTGGCGTTCTGAAGGTCAATCGTCTCAGGCGGGAAGGCGACCTCATCAAATGGCTTCAGTGCCGTCACCATCGGCAGATTCCTGCGAACGTATGTTTCCTCGATCTTGCCAACACCAGTTTCACGCAGTTCGTTGACCAGCTTCTTCGCATCTTTGACGCTGTATTGTGGAATAGCTGCGGTAATTAGCTGCGCTGCCAGGTCTGCGCTCTCCTTGTTGGCGATAAGCGCAGGCAAATCAGCCAAGGACGATCCTTGCATCTGCTGGGCAATAGCGCCGATTTCATCCATCGTAATGGTCTGAAAGCGTGTTCCTAGCTGCTGATCCCAGCCAACGTGAAAGATGGTCCAGCCATAGTGCAGCCCATACTGTGAACCTAGTTCAGCCTCCCTGGCGATGTCGGCACGCAGCTTTTGGGTGGTGATCCAGTTCATCAGTGTGTTTGCGCCTGATGCCGCTGCCATGTCATTGAAGTCCGTGGCAGTGATGGCAAGCTGGCTGCGTTCAAAACTCGTAGTCAGGAGACATGAAAGCTCGTTGATCGTGGAATCAACAAGGCGATTGCGAACGTCGGAAGCTCCTTCAAATGGGAATGCCTGGCGATTGTTCGGCAGATTCTCAGAATGCTTTTTCCCGTCATCTGACTGACCAGACCAACGACAAAAACGGATGTCATCTGAGTTGGTGAGACGTTCCAAGTCTGCCGTGGTATAGAGGCAACGGGTCAATTCCGTTGAAAGCTCGTTCACGTCTGGCGTTTCACTGTAAAACGTCAGCTTATCGCCGTTGGTGCTGTTCTTGTAGTTCATTAGTAGCTTCCGATTTGTCCCTGGGGTTGGTAACTTGAAATAGTTTCGTCTGACGGATTCATCACCGCAAGGTAGCGCAGAACGTCAACAGGGTCTTTCGTTGCACCCTTGTCTCCGTCTGCTCCTGTCCACTCGCGGAGTGAATAAATAAGATTGCGGCAGTTCTCACTAACATACAACTTAGGCTCATTGTGAAGGGCAATCAAGGGTTCATCCTTGTTCCAGGCCAGCCAGTCATTGATGATGCTGATTCCCTCCTCGACTCGCAGACCTGCGGCAGGTGTGAACCACATCGGGTCTGGATCTTCCTGCAAAAGGTCAATCAGGCTTGTTCCTCCGTCCCTGCCGATGGCCTGTGTTCCGCCTGCCCTAGGGTCAATAAAGCGTTCTGCGATGCTTTCCCGGCCTTCTAGCTGTCGAATAAGGGCTTTGTAGTCGGCTATACCTCTGCCCGCGCCGTTTCGCTGCGCTGTGCCTGGCCTGCCGTCCGCTTTATCACTCGGCAAGGCCCATTCCCCATGAGTGATGTCGGGAAATTCGCGGTAAATGAACTTTCTGCCGTATTCATCCACCCGCAGCCACAACATGAACCAGTTTCGCGCTCCGGCAGGGTCAACGGCCATGTAATTCGTCCCTTTTTCGGGGATTTTATCATGCGGAATCACGTTCCAGTCACCGAATCGAGGGAATTGTGAGCCTGCAAGGCTTTCAGCGTAGCCGTAAGCTCGTATTTTGACCTCGTAACCAGTCCGTCCATGCAGCGCTCGCTGAATTTCGCTAAACGGAGAGTAAGAATTTAGCTCCGAATGATACCACATGATGCGGCCATTCGGTTTGTGGCACTTGGCGACGTGCGGCATCATGCCTTTGTCGCCTCCAGGCACGTTGATCGAGTCCTTTAGCAGGCTTGCAGGCTTCCATTCAGTGATGGATGCGCCAGCCATGTATTCCTTTACGACGCTGGTATATCCTGAAATGGGCGTGAAGGTCAGCACCATCTTGCCTCGACGACTTGCGAGACGATAGCGAAGCGTTTTCAGCCAGTCATTGTTCACCTCTTCGTCAATCCAGAGGAAGTCAATCTCACCACCTTCGATGACCTTCATATCCTGGGACTGGTTCAGGAACCAGCACTGACTGCGATTAGGCAGCACGAAGGTGTTTTCACTGAAACCGTTCTTCTGCGTGAAGCTGACGTTAGTGATTTTGGTCTTTTTGGCGGTCTTGAACTCGGCAGGAAGATACTTGTAAACCAGCGGCTGCTGCATCTGGACGCTGCTCATGTTCGTGGTATGCACGCACCACACTCGCTTGTCAGGATTACGGCTCAACACCTGGGCAACCCGCTTTGCAGCATATTCAGACTTGCCTGCTCGGTTACCTCCCAGGATAACAAGCTCGTTAACCTCTGGATCAGACAGCAGCGAATCAGCGGTTTTCCAGTGCTCCGGCTCGTAACCATGCCGGTAAGGGTCCATCTTCTCCGCCAGAATCTTGTCCTCACGTAGCTGAAGCCTCCTGACCACCTCATCCATGCCGACCTTCTTCACCAGGGCTGCAATCGTCTCAGGAGACGGTGCCACCAGGATCGGATGCGGAGTCGGGCGATACTGCCCTAGGTTCTCCTTTGTGACTTCAAGCTGGAACATGCAGGGCTAGACGCTCACCACTTCGTTTTATCCGCCCAGTACGCCGCTGACATCTTACCTTTCTTGATATTCTCGGCATGTCGAGCTTTGAAGGACTCGCGGCGGTTCTTGTAGCTTTCACTTTCGCCCTTTTTAGGCGGTGAACCGGTCACACCTTGCTGCCCGAAACGGATCGTTTTCACCTGTTCGCCCTGCTTGGCGACCACAACATGGCTTTTCGTTGGATGTGATGGAGTGCGTTTAGGCTTGTTGTAGCCAGAAACGCCAACTCTAGCGAGACGTGGGTCTTTGCTCATATTTTTACGCTACTTCCCCTTGATTCACTTGCAAGGGAGAAGATATTGCGGCAAATCAGGTTCGCTCCGTCGCAGGTTGTGACCCGTCCTCCTGCGGTGAACCGCAAAAGGGCCAGCACTCTGCGACAGTGTTGGCCTTTTTGTTGGTTACTTGCCCACCGTCCAAGCAAAACAGGGCAGCGAAGCGGAGACGTTAGCAAGCTCGACACGCCAGCATTGAGACGCTGTGCTTTCCGTGGCTGAACGGAATATCTCGCAGGGGGCGCAAGTTCCAGGGCGAGTCTAAACAAGCCTGGATGGTCGCCTTTCCTCACCACCATTTCCATGGGGGGAGGGGGGGTCTTGGCAGAGAGAGAGGATTTAATCCTTCTTCAGCAGGTAGTAAAACATAAAGCTGAAGCCGATAAAATGGATTAGAAAGTCAATCATAGGTTTTTGGTCAGTTCTTCCTTGGCAATCATTACTTCCTCGCCGGTTTCAACGACTTTGACGCACCATTCGCCATTCCAGCCATCCTGGTCTGCACCAGGGTAAAGAGGCTGGACGATGCTCTTAGCCTTCACGACGACCTGTTTCAGCCCGTCCATGGTGCTCACCCAGGTGCTGTTCCGCAGTTTCACTGCTCCTGGGAGTCCGTAGGGCATGGTTTATCGTGCTTCTTGATGATCTTGCCGATTTCATGGGCTGCAACTCGGTAAGTTCCAGCGATGTTTCCACAGCACTGCTGCCAGGGTGTAATCTCGTTCGGCCTGGCACCATCTGGCACCTTACCTTGCTTGGCATACCCTAGCGCCTCCTTCAGGAACATCTGCTGAAGAGTCTTTAGATCGTCAATGATGTTCATTCTTTTTCCTCCATCCCTGCCCTGGTGACTTGCCAGCCTTGCGGCGATGCTGCCGGACAGATTCAAGAGTGACTTCCATGCGATCAGCGATGACCTGATTAGACTCTGACCAGTCCACTTCAGCCCACATCTTTCGCCTAGTGACTAGATCATGCGTTCTTTTGGCCTTTGCACGCTCTCTAGCCCTGCGCTTGGCATAGCACTTCGGCCCCAAAACAAAGCCAGGAATGGCCTTTTCTTTACAACAGATGCAGAGTCCCGCAGCTTTACGCCGTGCATACCAGGATTTTTGGTCATTCATGGCTTGGCTGGGGTGAGGCAAAGGGTTGTAATCGGCTCAACCTGCAACTCGTTGTTGGCGTTCATCCAGGCGCACATGAGGGACAGAGGATCAACGTGCGTCACCGTCATCACCGGCCCGCCAGACTTGAGCCGCACGGTGTCGCCCACGGCGGGCGTCCAGGGCTCGGCTGGCTCCGGCTCGTCGGCGTAGCGCCAGCCGATGATTGATACCGTCTCAACGCCCCAACTCCAACATTTAGCCTCCATAGCTCCATCGTAGCAATCTGGGCTGTTGCTGATACAAAACACTCTTCTACCGCCATCACACGGCATCGGATCGCCGGGCTTGTGCCGGGTCCAGGTGTAGCCGTGGGCTTCAAAGGTGGCGGGCTCGTCGGGTTGCTTCTCACTTTCACCGGACAAATCCGGTTGTCCTTCACTCTTGGGCGGTTCGTTCACGCCAACGGCCTGCCCCTCGCCACGGGCGGCGGCGATGAGTCTGGCGCGGACGGCTTCGGCGGACTCCTTGAATCCACCTGGGGTTGAGATATTGATAAAGCCAAGTACATCCACCGGCACCGCCTCCATGCGCCGGATGGCCTGGGCCAGCACCACGGCGGGCGTCCAGGGCTGGGCTTCCCAGGTTTCCCGAAGCTCGGCCTGAAAATCCTCATAGGCTTTTGCGTTCTCTGGAGTCCAGGGCTGGGCGGGCTCGGGCTGGGCCTGCGGCGCATACTCCGGCACCATGTGCAGGTCGTCGGGGTGGACGACGTAACTCTCTGGACGCAGGCACCATGTCCAATTAGCATCTCTAGCCCACTCCATGTCGTGCGTGCGAATCCTTACCCCTGCCTTCGCATAGGCTTTCAACCGGGCGTAGGGGTCTTGCTTCTCACTTTCACCGGACAAATCCGGTTGTTTCTCGTTTTCGGGAGGCTCGTTCACGACAACAGGCGTCGGCGCATAGGCCAGCGTGCCGACAGGGCCGGGCTTCTTATCGGGAATCTCCGTGATTTCGATGCGGGTGGAGGGCTTGTCCTGCCCCTCGCCACGGGCGGCGGCGATGAGTCTGGCGCGGACGGACTCCAATGCCTTTTGGGCAATGCGGTGTGGAGCGTCTTTGTAAACTTTCCAAATTTCCTCCTGCGGCACGGCCTCTATGCGCCGGATGGCCTGGGCAAGGCACTCAGCCTCGATTGCCGGGCGGGCTGCGGCCACGACGGCCTGGGCTGCGGCTTCCCACGGCGCCTTCAAATCGTTAAGGTAACTCCAAGTGTTACCTGGACAGAAAGCATCAAAAGCCACCTGCCCCAGACTGATGCCAGCATCAGACTGGATGGGCGTGCGCAGGGCGGCGAGTTCGGCCTGGGCCTTGTCGTGCTCAGACCGCCAAAAGTCGGCGTTTTTGCAGTATCGCAAAGCATCCGCCTCCCATTTTTCACGCTCGGCCTTGAGGCTGGCAATCTCTGCGGCCTGCGGCCTGGCGGCGTCGTAGGCCTGGGCGATAGCGAGGCGGGCGGGAGCTTCGTGCTCCCAATCATCGTGTGATGATTTGTAGTCTAAATAAAACTCGTCTATCTGCTGAAACGCCGCATCTATCGCCTCCTGCTGGCCGGGCCATGGGCTGGGCTGGGCCTGCGGGCGATCGGGCAGGGCTGCTTTCAGATTGGCAATCTCTCTCTCATGCCAGTCCACTAAAGCACGGGCAAGGCGCATTTCACCAGCATTCATCTCACCGAATTTAAGCCTGATTTCTTGATCTGTCATAGTGTGTTATGGTTGAATTTATCCCGGTATTTTCGCACCCGCCGGGGCGGTCGTTGGCCTTGGTGACGCAGGAGGCGCTGCAAAGTCTTTATGCCGCTTTTATGAGCGTTAGAAGCCAGCCAAGAATGGAGATGGCTAAAGTGATGATGATTGCTGGTTTCATGGTTGAGTTTGTGTAAATTGAATGCCTGCCGCCGCAACGTCCCTCGGCTTGCACCGTGAAGGCATGTGCTCGTTGCGCTTCCCGCGATTCGGTCGGCCAGCACAGGCACGGCAGGCAAAATTTGCGGGTTACTAGGCGGCCCATTTCGATCAGGTACCACCCTGACATACTACGGCCCGCTTTTCACCCGCTGGGGATGCCGGTGCTGGTAAGGCATGGCAGAGCCCCGAATTGGTTGATGTAAAGATCAGAACTTACCCAGCCTCCTAGGCTGGAACTTGGCAACTAGGTTTTCACCATCCTGACGGACAGGGATCACCATGCCGGGAACGAAGTAACGTGAATCCTTGCACTGGCAAAGCCTGTCACTGCCATTGTGAGTGACAAGCAAGACACGAAGATTGACAAATCGAGTATGCTTAACAACAGCCGTATCACTCTCCCTGAGCATCCTAGCCAGTGCAGGCTCGTTCTGCACCTCCTGGGGAGCTTCCACAGGCTTTTCAGCCGGTTCCGGCTCGACTCCGACAACAATCTCAGGTTCCTGCACCTCCACAGGAGCAACAAGCTGGCGCAGCGCTTCCTGACCTGCCTTGGTCAAGTATGACTTGTTATAACGTCCGACAATCCAGTGCTTGCCTCGCTTTAGGCTGGCTTTAGCAGACTTAGCCTGCGCAGGAGACATGCCAATGCTGGCAGCGTATTCGTCGAGGAGGATGGCTTTAGTTTCGCTCATGGCAGAACTCACTAGAGGGCTGTTCCAGAATGTCAAGCAGGCTTTCAATGTCGTCCTGCAACTCATCCACAGAGGCGGCGTCTATCGAGTCCGCATCCTCTTTGTAGTGGTCCAGGACGATAAGGCACTCTAGCAGGGCGCTAACACAGCGCTGGCGAAGGGAAGTGGACATGGGCTTTTGTGATAAATTTTTCGACAGAGGGACTCATCAGCCTTTTTCGCTGTCGCTAGAAATCTGACCCCCGCCCCCCATGCTGCGACTCAATAAGGCTGGCTTGTTGCGACTCAACACTGGCTCGATGGTGTAGTTCGTTGATCTTGATGGCGTTAGCTTGGCTGCGAGGACTTTTCATTACGCTTATTAGATGTAGTTAAGCCTCTCCAGTCTCAATAGCTCCGCCATCGTTGACCTCGGTGAACTCGCCCTCGATAACGATGTTATTCGCCTCAAACAGCGAGTTAACGCTTTGATGATCAACACGAAGCCGGTGCTCAACCACGGTTTGAGGCTGGTCATGGAGCGCCTGGATTTTGTCAATGGCAATCGCTATGGCGATGGGTAAACTCGCCAGTGGTATCTGCTCGACTTGCTCCTCTAGTTTAGTCGCTCCCTTGCTCACGAACCTGCTCAGTGTCGCTGCTGTGCTTTTCTTCCATGCAGCCAGGTTAAAGCTAGGATCGTTCTCCTCTGCCTTGTCACGAATAGCTGCCACGGTGTGAGTGGACAGTCCATGCTCGTTAGCTACGGCAACCATTCCTGTGCCTGACCTGAGTGCTTCCAGGACGCTCTTCTTAATCTCCTCTGGCACCTTTTCCCCTGTGCTGGGTGTGCTCTCTGTTCTTAGCTTTCCTTCCATGTTTTAGCCCTCCTTGTTGGTTTCCGCTGTGTTGATACTGCTTTAGTCCTGCGCTTCTTCTTTTCGGCCTCTCTGCCCCATTTATAGCCCTGTGCCATCAGATGTTCCCAGGCTGGGAAGAAGATTGTTTCCATGCACCTGACTATTTGCTCCTCTTGATCTTCGGTTAACCCAAAGCCTACACCTGAAATAGCCAGGGCTGCATGCATAGCCTCATGCCTCAGGGTGGTGACAGTGTTTGAAGCGTCTCCCTGCATATCGGAGCGCAGGAGGATAGTCCTGGAGTCATGGCAGTAGTTGCCATAATCCTCGATATCAGCCCAGAGGATGTGAACCTTTTGCCCTCCTATTTCGATGAAGGCCTTCATTTCCAGTCTCCTTTGTGGCACATGGCTCCAATGATCCCGTAGTTTGCCAGGTCTAGCCAGCTATCTAGCTGACTTTCGTTCTGGGGTTTGCCCTGTTTGAGTAGATTAGCCAGCCTTGCGGTCTTGTCATCGCAGCGGACTAGAACGCCGAACTCCCCATGCCTGGCGATGTTCTGCGAGCCATAATCCTGCTGTTTCCGGTCTAGTGTCTGGATGTTTTCAAGGGCCAGGATTAGTGCTCTGCGTCCAATATCGGTCTTAAGTCCCAGGCTGTCAGCAATGTTGTCGTAAAAGTCAGGGTCCATATTATGCTTGTTGAGGTTCACGAAACTTGAAGAATCTGCCCATGAAGTCCAGTTCGATATGCCAGAACCTTTCGCCTGTCCTGTTCTTCTCGCAAGTGAGAATACGCTTATCGTCCTGGTTCTCGACTTTGGACAGAAAAAGGATGTGGTCGGCATCCTGGCCGATGGCCCTAGACTCTCTAAGCTGGTTGTTGTCGTTAAGCTGGCTTGCTGTAAGAATGACCTTCTGTGACTTCACAGCGGTTCGTTTCAGCCGTCTGGATATGCTGGCAACCAGTTCTTCCCTGGTGCCACCTTTCCGGCCTTCGTCCTCCATGAGTTGGAGATAGTCTACCATAACGATGTCTGCATCTGATTGCTCGATGTCGGCTAGAATCTCTGTCGCTGAAGCTCCGTTAATATCTACGATGTCAGCTTTGGCCTTGTGGAGTCGCCTGATTGCCTCATGGAGTGCCTGTTGCTCTGCCCTGCTCATTAGACCTTGCCAAACTGTCTGGTTGTCCAGATTACCCTGGCTGCACAGGATGCGGTAAGCCTGCTCCTGCTGGCTCATTTCGAGAGGATAAATCCTGACTCGCTTGCCCAAGTCCAGGGCAGATTCCAGGAAGTTCTGCATCAAGACTGACTTTCCGTCACCTGGCTTGCCTGCGATGACCCAGACTCTTCCTGGCTGCATCCCCTGGGTTTTCTTGTCTACGGTCGGGAAACCGGTGCTGATCCCTGGAAGGCTGTGGCCGTGCAAAGTCCTGCGCTCAATCTCCTCGATGATGTCCACCGATAGCTCGCTGATAGGCTTGCTAGAGAGCGGTTTGCCTGGGACTTTTCCGGCATCAGCTAGGATGGTTTCAGTCTCAGCAATCGCTGCTGGAATATCGCTCCCCTGACTTGCTGCCGTTTCTAGCGTTTCTGCGGCCTTTTTAAGCGCTTCAATACGTTTCCGCACCTCATACCCTTGGCGAATGCTGGAAAGCAGTTTTGGGGCGTTTGTGTGCAAAACAGGGCTGGTCCAGAGTTCGGTGAGCCGTGAAGCTCCTCCAAAAGCCTCAAGATTCCCTTTTTCGCGTAGTTTTGCGGTGATGAGGATGAGGTCTGGCGCTTCCTCCCTGCCGATGGCGTCAACGAGTTCCCGAAACAGGGGGCGGTTCTCATCGCTCCACATGTCGCTGGTGACGGCATGGAGGGACTTTCGCAGCGTCTCTGGGTGCTGGGCGAAGATAGCCAGCAGGCTTTCCTGGGTTGCGTTGGTGATGGTCACAAGCTTATCCTCGGCTGTGTTGTGGTTGTCGCTGGCTTCTCGTCCTCCCATCGGCGCTGATTCAGGTAGGTCGCAGGATGCGGGATGAATGCACCTTGGTCTTTCGTCCAGCCGTCCTGGCGAGACTGCCAGGCTAGAGCGGAAAGCACGGTTTGCAAGTCAGGCTTCAGCTTTGACCAAGCCTTTTCTGCTGCTCCTTTCCCGACCTTTCGAGGGTAGGCTTGCCAGAACTCCGTGAAACCTATGGAAGTATTATTGGATATTGGATATTGGTTAGAACTAACGTTCAACGTCTGTTCAGCAGGTGTTGAACATCTGTTGGATCGTACACTAGCAGAAGCCTTTCCTGCCCTGGTTACAGCCTCCCTTTTGGCGTGTGCCTTTGCAATCTCATGATCGGCTCGATGATGCCTAAAACCAGCATCAGTTTGCTCGAAAAACTTCGTCAAAATGTATGCAACTTCGTCATGGTGTTGCATCATTCCAACAGAACGCGCAATGTCTGTTGAACACATGTTGAACGGATGTTCAGCAAGATAATAAGCATCAAGCAAACGCCTGTATGCCAGATCCTCAATTAGGCTAAGACCGCGAGTGTGGGCGGCATAATCGCCAATGTGAAAAGGGTAATAGTTCAAGCGTTACTTTCCTCCTCAGTAATTTGTTCTACGTGCTCGTATGGAACAGCATGAAGCGGACAGTTCCCATTGTAAATAAAGATGCCTTCAATACCTTTGTATCCCTTGCCGTGATGATTGTCGAGAATAGGGCAGAGGCATCCTTTTTTAACGGCTTCTAGTGATCCTGGTGATGGAACTTCGTGTGTCATGGTTTGATGAAGGGTTTGAGTTTGGTGAGGGCGGACATTGTATTTTTACCCTCCTGCGTGTTGATCCACTGTTGCTCAGTTAGAGCGACAAGGTTCGGCGTAAACCTTTCAAAGTATTTGAGCATGTGGTAGGAAGAAGTGATCGCCTCCCGCATGGCCTCGTTTTCAGCCCGTGCGGCGTCTCTCTCGCGTTCAAGTTTGCGGGCAAGTCTGAGCGTGCCATAATATCGGGCATTCTGCGTGCTCCCGACCATCTTACTTTCCAGCGCATCCGTCTCCGGCGTTGGTGTTTCGGGTGTCGTGCTCATGCCTCGCCTCCTTTCCAGAGGTTGAGGATGAAGAGAAGGCGCTGTTCGCCGAGCTTGTCACGTCCGTATTCTTGGCTGTTGTAGTCATCTTCCAACGCCTCGATCCCAGCCAAAGCGATGCGGCAGGCAAGCGGGGACATGGTTTGTGCGCGATTGTCAAAAACAGCGTCAGCTTTTTGCTGTTCGGTGAAAAACGGGCCTACATCAACGCGGTTAAGTCTAGCCTTCTCCGCCTCGGTAATGTGCTGTTTGAGTGCGGCTTTTAGGGCCGCGAGTTTTTCGGTTTGTTCGGGTGTCATGGTTTCCAGAGGTTGAGGGTTTTCAGGAGGGCTTCGCAGCGATGGGCGGCGGTGGCGTGGATTGCCCCAGCAAAGCGAGTTCCACCAGCTTCCCAATACTGAATAAGTTTGTTAGCATAATCGTTCCATTGCAGCGGCGTCAGCTTCTCCTCCAACTCATGCACGGCATTAAGGTCGTTCAGGTAGTCGGGAAGTTGTTCGAGATGCCAAGGCGAATTACCAGGGCGATACCATGCCATGATTGCTTCATGCTTGATGCTGCTATTTGCAGATGGAGAGTATTTCCATCCAGCCCATTCAGCCAGGGCAATGCGTTGTTCTTCGGGTGTCATGGTGTCTGTTTCTTGTGATTCTCGTAGGCGGCGAGGGCTCGCGCGGCGCTGTCGTGCTGGCTATACACAACAGATTGCTCTGAATCTTCACTTCGGCCTAATGCGTAGAGGTACTCAATTTCAGTAAAACCTTTCAAAGCCTCCGCCAGCCTGTCAGCCAGGGCGGTCATGGCAATGAGTTCGGTTTCAAGCTGGCGGGCAAACTCCGCCGACACGGGATCAGGCGGGTAGGACTTGGACTTCTTGAGACTTCGGCGCTCGGCGTCAGTTCGTGGTGTTTTCACTTTGCACCTCCTTCCAGCGCGGCGATGAGGACGTCAACGTAGCGATAACGAGCTTGTTCTCTGGAGTATTTAGGAACTGGAGAACCGTCAGGTGTGCCATACATCGTGGTGCATTGTTTGAACTCCTGATGATGACGAATGTCTTGTTCAGAAGCCTGCCCAGCCAGCCGTTCGCGCCGTGCCTTGGCAATCATCTCGTCAAGCCAGGGCGTGCCGGAGCAGGGCTGGCCTGTGACAAGGGCGGCGTGCTCGATGGCGGACATGCCTTTGTAGCCCCACCAAGGTTTAGCGGGCGTCGTTTGGTTGTCGTCGTTCATGGTGTTGGTTCCTTTCGTGGTTACTTCCCAGGCTTGCTGCATGGCCTCCATGCGTTTGCGTCCCAGCGTCCAGTGTCGGGGATGGAGTAGTTGATTTGCCAGCGTTCAGCCAGCTCGGTCCAACGATACTGGACTGGCAGTCCGACATTGTTAATGCAGACACCGATAGGACTAGCATAGAGCACCTGAAACCAGTGGTCGGTATCGCAACGAACAACGCTCCCAGGCGGGCAGTCCTCCGGCCCCAGCGGCACCTGGGCGGCAGGCTCTGGCTCGGTTGGCGGCGTGGCCTCGGCGGCGGGCAGGCTAGACTTAATGGCTGCAAGCTCCGCCTCCACCTTCTCAGCCCTGGCGATGGCCTCGGCAAGGGCCTGGCTTTCGCGGCGTGGCAGGGCGGCGAGGAAGGCGCGGAGGCGATCCTCAAAACTGCGCGCTTCGCCATACAAAAGCACAGTCCAAGCGGCTCTAATCTCTTCATCCGTGTATTCGCCGCCGCCAGCCAGGAACGGCGCGAGAGCCTGGTTGGAGAGCGCGTGCTGGATGACGGCGCGGCGGGATGTTGTCTGGGAACTCCAATCCTGCAAATGATATGGCCTGGTGGTAAGCCTATGCTCGATAGGCTCATTAAACGCCTCGTCAGCGACTTGTTGGAGGATGTTTTCGGGAATGTTCATGTTGTTAGTGAAGAAGTGAGGAAAGTTCCTGAATCTGGCTCCTCGTGATGACTGCCGCTTGTGCTGCTGCAATGGCTTCAGCCTGGCGTTCCTTGTGCTGTGCGTGACGCTTTGCAACGGATTCCAGTTCAAGGTCACGAGCGTTCTGCTCTAGCTTATCAATTAGGGTCTGAATCTGTGTTTTGCTGAGTATCATTGGTTCTGTGTGTTGAGTTTGTCCTTCCTTCTCTGCGCTCTCTTAGCCCTGCAAGGCTGGCAGTCCTTGCACTTCTCCTGCTCTTCTAGCTTTGCTCGGCATCTTGTGCAGAGTCTTTGATCCTGACAATCCTGCCGCCATTTCAGTGACCTACTTGCCTTTGATTTACGTTCCACATGGTTGCGTAGAGCATGTAAATGGCATAATCCACTGTAGACGAAGATGCCAGGAATACCCATGTAGCCCTTGCCCTGGTGGTTGTCCATCACAGGGCAAACGCAGCCTTGTTTGACCGCTTCGTCAGAACCTGGGGATGGAATCTTCATGCTTCGGCCCTCCATGCAAAGAACATATCCCTAGCCCATTCCTCTGCTGTCCTGCGCCACCAACCGGAGCGGCTAGCGGCATCAATCGCATGTTTGATCCGCAGTTTGCGCCAGCGTCGAGCATAGCACATCTGAAAGGCTGCGGATTGTCTAGCCCTTTCGTAGCCGGTCATGGCTAGCATTAGGTTTATCGTGATTCGTGATGGTTTCATGTTGGTAATCTCGGCTGAGTATTACATGCGCTCCCAGCGAACGGCTTCCTCTGCGTTGATGAGGTCATCATAGTCAACGGCAGCACCGTCTGGCCCGGTGATCTCGTAGGTCACATACGAGTTCTCTCCGTTGCGACGGCGGATGGCCTTGAAGTGCTTGCTTTTGGCGCGAACAGCTGCGACCAGACTGCGGTGGCGGGACAAGGGGCGGTTGTTGAAGGTATCGGTAAGGGTGAACATATCGGTGTTGTGTGTGTTGTTTGCCTGCGTGTAGGATGCGCAGCCCCCAGGTGAGGTTACTTGAGAAAAAATTTGCAAGTTGCTTCAACAATTTCAAACATTGCAACATCAGACTGATGCTTACCTGCTGACATTTCCTGATACAAATTAACCAATCCTGCCCTTTGAAGAGCAGGTTTATGACTGCCAAGCATTGACATCAAAACATTTTCCGCAGCTTCGCGCTTCCGTTTATTTGCTTCCCATCGCTCGTTACGGAATTGACGAGCAAGATTTTCATTATTGCCAATCTTTGCATAAAGTTCATTGGCAGCACAGCAAGCGGATTTGTATTCTTGCAGATCGGCTTGGAGAGTATCATTGTTCATATTGGTGTTGTGTGTGTTGTTTCTCTGACACCGGCATATTGCCAAGCATTCCGAACTTGGCAAATTATTTTAGCAGAAAAGTTCTAAATCGTTGATCCTGAGGGTAAAGATTCTTCTTCCTGGGGATGAAAAACCCGCTCTTTCAGCGGGCTTTTTCGGGGATCGTATGCGTCAACTGCTTTCAGCGCATATTGTAGCGAGTTGATGACCTTGCGGTTAGCCTGCCAGTCGTCGAGCAGATGACCCATGATGAGGTTTATATGAGCCTTTACCGTTTCCTTGTTCGTCCTGAGCATGTGTTGTGATGAGTGGTTGATTTGTTTCGCGTAAGAGCGTGAAAAAGTCCTCTGCACGCAAGATGCAGAGCCATTCTTTACCGTTCCGCTTGTGTGCTACGACAGGCATTTTTGCATCACCAGCATCACGCTGTGCCTGCTCCATCCAGTGATACGGATTGCCTGCTTCGACTCGCTTAACCTCCCAATGTAGTCCTGGAAGGCTTTCACAGATTACGTCTGGGCTGTCTGCACCGCCTGAGAACTGCTGACCTCTGCGAGCATCAAATCCCTCGTTGCGCAACTGGTCACGCCATTCTCGCTCGCCTCTAGCTCCCTTTGCTCGGCTGTTGATCGGCATTTTCGGAAGATGGTATCGTAGTTTGTTTCGTATGCGGCCAGGTTAACCGGCCTTGGAGAGTCGCCCTTGCCTGCCATGTTAGTAGTCCTCCGTGTTTAGCTCCGCCTCGTTCAGTGTGTATTCAGAGCAAACTGGCAACACTTCCATGATGTTGTCAATGTGGTAGCCAATGGCGAGCAGACCGGCCCTGATTGCATCAGCAACTTCTGTGATGTTGCTATCCTCATGGATCGTGATTACAGCCTTCGTGAAGGGTGTTTCGCTGAGTTCAAAGGTGATATTCATGTCAGTGCGTTGTAGAGGCTTTTGGCTACCTTGTCCCACTTGTTCTGCGCTGGTTCTTCCAGCTTGGTCTTTACCTTCAGTTTTTCGTGGAGATTCTTGATCTCTTGTTCTAGCTCCTGAATACGTGTCAGAAGCTCTGCGTTTGTTGGTTCGTCTTGCATAGTGTGTGGAAAAGAGGGCTGCTTCACTGAGTGCTGTCTTGGCTATCCAGTCCTGCCCAGCACCATGGACACAGGCCACAAAAAGCCGCTGGAAATCATGGTGAAGCAGCCCAAAGGGTTAGTTACCAGGGAATTTCATCTTCTGGGTCAGCTTTCTTGGCAGCAGGCTTTCCGGCGCCATCCTTGGGCTTAACGGCCAGCGAAATGAACCGCTTGCCTCCCTTGCTGGTTTTCTTCCAGGCGCTGATCCAGTAATCTTTACCCTCGACATTCAGCGTGCCGGTAAAGTCAGGATGGGTGTCCTTTTCCTTGCGGTCATTGTCGAAGATCGTTCCACTATTCGTGTTATCGTATTCTTTGCTCATCTGGTTTCTTTCTAGTTTTGATTTCCTTAACCGTTTTCTTAACCACCCGAACGAATGTTTCAGGTGTGATCTTTAGCGCTCCATCACTCCAAGCATTCAGCCGGTGACAGAGGTCAGCACAAGCTGCACTCTTTAGCCAGGTTGCTCCGCCTTGCCAGTCAATCATGTCCTCTTTTAAGGGTGAATAAATAGGTTCAAGCGTCACAGGATCAACGATGCCAGCCAGAATCCCCTTCACGGCATCCTGGACTGACACCTTGATGATCTCGACATAAAGCCAGCAAAGACGGTTTTCCTGCCCTCTCACAGGGTCACACCAGAAATCCCACTCTGCTACTTGTTGGCCCATGTCAGTCCTCTTTAGCTGCCCATTTGGGAAGGTTCAATTCCATCGGGTAAGCACTGATGCCAGGCCAGTCGCCAGTGTCGAAACAGCGGCGATAGGTTTTCAGGTCTTGCATGTATTCACGCCGTCCCTGGTCAACCATGTCCTGACCAACGATGTAAACGCAGGAAAGATATGGTGGCTTCTTTTCCTGAGCGACAAGCAGAAACGTGCCATCCTGACCGGTTACTGCCTTCAAGGAGTCCAGGTAGAATGCAGCCTGGACGTGATAGCGAAAGTTCATCACAGAGCGCAGGAATGCTGAAGGACTTGCGTTGTCTGTGGTCTTGTAGTCCACAATCACGCCATCCTTGCGGATTGCGTCCATTCTAGCTCGACATTGCACGTCTTGAACCTGGTCAATCCAATACAACGAGGCTTCGACAAACTCAATATTCTGGACTGCGTTTCGGCAGGCTTTGTCAGCATAAAAAGCGTCCTTCATGCCTTCAAGCTGCTGTGCCTCATCTAGCGTGATAATGGTTCGTCCTGCTGCTTCACGCATAGCTTGAGCATACGTTTCTTTGCCTTCCTTAGTCCTGCGGTCACAGGGAGGAAGAACAAAGACTTCATCGTCGAACTTGTCAGGTTCTAGGATGACAGTATGAGCAAGCGTTCCCCAGCGCATAGCTGGCGTCTGCTCCTCTGGGTTGTTCTTCCTGTGAAGGTAGAGAGCAGGAGCGTGCCGGATCAAATCAAGGCCATGCTTGCTGATGCCTGCACTGCTGTGATAGGCCGCAGCCTCCATCTGTATGATAATCTCATTCATGCTTCCACCTCCTTGGCTTCCAAATAGATATAGATGCGGGTCAGTTCACCTTCATCGCACTCATCAAGATTGGCCTTGTTGAGTTTGAGCAGCAGCCCTGGGACAGTAGCCTTTGCCAGCTTGTGCTGCCGGATGGCAGTCTTGAGGTCAACAGGTTCAGGCTCGACAACGGGCGCAGGAGCTTCACCGGCGGAAAGCCATTCAACTAGCCGCTTGCCGGATTCGGCAGTGATGACCTCCGGTTTCCCGTCAAAGAGACGAGTGCGGTCTTTCTGAGCTTCAGCCATGTGCTGCGCGTTGATGTTCCAGCAGACAGTAAACTCGAAATCAATGCCGTCCCGCTGCTGCGGATCCATGCCGGACTTCTGCACTTTGCCTCGTTCGTCCATTGAGTAACCCTGCTTGGCTCGCACAGTAGCTATGATATGAGCCTTTGACCTCATCATGGACTGAATGAAGCGGTCGTGACGAGGGGTGACTTTCGCCCAATCCTGGAACCTGTCGCCTAGCTTTGTTTTGATGTCGAGGCATCCACCAGGGCCAGACCATTCGTGCGTGATGCTATCAATCACGATGACCTCATAACCGGCAGATTCCGCCGCCTCGATTGCCTCAATGAACCGTTCCGGCGCATATGGCGGCGACAGTTCCAGAACGTCAAAGTCGAACCGGTCAGCGTAAAGTGAGGCGCTGCCAGCCTCGGTGTCGATAAACGCGATCTTCTTGCCAAGCTGGCTGGCAACGGTAAGCGCTGCCGTAGTCTTGCCAGAACCGCTGGCACCGGAGAAAAGCAGGCGTGCTTTAGCCTGCGCTTTAGTGGCTTTCTTGAACATAGTGTGGCGTGTTGAGGTTACAGGAACATGCAGGCAATACCTGCACCGATGACGAGGCAGACAAGGCAGGCCAGAAAGGCTTCTGCGAGGTCGTGCATCCTCTTCATTGCTGCACTCTTAGCGAGCGCTTTCTGGCGATTCTCTGTGTCATAATCAGCAGGAATGGCCTGCTGGCGTTTGCTTCTCTCGATCATGGCCTGTTGAAAGGCCGTGGTGTGGTCGGTGATGCGGTCAGCATTGCGACCGATACGGCGGACTAGTGTTGTATTCATGTGTGAATGCCTTGCGGCTCGACCACCTAGAGCGAGCTTTTTTCAGCCGTCAAACACTTTTTCAGCCAATAATACGATAAAGATTGGCCTGCATCCTGACGCCATCAGAGCGCTTCGTTGCGAACCGCTTTGACTCTACCTTTCCAGCCTCGATGGCCTTCCTCAGGTATTCCATCGTGGAAACACGCTTGCGGCCGATCAGTTCTTCAATCTGGTGAATGCTTACCCACTCCGGCCCAGGCTCCTCTGCAATCGCGTCAACGGACAAGGCATTAAGCCATCCCGTAACGTCTGAAGCTGGTTGGCATCCACCAGGTGCCGTTGATTTCTTTCGCTTCGTTGACGACGTAAGAACCGTCTTGAAAGATTGCGCCGTAGAGGAATCCGTTTTCATGTCTTAGGGTTGATGTGTGTCGCTTATTATAATCCTGGTCCACATTCAGCAGAGCACCTGAAGAATGTGCAGTTCTGCGGCCATCTATGGCACCAAAGGTGCAAGAGTCAAACGCATGGATATGACCGAACAGGCATGAGCCGTAAATCTGTGCGTGCTGCTTGGCAGCATAAACACCGTGGTGAAAACCATGCAGCATTTTCAACTGACCGAAGGACAGAACACCGTGTCTTTTGTGGTATGGCTTCCATTCACATTGGAGCTTACGAAGCTGGTTCTCTAACTCTCCGCAGAGCTTGCGGGCATAGTCAGCTTTGATTCCTGCTGTGGCATTCTCTGCAAGCTCGAAAAGCCGGTCATCATGGTTTCCCATGAGGAAATGAGATGGCTTCCAGGAGTGAATGAAGTCCATTCCGGCATTCCAGTCGTCCTGCATCGTCTCACATTGCTCTTCTGCCGAAGCTCCACGGCGAAGCGGACGAAGGTCAAAAAGGTCGCCACCGAAAACACGCAATTCAGGCTTGAAGTCCTTGGTGAAGTCTTTCAACACCTGCACTGCGGCCAGGTTCTGTCTGTCTCCATGAAGATCAGTAGCGAAGATGAACCTCTTCATAGATGAGATGATTAGCGCTTACCTGCTTTACGCGTCGCAGCCTTTTTGGTGGCATAGGCGATTGCAACGGCCTGCTTCTGAGGTTTGCCAGACTGCATCTCAGTTTTGACGTTCTTGCTAAACGTCTTGGCACTGTATCCTTTTTTAAGGGGCATAGGTTATTTGGTTGCCAGCTTGATTGCTGATTGTTCACTTTCTCTTACTCCAAGCAGAGCACCGGCCATGTTGTAGACACGATACTTGCCAGAAGCAGATTTAATGATGCGGTTTCCCTTAGAGTCAACAAGGATATTCGGTGATGCAGGGTCAGGCTGGAAACGAATGTCAGCAGACTCAGGGTTGAACCGCTGGGAAAGCGGGATCACGTTGCCGGACTCGTCGTAAGTCACGGGGTCGGCGGATTTTGCAACGGTTGGCTTATAGATTTGAACAACCGTATCAAAATGCATTCCTTTTTGGTATTTATATACTGCGTCAGGCTCGCCTTTAGTTGGACTAAATAACTGGCTTTCGGTGGGTTGGCCCCGTTCAAAAAATTCGCCATTTTTCGGGAAACCTTTGGCGTTATTGACCGCATTTCTGATCTTTAAGAAGTATTTTTTTGGAGTGCCGAACGGTTGGGAATCTCTCCAATCAAAAGCAAACCAAGAGCCTTTTTTGAAGGCATCGAATGTAGCTTTTGAAGCATTCCATACTTCTGTATCATACCCTGCCGCCTTCGCCGCCTCATCCACCATGCGCTGCGCTTTGGCCATGTCGCCAGCCTTCACGGCGCTAAGGTAAGCAGTATCCTGCTCAGATGAGATGGGCTGGAAACGCTTCTCTTCCTGGTTAGCCTTCTTAGCGAAGTCGTCCGGCTGGAATGCGCTCTGCTTCATGCGTTCTGCTCTACGTTCTTTCACTCGCATTGATGCTAATTGCCTATCTACCCAACGCATTGTATCTGAGCGATCACTGCTACGGTAATCACCGTCAACAACCCATCCACCCGACTGAACGTCTCTAGGATCAATCTTTTTGTTTTCCATGAACAAGACATGTGGTTCAGTGAATGTTAAAAGATGTCCAGTTTTGAGCTTAATTGCAGGGATATTGCCATCACTTGGAATTTGTTTTTGCAAACGATTGTAGCGCAATATGCGTTGTTCGATGGATTCTCCGACTTTCTCTTGCTTGGCAATATTTTGCATTACATCACTTTGCGCTTTGCGCATCGCTGCCTTCTCCGTCGAAGTCGTGCCGATCAATTCACCCTTGTCATCGTAAACCCTGAAGAGCTTGCTTCCCGTTTTCTTCAGGATGCGGTATCCGTCAGGATTGGTCAGCGTTTCTCCTGCCGGAAGCGTCTCCTTGGTGAAGGAATCTGGCTGGAAGTTCCGCATCGCTCGTTCATAGGTCGTAGCCTCCTCGAAGGCGAAGGCATGACCACTGTTAACCAACTTGGCGAAGCGTTCCGCACGATAGCTTTTAATGGTGTCCTGTGACTTGTTAATGATGGACTCAGGAGCATTGACCAGGCTTTCACCATTGCGGAGACGGAAGCCAAGCGTCTCGTAAAACAGATTACGCTTCTTTGCTCCTTTCTCGCCGCCACCCAGGAGAGTCGCGGAGTCAATCGGGTTGATCTGCGTGATGTTCTCCATGTAACGGCCCAAATCCTTCAGGGCGTCCGCAGGGTTGCTGTAAAGCTGCTTGAACTGCGGCTTTGCCAGCGAGGTCACAAGGCGGTCACGCACCTTTGTCATGTCAACGGCACGAATCAGAACGCCATCCTTGCTGTTAAGCTCGACTGAGTAAGGGAGAATCTCGTTATGACTCGCCTTCTCAACACCTGCGACCATCTTGCTTCCCCTGCGTTTATGAACCGTATAATAACGAGTATCGAACGTAGATTTATTCGGGTTTTGCAGTGACATCAGGACATCACGCAACACAGCCTTTGCAGACTGGTCTAGCATTCCGCTGTCCAGGATGGCATTGGCAGCAGTGGGGCTGATCTGCCCCTTAGCAGTCATCACCGTTTTTCCAGTCGTGTCACGATTGAACTCGATGCCTTTACGCTCATTTTCAGGCAGGGCTGCAAGCCTTTGCGTCATGTCTTGCCATCGAGCAACAGCTTCAGCTTCAACCTGAGCCATGCTTTTTGGTGAATAATCCTCATTCAAAATGCCCCTAGCTCCACCATAGGACTTGGCCCATATAATGCGATCTGAGAGCTTTGTGGGAATCAAGTCTGGCTTTGACTTTGCTTCCTTAGACGCCTTCTTCTTGTTCTCGAAAGCACGCTTAACGATTGCATCAAGCTCAGGAACTCGAATTGGCTTACCTTTGGCATCTCTGAACGTCCTGCTAGGGGCATCAAAGCCAAGTTCCATACCTTTCTCAAAGAGAACCGTGCGGAATTTGTCGAGAATGCTATCCTCAAGGGCATTCAGCGCCTTACGGTAAACAAGCGGCAAACGGTCAGGATTAAAGCGACCTGGGCGAATACGGTTGAACAGATTGCCCGTGTAAGATGCTGCCATCTCATCAGCAATCATTGACCTAGCGTTTTGCAGGGCATTGGGGTCAGTGCTGTTCTTCAGCGTGTTGGCGTAGCCTTCAAAGGCGTTAGCGCCATCTGTGCCTTTCCCGTAAGAGTCGCGGATTTGTTCTGCCACTCTTGCAAGTTCAACGTCATTGAACAAGCCAGGGCGAACGATTT
>JACCDP010250865.1_pt1 | contig 37984 bp, 54 predicted proteins | sample 7445841 | NCBI WGS metagenome assembly JACCDP01 (sample SAMN15323441, study PRJNA562643) | freshwater metagenome | isolation source: river surface water | place: USA:Blue River Watershed | collected 2017-08-17 | reverse complement strand
ATGCAGGGCTTTTTCCGTTTTCAGACTCTTTGTGGTAATTGCATGGGCAAAGGCAAGATAGGCGTTTCTAGGTGCAATTCTTGTCATGCAAATAAGTATGGAACCCCAGAGGAAATTTCTTTTAATATAACTATTCCAAAAGGTGTGCAAAACGGCATGACTCTTGTTTTAAACGGACAAGGTCATCATGGCATATCGGGTAGAACTGGTAATATATATGTTGAGTGTAGATTAGCTGAAGATTCTAAATATAAAGTTATTGGTCTGGATATCGAATGTCAAATTCACGCAAGATATAGCACTATGCTATTTGGTGGAACTATAAGTATACCAACGCCAGAAGATGAAAATATTGAAGTAAACATACCTCACCATACGAAATGTGGCACCAAGTTTCGGGTAAAAGAAAAAGGAATTCCAGATATTAAAAACAATCTTGTACGAGGGGATTTAATTGCAAATGTATTAATTGATGTGCCTCAAATAAATATGGATGAAAAAATCCGGCAAACACTAATTAATCACGGTTTGTAAGTAAAACCAATTTTGTAATGTTTTCGTAGCCAATCTGGTCCCGTAAATTTCGAGACGCATTTCATGATTTGCGAAGTGTTCATAGTGTTATCATTTGGCAGTCTTTGAAAATCAATAGTTAAATTTGTGTGTTTAGGAATTATTGGCAAGTCTCCTTCGATTCTTTTATACTGATCAAAAGTTAAAAATATTTTGGTTCCGTCTGCAAGCTCAATAGTTATAGGGTTCTTTTTAAAAATGAATGTTTTTACTAATCCTTGTTTTTTTACAACAGGTAGATTGAGGCCGTTATTGGCTACAAAATCCAAACCGGGAAGGAAAACGGGATGCCCAGTATAAGTCATAGTTGGATCGGCTTCTGATCCTGTCCATGATGTAGGCAAATAGCTTCCGCCGCCTAAGCTTTCAAAGAATTTTTTGAAGTTTAAATGTACCATAACTTATATATTAAAGATGCTCGACATTACAATTCTGACAACAATGTTGGTTAAATTCGAAAGTGGGAAAGAATGTTTGGTTCATTATGACCCAAGCAGCAAAAAGGTATTTTCCCAAGATAATTTAACTACAGAAGAAATATTTTTATTAAGACAAGAATTTCAGAAGTCTTTTTCTACTGTTGAGCATGTAGAAAGTCCATCAATAATGGATACTTCTTTTTACGAGGATTCTCTTAATTATTACATCAATCAGGATCACAAATTATGACAGCCGAAAAAGCCAATTTCAAAGTAAATTTGATGGCAACCGCAAATATAAGTGAATATCAAAAAGCTCTTAGAAAATCCACTAATCTAAGGCCAATTTATTTTGATCAAGTTCTAAATTACATCAACAATAAGATTGAAGATGTTGATTTAAAAGAAAGAATAATTGAAGTAGCTAAAAAATACCCGCATTCAGCTTTATCTCGATTTGTATCAAATTTTGAATTGATTAGATCTACTTGCTTAAAACAAATGAACGCAGAAAAAAACAAGGAAGTAGTTGCTAGGATTAGACCGGAAGTCAAGCCATTAACTGCTGAAGATCTTCTTGATATTCAAGAAGATTTAGAACTAGACTCAGAAAAAGCAAAAGATCATATTGAATTATCTGAAGAAATACAACAAAATGTATTAGACATCCAATCTAATCAAGAGGCCGATCATGAAAAAATTTCGCATGATTAAAGGTGAAAAAGTTGAAGTCTTAGGTGATTCTTGGGCGAAATATGTTAACATTAAAATTAAAGCAGATTCCGACATATTTGTCCCATCGTTTGAAATAAAAGATTCGGCAGGAGCAGATCTTAAAAGCTCCGAAGATTTAATTCTGGAGCCGATGAAAGTTAGAATGATCGATGCAGGATTTAGTTGCCAAATTCCTGAAAACTACCATGCCAAAATCTGTGCCAGAAGTTCTATGGGCAAAAAAGGAATTATAATTCCTAATTCTCCCGGCATAGTTGATGCTGGTTATTTGGGCAGGATTTGCGTCCTGCTTTTGAATTTATCAAATGAGCCATATGAAATACGAAGAGGCGATAGAATCGCTCAGTGGATTTTGGAACACAATACATCGTATTCTTTCGAGGCCGTAACTGAGTTCGGGAAAACTGAGCGTGGAGAAGGAGGATTCGGTAGCAGCGGTCGCTGACCGATTAATTATGAAAAATTTATATCTTGCATTAACGGTAGGTCAGGAAATAAACGGCAAAAATGTCGTTGTAAAAATTGATAAGGCTTCTTTTAACAAATCTGTTATAGAGCAGTTTTTATCGCAAAACCGTAATTCATGGACTGAAAACTTTAAATTCCCAGAAGGTGAGCTTTCCTGTTTTTTCGAGAGACATGCACAAGAGGTAGGAGTAGAAGATGAGTAATTATTTACACAATCCTTTGGAAGGTAATAAGCCTGAATTGGTTTTTAATCTCAATGAAAGTGTGCATGAAGCCATAAGTATAATTATTGTACACAAAGACAGACCAGAGTATCTTAACATTTGTTTGCAGAGTATTGCCGTCAACTCTGCAAATAATAGTTACGAAATAATTGTTGTTGATAATAATTCAGGAGCAGAAACTCAGTCCTTTTTGGAAGACATACAAAATGATGTCAAGGTTGTCCGAAATGATAAAAACAATTACTGGTCTGCTGCTATAAATCAAGGTATAAAAGCTGCTAATCCTCACACTAAGTATTTTATTTTCATGCATTCGGATGTTGTAATTCTTAATCCTTCATGGATGGATTTATTTGTTAATGTCTGTGAAGCAAACAATTCCGGAATGGTAGGTTTAGAAACTAGCAGTTATTTCATCAATGGTCAAAAGATCGATTTCATACAAGAATGGTGTATGATGATGACCAGAGATGGTATAAACAAGATTGGCGTATGGCCTGAACAACTGCCCTTGATAGGTCATTCTTTTATAATGACAATTAAAGCGCAAATTAATGGTCTTAAACCACAAGTTATGAAAAACAATTTGGCACACCATTATAAAATTTATGGTGTGGATGTGAATGAATTCGACAGAATGAATGATGAAGCTGCTGCATTGCTACCTCGAATCTACCAGCAAGCACAAAGTAGAACTTTGATTTAGTGTGTAAATAATTATTTAAAGTGGAGTACAATGAGCCGCAAAAAACCTGTCAAAAAAACCAAGCAAGAACTTGGATCTACCCCTGAACAAAAGTCAAGTTTCAACAAACCAAGCAATAATTTTCACATAGAGTTTCTAAATCAAGCTCAGCGTGAGGCGTGGAGTATAATTGACAAAAACGATATTACTTTTTTAGTCGGACCAGCGGGTTCAGCTAAAAGTTTCTTGTCTACAGCTTATGCTGTTAAATCAGTTTTGTCTAAGACTCATAAAAGAATTATTTTGTCTAGGCCTGTTGTAGAGGCTGGTGGAGAGAAAATAGGTTTTTTGCCGGGTATGATGGAAGAAAAATTGCTACCTTACTTGTTGCCGATTTACGATAACTTAGATGAAATGATAGGCAAAACAGGCTTTCAGCGAGAATTAATCAATAAATGTTTGGAGGTAGCGCCAATTGCATTTCTTAGGGGTAGAAGCTTTCATGAAAGCGTATGTATTTTAGATGAAGCTCAAAATATCACATATGAACAAATGGTGTTATATTTAACCCGCATCGGCAGAAAGGGCAAGCTAATAATAAATGGCGACCCAATGCAGTCAGATCTCCGAACATGTTGCCTTCCCGATATAATCAAAAAATTGGATGGAATACAAGGAATTGGAGTAGTTAAACTAGACAATAATGCTATTGTGAGAAATCCAATAATCTCGCAAATACTCGAAAGACTGTAATATTTTACTTGAACTTTTTTGATATATACCTTGATAAATTATATCAAGGTATATTTTCATGATTTCACAATACAAAATAGTCAGAGGTAGCGTAAATGAGTGATAATACTCAATATGGCTACCTTATGGGTGGCAATGTCATTGCCTCGCCATATGCTACTATTGAAAAGTTGTTGTTTTCTACAGGCGTAAGCACCTTTCTTGGAAATACTGCTTTTGGCGAACCATCTGCCGGGATGGCGGGAATATCTAATACAGCAAACAGGGGATATATTGCTGGCGGATACCGAAATTCAGTTTATACAAACATTGTAAATAAATTTGCATATCATACTGATATTTTGTCTACTGTAACTGGACAAAATATTTCATCTAATAAAACAGGCATATCTGGAATAGATGGTAATACATCGAAAGGTTATTTCACTGGCGGTTATGGTAATGATTTATATCCAACATCTCCAGCAGATGCCTTATTCGATGATACGGATAAATTAACCTATAGCACAGAAATTGTGGAATCATTGGGTTCCGCAACTCTTGGTTTGCCAAGATGCTTTGCAGCATCAGCTTCTGATAATTCTAGCAAAGGATATGTGCTTGGAGGCCAAACTGTTCTTGAAATAGGTACGGCAATTACGCAATGGGCTGATGCCATAACATACAGCACTGATACTAGCTCGGCAGTAACAACAGCAGACTTAAAAGTTGGCAGATCTCAAATGTCCAGCTTGAGTAATAGTGGAGTTGCTGGATATTTTTGTTCTGGTTTGAATGAAGCTGTTGTTAATTTTACAGAAAAATTAGTTTATAGTACAGAAACTACAAATTACATAAGTTCATCAACTGCCACTCTGTTTTTAGTCGGAGCTTCTGGGGTATCTGGTCAAGGAAAAGGCTATATCGCTGGCGGCGCAGATTATACGCAGGAAGTGCCATTCTTCAGCATTTATAAACATTATTTAGATTTTACAACAGATAATTTTTTGATTGTAAGCGGAAACTATTTAAGCGTGCCCCGCTACAACATGGCAAGTTTGTCGATGATTGTAGCCTACACATCCACAGTTGGAAGCGGCACGGTAAATCTATCTGGAAATAATCCAATAACATCTTGCAAACTTATATTTAACACCTCTGGCGGGATTGTCATAGGTGGCGATCCTAGTTGCATATTCCTGCTTACACAGACAGGATCTGGTGCAGTCACATTAGGAGGAGATGCCAATTCGGTACAGTTATACAAATGGAATAGAGTTGGTTCCGGAACGATAGAGATTTCTGGCAGTCCAAATTACCGTGGTCCTTATCTTGGATCTGGTGAAATTGTATTATCGAATTACATTGAGCCAAACACTGATCCTGCCGCTACCAAATATAAAGTTTATTACAATAATGTCGCAGAGGGCGGAAATGTTATTATTCGTGGGTCTGGCATCTATAGAATAAGACTTTCATCAAGTAATCCTCCTCCAACTTTGCCACCCGGAGTGACAGCAGTATTCGGGATAGCTTTCAGCGAGAGCGATTACATTGGGCCTACTGTTGCCATTTCTAGTGATTTAGGCACATGGGAACAAACTGTACTTACAGGCAGCGGTGCCAATAATTCAGCAGGCTTGTTTTTTTCAGAAGTTATTGATCCCCCCGGTTATCTGGTTATAGTTGTACAAAAAAACCAGCAAAACAGCTTCTTTTCTAAAAATGGCACTCAGTTTCTTCCAAGTTATCCAATATCACCAGAGCCTAAAAATTATTTAGGTGGAGTTTATGGAAACGAGAAAAATTTAATTTTTGCGCCAAACTTTGTATCTTCTAGCGAGGGTTACATTTCTGGTTGGTCTTACGGTGGCGTTATAGCCCCCGGATCTGGCTACACCGATGCATATTTTTATAATGATAAATTTTTTCTTGTTCCTATAGGTGTAGAAACTAATTTCTTTATTTATTCAACTGATGGATTAGGTTGGACTAATGTCAACTTGCCATACAGCTGGGATGTGGGCGGCTTCGCATATGGAGATGGTCAATATGTAGTGACGAGTTACTCCTTGTCAGCAGCTTTGGTTTCAACGGATTTAGAAGAATGGACGCTGGTAGTCTACAACATACCAGTGGTAGTAAGGAAGATAATTTATGCAGATGGATATTTTGTTGGTTTAAGTAGCGATGGATATTTTGTATGCCGATCTTCTGATGCAGTTGTTTGGGCAGCATACAACATGTTTCCCGGAGTGGTTTGGGACAATATAGTTTATGATGAGTATAGCGGTGTTTATGCATCTACCGGCTTTGATTCAACTAATAATTACGCAACTGTATCTAAGTCTACCAATCTCTCTACTTGGGTAAGATTAAGTTCTTGGGCATATAACGCTAGAATCAGCACATTAAAAACGGGTCTTCTGGCATTTTCGGCATCGCCAGCAACTCCAGCAACTCCAGCAACTCCAGCAACTCCAGCAACTCCAGCAACACCAGCAACACCAGCAACACCAGCCACGCCGGTTAGTCCAGCGAGTCCAGCGAGTCCTGCTACTCCCATCACTCCTGCAAGCCCAACAACATCAAATTATTTACAAATCACTGCTAGAAACAATTTCGAAGCATCTCCAACCGCAACGGGATGGAATGCTCAACTGTCTTCTATGACTGGCAGCAATCTTTTTGAAATAGAGTGGACTGTAAAAAAAGCCGGATATGTAGATTTTTATTTTGATGCGTTTTCTTTAGCTACTACAAATACAGCTTCTATAAATGCAAAAGGTTTGACCGTTGCAGAACAAGTGCTGGCTGGCAAGTCATTATTGAAAAACAATGTTATTTACAACATAAACGAGAAAATAACAATAAGTGGCCAGACTGCTTTTGATTATGCGGGTATTGGAATAATAAGCGGGTATATAAATTGGCGTGAAGTTCCGCCAGCAGAATTTGAAAATATCACTGGTGCTGGCACAGTATTTATATTCGGTACATCTAAAGTTACTGCCGATTATCAATTGTTAATAGAAAAACCTATCACTTACGCTATATTGGCAGAGATTAACAAATCACTTCCAATTAATTATACAATTGGGCAGGTAATCACATATGGTTACAGAATTGAAGGGGAATGCAAAACATTACAACAACCATCCACTCCATTTACTTCTGATGGACAAACATGTCAGCACAGATCTTTGAATTTAATTTTTGCTACATCTGTAAGTGGAGTTTGTCAGGAACTGACAAGACAAAAATGGACATGGCCAATAAAAAGTATGAAAAAGTATACGAAACCTGTATACAAATCCGAAGAAGATTTTTTAATTGCGACCGGGAAGTATGATCCATCAGATGTGAAGTTTGTTGATATTACCAACTTCTGCGATTTACCTGAATGTTTGGACTATTGTGTTGAATTTATTGCTGAAGAAGTTTTTGTTGTCGATATGAATGGTGGTCTTGGAGATTCGTTCAAAACTGGTAGTGGCAATATTATCATATATGGCCAAGCTCCAGTTAAGACCGTCACCAAAAAATACAACTATATGCCTAATCCATTTGGACAATCCATAGTGCTGTCTGGCACTGGTGGTGTTGGCACTAATGGCAGGTCAACTGGATTTTTTACAGGTGGCGGTACAATAGTGATTGGCGGGTCAACTGACATCAATAACTATCTTGGAATCATTGATGACGAGTTTTCAGGCGATATGTTGATTGAAGATTTTGTTCCAGTATTTAACGAAACAACCGGAGTTCCTTTAGTACCTCTGCCATCTATAACAAGCTTGTCTAAATGTGGCTGTGTTAATATTACCAGACGATTGACTTTAGAGACCAATCTAAATAAAGTTTCGGAATTTTATTATTTTATATTAAAGAATGGCCTTACATTTAATGAATCTTTGTTGGCTTACTATGAGGATAAAACAGGATCGTTTACTTACGCTAGTCATTATAAAGGCCAGTCTACAAGTTTGAGCGCAAGTGAAACTTGGACAGTAGTTGTAGATATTTCATGTGCTGAAGATTTGGATAATTTTAATACTGATAGCGTGTGGCTATTCGATCTGTATTTCAGAAAAAATACAAAAGGATACAATGATTTAGATACCAATATACAGGTATGGCTCCCGAACAATATCTTTTGTCCAGTCACAAGACAAAGACAGGTTTATTTTTCGATGCAAATAAATGTAAGAACCAAAACATGTCTAGTAAATAATTCGATAATTATTCCAAATGTATTCATCAATGATCAAATCAATCTTTTCAAGTCAACTGGTTGGTTATCTGAGCCAATTTTGCAAATTGATGCTAGAGCATTGATTTAATTTTGTTTTTATAAAAATCATTCTAAAATAATAGTATGGATGTCATTCAAATTGCGATTTTGATATCGGTTTCTGTTCTCGTAGCAGTCGTAGTAATTTCGTTGTTTTTGTTAAGTGCTTTAATTAAAAAACAAAAATCTTTTGAAAATAATATTTTGGAAACAAGAAAGTTTCTGGAAGAAAATTCAAAGGAGCAAGCCGAAGCATTTACAGCTATAGCCAAACTAGTATCAAAAGAGGCACAAGATAATTTTGAAGTATTAAAAAAAATGCAGCAATATAACGAGGAAGTTTACGAAAAATTTGCGGAAGATATTAGAAAGCAAAGTGAAGGAATAATTTTTATTCAGACTTTTTTGAACAAGTTGGCTGAAGGACTTGGCTTTAGAACTAGAAGCAATTTGGATGATCTGTAAGATGAACATATTTTGCAAAAAATTCACATCCTCCAGAAGTTTTGGAGTTGAACTGGAGATAGGCAACGAAGTGAGCCCTCAAACGATTACAAGCATAATAGCCAATTCATCTAAGATACCTGTAAAAAATAATTTGTATAAATCATCTATCAACAACAATTTTTGGGATGTAAAAATGGATGGGTCTTGTGGTAAATCTACAGATGAATTTGGAATAAATGAAGGAGGTTACGAAATTACATCGTTCAAAGCGTGCGGGATAAAACAGTTACAGCACATTTGTAGCGTTGTGAGAAAAATCAAAAAAATAGGCGTAAAAGTTAACAACAATTGCGGCATGCATGTTCATGTAGGCATACAAGATTTTTCGGAAAATGATATTGGAAGACTGATACAGGCTTGGATTTGTGTTGAAAAAGTTGTACTTTTGGCTGTGCCTAGGAGAAGACGATGGAATAAATATTGTATGCCGTTTTGCTACAATCAAAAAATGCTAACAGATCAAAATTCTGATCCATTGGATGTTTGGAATCATTACAAACCGTCTCATATTTTATCGCATAGTAATATAGATCGCAGAAAAACCATGAATTTGGTTAACTATACGAGATATTTGAAGATAAAAAATTTCAAAAGACCGACCGTGGAATTTCGTTTTCCGGAGGGCACCATGTCTGCTGTATCGGTAAAAAATTGGGTAAGACTTTTAGTAAATTTCGTAACCAATATAAAGAATAATAAAATTGATTTGGACAATATTCACAAATTCAATTTTGAAGATAATTTATACATTTTGGGCTTGGGCCATTCGAAAAATTCATTTAATATACTTAGTAGAGGTATGCGAGAAACCAAGATTTGGTTTTTGAATAGAATTTTACGATATTCAGAAGATTTGGCCTCGATGGTTGGTACATCAGCAGAGATACATGATCAAATTAATCAAATTCTTATGAAAATGGGAGCAGCTGGTGAAAGTAAAAAATGATCATGACAGAAAAAAAATGTTTCAGGTATTTAAAAAGAAATATGCAAATATTGATCAACTAATCATCTTCAAAACCCTTGAATATAGCACATCTTTGGGCAAAGCCTTTGATGCCTTAGAAGATTTCACAGGAGAATTTCCACTGACATGGGATTCTCAATTAGAGAAATGGGTGCCTGAAGTTCTTCTGGAGTACCAGTTTTTGCAGGACGGTGAATAGATGTTCCTGTATGAGGCGGTTATCAAAAAACCTTGCCCTCGTCCCACTCATAAAGGCTTTGCAGTCTATGAGTACAGAGATGTTTTAGATACTAAAATTGAAATTATTAGTTTTTTTTGGGAAGTAAGCAAAGGCAGACCAAACAGCTATAAATTTAGATATAGTACATTAAAGAAAATATACAATGATGAATATATTCTAGATCACATTTCTGCTAATGTTGCATGGCATGGCTTTTTTGATCACTGGCAAGCAATTAAAAATAAACTTAAGACAAGAAATTCTTTATTAATTGCTGGCGAGGTTAGTCATGCGAAATTACTGATATGGAAAAGTTTTGTTATGACTCAAGACTATACTTTGTCAAAACATATACACAACTTTCCAGCCTCATTCTACGAAAGTATTGATGATAGGTTGGCTTATACGCAGAGGTTGCATGCTGTATCAAACTTCATAACATATTTGCGACATGCAATTCCATTTGTTTATTCAGCTTGGCTTACATATTTTGAGACCAACATGGACATGCATTATTGTAATTGGTTCAAACCATTTGTAGAGCATGATGAGTAACATATTTGAAACTTACAAACCTGTTCAGGTGCCGACTCTGTATGCGGTAAGTTCGCAGGGACAGTTTGCAGTTGCTCCTGAAAATGACTTAGACACTAATGCATTTTATTGGGATAAATGTAGAGAACAATTTGCTAAAAAATTCAAAGAAAAAACTAAAGGTATATTTTATTCTGTTGATGCGGATCGCTTGCCAAAAATGCCTTTTTTCATAAGAGACACAGAAAATTTTTTAGGTTTATCAGATACAACTAAATTTTATCATACAAACAAAGACAATGTGATTTTCATGCAAGTGCCATTCTTTTGGAAAAAATGTTACATGAGGCGATCTCTTTTTACACTTTTATGCAGATTAGGACTTGAGTACAATTCTCAGAACTGGGAAAATTTTTTGTTCGGTGATTTGCCAGATACTGGAAAACCTGAAATTGATTCCAATTATGATATGGCCAGAAAAACTAAAAATGCAATACTTAGATTTTTTTTTGGATTTACAAAATATGTTGGTAATTTGGACCACTTATCATCCGAACATTTTCCAGAAAAACATGGATGGGTACTTGAGTTTTCTGATAAACAAAATGATTACATCAAAAAAGTTTTGGTATTAGAAGATGATAAACAATGTCCTTTGTCTCAAAGATATATATTTGGCAAAGAGTTACTGCTTTATTAAGAGGAACCATGAATCTATACGAATTTTTCAATGATAAAAATAGAGCTTCTGCTTTGAAATCTAAATATGAAAATATGTGTATTCAAAGTGGAATGAAATTTAAGGTATTTGGAAAAGACTCGAAAAACAACGATATATTTTATTGCTATACAAACGGAAACCAAGATAAGCCAAAAATAGCATTGCTTTCAGGACTGCATGGCAATGAGCCTGCTGGGCCACATGCGATATTAGACTACCTCCTATCTGGAAAAACTAATGACGAAATTAATTTATTTGTGATGCCATTATTAAATCCTCATGGTTTTAACAGATTTATTCGCAAGGATGGTAACAATACCGACATGAATCGTCAGTGGAATGAGTCCAGCAGAAAATTAATACGCAGGTTGAAAAAGCTTTTCTTGATGAAAAAGTTTGATATGGTTATTTCTTTGCACGAAGATCCAAGCGTTGATGGTTTCTATGTATATGGCGGAAGATATATCAAGGGCAAAAATCTTAAATCTATTGCAGATATCATTAGAAATTACATGAAACCTATAAAAGATGGGGAAATTTACGGCGATCCTGTATATGATGGTGTTGTTGAAGACAACAATGAGGAAAAACCTAAGCACAAAAAATCTCTTGAGTTTTTCTTTGATAGAAATAACATCCCTAATATCACTGTTGAAATAAGTGGCAAAGGCGATCTTGAAGACAGAATCGAAATATATCGTAAATTCTTAGAGGAACTGCTTAAAACTTTGTAAAATGAAAAAAGCATTTTGTGTTTGTAAAATTTGCAATAATGTACAAATACATAATCTACACATGTCAGCTGATATTCAAAAAACAGAGCAAAATCCACATTCTGATATTCCTGTAGGAAAAAAGCCAAAAACTTTTTCTGTAATCGATTTTTTTATGACGCTTTTCAAATCAAGTGGTATTATGCTTTTTGGCATGATGGTTGGCGCTGGCATAATTTTAAAAAATCCCCCAATCGCAAAAGACAGCAAAACTTCTGATAGTTTAATTCAGCACAATAAAACTCTAAAAAGTGAAATCGAATCGCTCAAAAAAGAATTGCAAGATAATAAAATAAAATTATTAGATAAAAACAAATCGTCGGATTATTTGATAAAAGAATCTTGGATTATTAGATAGTTATTTAGGCATTTTGAAGGTATTTGGGCAAGGATCACCATATGTCTCAGCTTTTTTGCCGACCAAATTTGCAGGTAAGCAGGAAGGATTATCCACTTGACATTTATGTTTCTTACCATTGATTGGTTTTATATCTCCGGGTAGAGTTGTACCTTTTGGCGGAACAACATTTCCCGGAGGCAATTTTGCTGTAGCTGCTACAAACAGTTGTTTGCCCTGTTTTTTATTCCAAATCGGTATTGGTTTTAAATGATCAATTTTAAAAGGTTCTTTTTCCCAAACTTTCTGTAATCTTTCGTCTGCTGAAATATAGTAAAGGGCATCAGCACTACTGGGTATAGCATATTCTGGGGGATAATTTCCGATACCGCCATATCCAAGGGGATATAATCCTGTTTTAGCGCTCGTTGCACCTTCTTTTATAATTGCTAGGTACTCGAAGAAAGAAATCATGTTTTATCTATTATTTAATGCTATAATATTTTGGAGAATATCATGAAAAACGAAGATGAATATTTGAAAAAACTTGCATCGATGGAACAAGCCGCAACTAATATGCGACCTGTTGCTAGTGTAATTACAACATATTTTCATGCTCTAGTTGATAACGGACTTACTAGACCAGAGGCATTGCAACTAGTAAAAGATTATCAGCTATTCATAATTCAAATGGGCGCAAGGCTAAACGAGGGTAATCGTAAGGAAGACGATTCAGAGGAATAAAAATGAAAAATACAGAAAATAAAAATAATCCGCATAATGTTAATTGGGCCAAGCACTCCCAAGGCACAGGGGGTTGTGACGAGTGTCCTGCTGGGTATCCTACTGCCTGTGCATGTGGTGGTGTTATACATGCTGAGCATGTTGGTAAAAGCACCGCAAATCCTACGGGTTTGTGGTATAATTGCAGTAAATGTGGGTCAAAATTCTTGAGAGCAGGAAAATTTGGGAGAAGGAAAAGTGTTAATAATTACCGCAGATCTAATAAACCAAATGAACCAATCCGAGGAAACCAACAGCCAATTCGATAAAATTTGGGATCATACACTTGATAAGATAGAACTTAATAATAGAAAGATTTTAGATGTAGCCTCCCCGGCAGTCTGCAACTTTATTGAAAACAAAGTCTTATTGAACTGTCCTGTTTTTTGCAGAAGCAGCGACTTTCATACAGATGAATACAGTTTTGTAATTGGAATTCCCCAAAAGGAAATTTTATTCATTTCATATTTGTTGAATGATGATTTGAAAATTGAAATCGCTCAAGGGCCGGGGTTTCAATCTGATGCACCAGCCGTTTGGCTTTATGATGAATTTCATCATATAGACAATGGTTTCCAGCACCACATTATTTTCAGCGATGGAGTCTCATACATCATTCCTTTCGAGAAATTTTATTGTCGTACCACCAAGTGGTTTGAAGAGGTATAAATGTCTACAATTTACACTAAATATGGTGACAAAGGATTTACATTCACCAAATCGAATAGCAAAACACCTAAAAACGATGTTATAATTCATCTTCTAGGCGAAATAGATGAATTGAATACACATATAGGATATTTATCATCTATAATTCCTAACGACAATTTGTACTGCGAAATCAAAGATTTTCTCCAAGAAATAATGTCTATTCTGTTTTCAATGGGCGCATATGTTGGGTACGATACACTTTTGAATGCCGACAAATTAACTGATTTCGTAAAGAGACTTGAGGAAAGCATTGACTATTTTGAAGAATATAATGGAGCTTTGTCTAATTTTATATTACCTACCGGCACGCCTTGTTCAGCATATGCCCATGTCATAAGAACGATTTGCAGACGAGTGGAGAGAAATTTATATGAAGTTGAGAAATGTGCGAAACATGAAGTCTTCCCAGTAGTTTTTAATAGATTGAGTGATTATTTTTTTAGTCTTTCCAGAACATTTAATAGAATGATGGGTGGCAAAGAGATTCTTTGGAAAAAGATTATCTAGTTTTTGGATAAATAAATTATGATTTCTAAGTTGGAAAAGCCAGTGTTAGTGCTTAATAAAAACTACATGGCAATCGGCACAAGTCCCCTCTACAAGGCTCTTAATTTACTTTTTACATTAGACACGGATAATAAACCTAAAGCAGTAATAATTGATGAAGATTGCGTACCACATACATGGGAAGAATGGAGTACTTTAAAGGTTCAAGATGGCGAGGATGCAATATACACCGTGCGAAGAGCTTATAAAATACCTGAAGTTATAAAGCTTGGCAAATATGATAAAATGCCAAGGCAAACTGTTGTGTTTTCAAGAGCCAATATATTCAAAAGAGATGACTATACATGTCAATATTGTGGCAAGAAACCCGGAAGCGAGGAGTTGACAATAGATCATGTATTGCCAAAATCCAATGGTGGCAAAACGACATGGAATAATTGTGTTTTAAGCTGCATATCTTGCAACTCTATAAAAGGTAGTTTTGCTCTTGATGAGGTTAAAAATTCTAAATTTCCAAAAGGCATGAAACTTCTTAGACAACCTTTTCAGCCAAAACTCAAAGATCTAAAACTTACTCTGTATTATAAATCGTGGAAACAATGGTTAGACGAAGCATATTGGAATGTCGAATTGGAGAATCAAAATAATGTCGGTTAATCCTGTGTTTATAAAAATCAAAGATAGCTTGGTTGTAAATTTGAATAATATAAGTCATTTGGAAGTGATGGATTCTAGCAATCCGCCCCAAAAGTATGCTACTCTTTTTTTGTTGAGAAGCCAGAATGGTGACAGACTTTTTTTAAGTAAAACAGAATATGAATCTTTGATGAATACCATCGGTCAATATATTGTATGAATAATTTATTTTTTGAAACATTTAACGATAATTCTTCTTCGCAAAAACTTACAAATTTCGTTGATGCTAACGACAACCAAGAACGAAATTTTTTAATGACGGCTCTTTTGCAAAATAATTTTCCAGATGATTGCGCTATCAAGGTATATGAATGTCTTTTAAGCATTAATGATTTCGATTACAATTTGGCCGTGTGCAATCACAAGGCTACCACATTTTGTACTTTAGGTGGGTTGCAAAAATCATTAATCACGACCAAGTTTTCTAAAGATGACCATGCGTTAGGCATTCACATTAAAAAACATACTGGTACTATTTTATATCATAAAAGAATTTTATTTCACATTGAGCCGATTATTAAAAAATCAAAAATGCTTGATGATTTTTTTCTTATAAATCTTTCGAATGCATCATGGATGCAGGAGTTTGTGCGGTATGTCGGATAGGTCTAATAAATTTAACAAAATAGCAAAACCAATAATTCCAACACAAAGTAATTTCTCAGTGGATGTGATCATCCCTTTCAGAAATCAATATGATAAAGTGATACAGTTGGTTGAACAATTGATTCGTACTGTTACATATCCAATTTTTAATATTGTACTGGTCGATGATGGATCGACAAATAAATTTTTTACATCTAGTCTTAGCAAAATACCGAATTGTAAGATTATACAAAATGATTCAACTCTGGGCTTTGGTGCATCAGTAAACAAAGCGGTGATGGCATCGAAAACTGATTTCGTTTGCGTAATGCATTCCGACACACAGGTTGTTCAAAAAAACTTTTTGTGGAATTTAGCAAAAAATCTTTCAAATCATAAAGACAAAAAGGTTGCCGCAGTATCAGCAGTCACAAATAATCCTATGAGTAAAGATTGTAAATTTTTACAAAGGCACGAAGCATCGAATGAGCCGATAGAAATCCTTGCTTCCGATCAATATCTTCCACTATTTTGCTGCATGATCAGCAAGCCCGTATTCATGAAAGTCGGCAAACTTCCAGAATTTCCATTCTGTTGGTACGAAGATAGATTTTTCGCCAAATCCATTTATGCCAACGGTTATGCTTTGGCTTTTGATCCCTCAGTTTTTGTTTTCCATACTGGAGGAGCCACAGTAACTGAGTTGGTTAATGAGGGCAAGAAACATTTAGAAATCATAAAAAACAACCGTAATTTGTACATAAAAAAGCTTGCCGAATTAGAAATGCAAGTTGGCAAAAAAGTTTCTTGACTTTTTACAAATGCCTTGCTAAACCTTGGAGGCGGCAATTTGCCGTGAACACTACTTCAGGAGGTCTCAGCATGGGTAATGTATCTAAACAAAGTAGGGAAGCTAAAGTTGGCAAATTGGTAAAAGACAGCAAACTAGATGCAAGTAAAAACGGCACTAAGGAGAACAATTCATCAAAAAAAAGCAAGTCTTCGCTTTCTCATCAAATTACCGATTTTGCCGAAACCAATTCGGATGCCAAAGCCGACATTGAGACTGGCCATGTTTCTCTTGGCGATGGGTTCTATAGAGTATCTATAAATTCAATTGTAGTTGAGAATATCTCCCCGGATGAATCAGATACTCTCAAATTTTATAATCCAAGAGTTATCGATGCTAAAGACATGGAGGTTGAGGGTCTTAGTGAAGATGAGATTTCTATCATCAAGGAATCAATTCGATCTAACGGTCTGATGACTCCGCTGATTGGACGATTCAAAACTGTTGAATGTAATGGTGCGTCAAAGACCGTTGTGTCCATAATTAATGGGCACAGACGCTATCAAGCTATCAAGCAATTGGTTGACCAGAATATTCCATGTTATGATCCAAAGACAAAGCAAACAGTCCCGGCTTCGGAACTGTATAGCTCTGTGCATTTCAAAATTTTTGATGTGCTTGATGATATGGAGTGCTACCTCCTTAGTTTTGAGGAGGATAAGACGAAGGTAAAGTTCAACAGCGGAACCGAAGCCAGATTCGTTCAGCATTGTCGTAGCAAATTCATACCCGAAGCTGAAATTCTACGGATGACTGGCAACTCATCCGTGTGGCTTCAGGATACTTTTAATTTGCTTGATAGTTTGGCAAATGATGCAGAAGTTTTAGCTGCGTTTTTCTCTGGTCGAATTGATAGGGGTTTGGCTAAGCATTTGTCAAGTATCGAGGATATTGATACCCGACATAGGCTTATGTCTGATGCCATCGAAACTGCCATCGGTCGGTTTGAAGCGAAAAAAGAAAAGGTTAATGCTACTGTAAACAGCAAGCTCAATAAAATTGAGGTGCTTGCAGCCGAAAAGATAGTTCATGCTCACGGTGGCAATCATGAGCTTGTTGATGAGAAGCAGGCCCAGATTGAAGAACTGGAAGGTGAGGTAAAGCAGGTAATAACTAAAAGCAGAGGCGCTGCTCCAAGAGCAGGCAAATCTGATCTTAACAAAGCTATCACTAGAAAGGGACAGCAAACTGATGAAGAGCATGTGGCAAGCAATGGCAGAATAAGTGCAAAGTGGCCAGAGTTTTATAAGAGCATTATATCGAATGGCGGCGCTTTGCCAGATGAAGATTCTGTACTTGTGCCGGATGTTTTGGCACGATATTCTATTGCCCTGCTCAAAGCCGTTGAAAAAACGCAGTCATCACCTGCTGACTTCATTAAAGAATGGTTAGGCAAATTTACACAGGGTGGTCTTAAAAACGACTGATATAAAATAATGAATTTGGAAAATACTGACTGCTCCATAGCAGTCAGTATTTTTTTTTGATGCATATATAATATTTAAATGAATGAAAACAAAATAGGTCTCTGTGCATGATTTGCTACTGTCCTAATTGTCTGCACTACTTGCCTGAAACCTTGATTGACGGTGTTACATTTTGCGAGGCTTGCTCGAAAATCATCATTAGTAACAAGACTGAAGAACTGATATCAGCTTATAAATTGATCTACAAAGAAAAGTACAAGAACTACGATCAATTAAAATTCCATTTACAGCTATCAAGAGATGATATGGATTATCTCTTGAATGCATATGAAAAAGAATTTTATAGTATCGAAGAGTTCGCTAAAAAGACAAAAGCCTTGTTTGGGTAAACAAGGCTTAGCAAATCAAAATTTTTGAAAAAACTCTTTGTGACTGAGGTTGCTCTTTTCTATGAGTTCCGTTCTTGTAATCTTATAATCTTTTTCAGCGTCAATTCCAACCCTTACTTTGTAGTTATCTTCTAATCTGCAAATTGTAATTTCAATAAACTTACCATCCGGGCATTGAATGGTGATTTTCTCATCCTGTTTTCTTGTTAAAACTAACATATCTACCTCCTTTTTTGCCTAAGAGTAACGCTTTTATAAATTATAACATGGTCTAAAGCAAAAAAAAATATTTACCTACTTGTCTTTTTGGATATCAGAGCTACTATCGTAGTGAATAGCGAGAAATCGCTAAATTTACTGGTTCAGGGATTGAATCATGTTGTCCATACCAGTTGAAGCTATGGAGAAGCAGATTGCAGTCAATGATGAACTGCAAAGACTGTTTGCTCAAAGAACCAACAAACTTAAAGAGTTGTTGGAGATAGAGCAACAGATCAATCTGTCAGCTTCCAAGATTCAGCAGGTTGCCTGCTATGTTTCACCCACTCAACTGGTGAGTAACATGTCTGCTCCTAAAGCAGAATATGTTAGCGATCTTGATGAGATGGGTGCGTCAAATGCAGCTGTCGCAGACGAAGTCTCTGACAGCCAAACTGTTATGTTTACTGGCCGTGAGATGAGCTTGCCTTCTCTCATAGCTCGTTTTTTGAAAGGCAAGAAGCATGGCGAGAGCCTAAGCTCTATTGTGCAGCATTGCCTATCTGTTGGTTATAAGAGTGATAGTAGCGATTTCACACGAAGTGTTACTCAAGCTCTTTATAATCTGAAAGTCAAAAAAGTAATCTTTAAAGACAAGATTACTCGTAAGTGGATTTTGGACTGATTTTCACAAAAAGGAGTTGACGATGAACGCAATTGTGACGAAGAATGACAAGACTGAAAAGACCGCTAAGATTGACAAGGCGGTCTCCAAGGCAGAAAACAAATTTAACAAGGCCGAAATTATTCGGTCAGCGTTTAAGCAATTCGGCATGACTACGCCAACTGATAAGATTAGGGAGCATTATAAAAAAGTTACCGGAGATGATGTCGATTCTCGATACATTCATCTTACGAAAAGCAATATGAAGAAGAGTATGGCAGAATCTACGCCAATCAAGCCAAAAGCTCCTGTTAAAAGCATCAATTCCGGTAATTCTGATGTTGCTGCCAACATCATTAAACTCAGAGATTTGATTGAAGCTTTCGGCGGTAAAGATAGTCTTTTGGCTGTGTTGAATGTAATTTAATTTAAATTTATAACCTATTGAGGGGAGCAGATATAATCTGCTCCCCTTGAATTTTATAGTTTGTCTCCGTAAATTTATACGGGGATTCATGTCAAACAAATCAAACAAACATTTAGATGTACCATGTAGTTTTTGTGGCAAGTCAACTAATGAAGTTGGTTTTGTCATAAAAGGTACAGCTACTCGATATCCCTCATACATTTGCAAAATATGCAGCCAAACTTGTAATGAAATTTTTGTGATGAAGAATTTGAATGAAAATTCAAAATCTAAAGTAAAAATTAAAAAATTGGTTTCTATCAACAAAAAAATATTTCCTAAAACTATAAAAGAATTTTTGGATGCCGAAATAATTGGTCAAAACGATGCCAAGTGCGCTTTATCAATAGCAGTAGCAAATCACTATAAAAGGATAAACAACAAATCTTTCGAAAAAAATGACAAATTCAAAGATGTAAAATTATCTAAAACAAATGTTCTTCTTGTTGGTCCTACAGGTAGTGGCAAAACACTTTTAGTCAAAAATTTGGCAAAATTTTTAAATGTTCCATTTGCTATAGGTGATGCAACATCTCTCACTGAAGCCGGATATGTTGGAGAAGATGTCGAAAGTTTAATCACATCATTGCTGAGGAATGCGGAGTATGATGTGGCCAAAGCACAGACTGGGATCATTTATATTGATGAAATTGACAAAATAGCACGCTCTGCCGGTAATGTTTCCATAAGCAGGGATGTGAGTGGAGAGGGCGTACAGCAGGGTTTGTTGAAAATAATAGAAGGAACAATTTGCAATGTTCCTCCGCAAGGTGGCAGAAAACATCCAGAGCAAAGATTTATCCAAGTAGATACCAGCAATATCTTATTCATAGTAGGTGGCACATTTGTGGGAATGAGTGATATTGTTGGCAGAAGAATGGGTAAAAATAAAATGGGATTTAGTAACCGCTTGGATATAGAACATAGCAGCGGACTCATACCAGAAGATTTTATAGAGTTCGGTTTAATTCCGGAGTTTGTTGGGAGATTTTCGCTTCTACAGAAATTAGAAAGACTTTCTATAGATGAATTGGAAAAAGTGCTAGAAGAACCAAAAAATAGTTTAGTCAAACAATATGCCAAATTGTTTGCTTTAGATTCAGTAGAACTCACTTTTTCTAAAGATGCAATTCAACTTATTGCAAAAACAGCTTTTGATTATGATGTCGGCGCTAGGGCTTTGTATTCAATATTGGAAAAAGTTTTATTCGAATACAATTTTAAAATAGACGAATATGTTAATTCAAAAATTGAAATTACGGCTGACATAGTAAGGGAAAAATTAAATGGAAGATGAAAATAAGATCATATTTGTTTATGGCACATTAAAGCGAGGTTACGCCGCAAATAGATATCTAAGCAACTCTATATTTTTAGGAAATGCCGTTACTTCACGAAAATATAGTATTTATTCTAATTACCTTTATCCAGCCATGATCGAAGAGAATAGTGAGCGTGGAGTCTCAGGCGAATTGTATTCTGTATCGCCGGAAGACAAAATAAAAACTGATGAATATGAAGGAGTATATTTTAATTTGTATGAATTGCAACAGATTTCCGTGCTGTCAGCATCACTTTCTGAAGAATTTTCTTATTATGTAGGTGATATAGAGTCTGGTGCAAAGCCAGTTTTTGCATACATTTACAAAGGCAATCTGGAAGAATTTATAAAAATTGAATCTTGGAGTTGACGCAATTAGTATTCATTACTATTCTTTTTCCAACATCGGTGGATTTGCATATCTTTATGCGACTTAGATGGGGTAAAAAATGGATCTGAATCTAATAGAAGCAGAACTAGATAAAATGGCCTCCAAGATTTGGCACCTTGCTGAGTATGATGATCCGAAGGTTGAAAAAGAAATCATGGCAGAAATGCCCGATTTCGAAATTTATTTGAAAAATAAAAATAAAATCCAAAAAGAGCTTCATAAGGTGCAGCCTGAATTGCAACAATTTTACTGCGAACCACTACTAACATCTAACCAAGAGTTTCATCTATTTAGAAAATTGAATTTCATGAAGTATAAAGCCAAAAAGTATTTCAACTGGTATAAGATGTCTCAATCTCCGAAGTTAAAAGAAATTATTTTCAATTACATGGCAGAAATACCAAAAGTCAGAAACCTTATTGTGTGTTGCAACACAAGACTAGCAGCATTGGTAATTAAAAAGCGAAAGGATTATTACAACAACAATATAAATGCTCTTCTTAGCGACTGTTTCTTAAATATAATGAAGGCTGTAGATGGTTTTGATTTTACCAGAAAAAATGAATTTGGAAGAACTAACAAATTTTCCACCTACTGTACATGGGTGCTTATGAATAACAGTCTCCGTGATTATTCTTCTGATAGAAAATTTCATGATAAATTTTCTTCAAATTTAGAAGATGGATCTTTTTCTGAAAAAATTGATGAAAAAGAAAGTGGTTCTAGTAATGAATATGAGTATACTGAAAGCATTAATTCAGATATAAGCAAAATTATGAACAAATTGAAAAACCAATATCCCAGAGAAATGTACATAATCAAAAATTATTATGGAATCGAACAAGAGGACAGAAAAACGCTGAAGGAAATCAGCGAGGATCTTGGTTTGACCAAAGAGAGAGTAAGGCAACTGCGGGAAAGCGCACTTGCATACATTCAAAATGAAATTAGAATTGGCAACATAAAGTTATCCACTTGGAATTTATAAATTTTGATTACGCCATTCTAAGAATGTTAATAGAGTGGATTCATTTTTGGAAGACTTAGTTTTACGCCAAGTCCCTCCTCTTTTGTTGTACCATTTTACAGCGCCTAAATTCGAATATGCGCTGGGGTGAACATCATAGGTTCTTCTAGCCCATGCTTGAGCTTGTGCCCAAAGTTTAGGATTGTTTGGCTTGTTTTTACTAACTTTTTTACCGGACTTTTTTCTTTCAAGATACAGTCGAGACTCTTTAAGATTTTTGTGAGAAACGACCACTGGTTGTCTGCCAGCCGTATGAGGCTTCTTGCTTTCAGCCCTTCTCTTTTGTGCAACGGCTTTAGTTTTAAGTTTTTTACTCATACTTCGAGCTTGTGCAGCTGGTCTACATTTAGGATAACGGCTTTTTTGTTTTTTGCTTCTGCCTTCTTTTTTAGCAGATGCACCACAGGGCGGATGTTTGCCTGTTTTATCTTTTCGGCTTATATCGACCCATTTTTCATCGAGCCATTTGCCTAAACCGGAATCTTTATGGTATTCTAAAAAAGTTTTCATAATTTATATATTTATAGAGATCTAATTATGCAAAGCAGTTTTATTCAGAAAAAATCTTGTTATAATCTGTTACGACAATATTGAAGAGGCTTCATTAAGCAATTTCATTCTTCATAGTAGAGGCGAATGTATAAATTTTGTTGACAATTATTTTTTGTTTTAATATCAAAAAGCTAATTAGAATTCATAAAGTTTTTTATCATGTCAATTTGTTTCAATTTGGATGGCATATCGTATGCGGCGATAGCGTGGTGGAAAAGGTATGTATCTTTAAAATTAGGATTAAATTGTGGCCCTTGAACACAAATAGCAGATGGCAAAACACAAGCCTTTATTTCCTGTATCATATTTATAATTATGGTCTGATCAGCAAATGGCATATCAGTATTTTTTGCTTCCGTAATTCTTGCATTTACTTTTTCTAAAAACATTATTGCATTCGCTAGTTTATCCTTTTTTATTATGTAAAAACCGGCACATATGTTAACATCTTCTTCAGGTTGAAAGAACATGTCAAAATCAGTTGAATCCAAGTATTTAAAAAGAGATTTCCAAACAGAATCTCTACTAGCGAAAAACTGGATGTCGCAGTCGCAAACTATAAAATATTGATATGTTGTGGACTTTAGTTGATTTTTTAAAATGTCAATTATGATCTGAATTCTTTTTTTAATGCAGTAGTACCAAATATCTGCTCTAAATGCGGGAGTTAATTCCATTCCTATCGGGGGGTCTATTTTGTTTAAAATAATATGCTGAGGTTTGACTCCAATATCAATAAGTGAATGAAGCCAAATTTTAGTCATCTTTTCATAATTAGATGCTGCTGACGCAATCCATAGTATTTTGTCGAAGTTAAAATTAGTTCTTTCTGGTATTTGTTCTATGATCAAGTCAGTTCTGTTGCTGAAATAGATCATCGCAACTCTCTCATACAAATATGCAGCTTTGCGTTTTTGATCATCTACTTCGTAATCCATGTCGTATCCATGTCTTTTATGCATTTGGAAAAAAACATTCTTGAATACTTTTATAAATTCAAAAAATATACTTCTATGACAGATAAAATTATTTGCCCAAAAAGTATTGTAGTTTACTAGTGGCAACTGCATGATATTTGCCATTTCTTCCATGTAATTTTCAATTGTTTTATGATATTTTTGCGACCATTCAATCCAATTCCCGTGGTAGAAATCTTTTGTGGGAGCAGCAGCAAGTATCTTGTTAGGCTCCAACATTCTGTTTATTTGGTCAAAGTTTGAAAGTTCAAGTAGGTCAGGATATTTTTGTTCATATCTAGCTGTTAATACGCCTATATAATCTGCTGTCTGATCGAAAAATGATTCTTCCATCAAGAATATTCTGTTTTCAGCCAAATCATTTGTATTTTCTATTGGCAGCTTTAAATTGTTTAGATTCACATACACAAAACAGTTGTTTTCTTCGTTGTTTTCTGCCGAATACTCTTTATGATCTAGCAAGTAAATTTTGAAAGTATTGGATGGTTGCATTTTTTCTCCAAAGATTATATCATTTAAATTAGCGATGGCCCGAGCAAACCCTTGCTTACACACTCCAGTTTTGGACGAAACAAATTATGTCACATACACGGTCTATTTTTTTTGATGACATCACCTTGTCTGATGAAAAGGGATTGTCGCTAGCAGGTGATTGTTTTGACGCTTCAGTTTATTTATATTTGAATATTTTTGAAAACCATCGAGAGATTTTTTCGCTGCCGGAAAATGAAAAAAATATTGTCCATGACAATTGTATCACTCTTGTAGAATTTGTTTATGCCAGCACTTTGCAGCAAAATCCTGTGAAGATTGGTAAGAAATATCAAATCACATGTTATGGGGAAACAAGAACATCATCCTCAAATTTTGCTGTTATCTTTTTGCAGACTGAAAGAACAAAAAAAATCGATGCTCGGACAAATCAATTTTTTATGAGTGGCATGAAGGTTTCAAAATCGTTAGGCGATTTGAATATTTTTAACTTCGCAAAATCATTCCATGTGGCGGAAGTCAATTCTAATAGTAAAACTATAAAAATTCATCACATTCAATCCAAAGATGAATGTAAAAAATTGATTGATAGCCAAGAAGCAGGTATTTTTTACGATTTATCTACTTGGTTTGAAAATGGCTGTAAGTTTTCAACCACACTACACCCAGTTTATTTGCAAGACATGATAGATTATTTAAATTAATTAGAGAGAATCTTGTGATGTTCTGTGGAAGTATTCAGCAAAACCAGCAAAATGCTCCATTTTGTACGGCAGTTCTGCGTGTTTGGTTGTTGCGAAATCTCTTAAAGAACTTAAAGACATAGAATCTGCGATTTTTTTAATTTTTTGCGTACTACAAACGCCAGTTTTTTTGCAGCGGTAAGCAGCACCCATTAATTTTCGTTGAGCTATTGATTTGGCTGGCATAGTATGATATTTACGATTTAACTGTTAATTTTGAAGGAGAAAGTGATGGCAACATACAAAACTGAAAAAAGTGTTACATTTATGGGAATGGGAGACCAGATAACATGCATTCATTTTGCAAAAACCAATGAATTAGTTGCTTATATTAATGAAAAAGCTCAAATTTTATTTGTGAAACCTGTAAATTGCAATATTGCTCATGAGGTTATTGAATACGCTATTAAATTACAGGAAGTTCAATAACTTCGAACTAAATTGCCTGTGTCTTGAATGCAGGGGGACTTTTCCAGAATCTGTTATTGAGTGCATCTTTAAGTGTTTCTGCCAAGTATTCTCCAGTTATTTTGCTTATTGTGGCATCGTCTCGCAAATCTCTTGTTATCTCAAGTTGAATTGACTCTACTCCGAAATTGATTTCTTTTTGCCTCCAGTATTGATTCATGTTGTTTTTGGCAAACCCCGAATATTTGCCTTTGGGCTTTCCCTCAAAGCAAAAAAGGTTATGCCTTCTTAAGTCGAATATTATGAAGTCTTTCATTCCATGAGAACAGGTATATGACGGTTTTGGATGTCCAGCACCATATCCTAGTATGATGTCTAACTCGTTAGTCTTAGCAATTTTTCGAACATAATTAGAAACACCATGAATGAATACAACCAAGATTTTGTTGTGATTTTTTGCAGCTTTTCTTGTCAATCTTTGTAAAGGATTTAAAAATTCATCCTCGACTACATCAATCATGTGTTCTAAATTGTTGCAGTTTGCCAAATCATTCTCACAATCCACATGATCAGATTTTTGCCAACCATGATTTATAATTGCTGAGCATTTGACTTGCTCTGCTATAGTTGTTGCTATAACATCTGTATTAAAATCGTCTCCGGGATATGCATGTGGTGCAACCACTACTAGAGGATGATTTCCGTGAACTACGCTTACTCTTTCCATCTTTATATTATACTACAAAAACCAAGAAAAAAAGCGTGATACCATATATAAAGGTTTACAAATATGAAAACAAAAAATAACAAAAAGAAAATCCTGAATTTTACAAAAGCCAATGACAAAATGGTTTTTGATATCATGCGATCACTGCATGATATTAAAGTTAAACATCCCAATCTGGTTGTGAAAATTATTAGATCTTAATTTTAATTGATTTTGCCAAACATTTATGGTATAAGATACGCCGGTCTCCAAATATTCCGGGCGTAATTTTTTGATTTTAGGTTGGAGACTGTTTCATAGTCACGGAGATAGACATGGTCGCAGCAAATAAAAACATCGATTCAAGCAAGCAATCGCAAGGCATGGAGCATAAGACTTTCTTGTCTTGTGGATTGTACGATATTGATGCAAGCTCCAATATTCGTCGTGCTTGCCCTAGGCTAGCTAATCATAATGTCGATCCATTTGAATTAGTTATTAAGAAGGTATTGACTGACAACAACAAGCTACACTTTCAGTTTGTTGAAGTTATATCTAAAGAACCCAAAATTGTTACTCTGGCCCATAGCATTCTCAAATTCGGGCAAATCCATCCTATTACGGTAATTCCCAATGATGACCCTGTGCGAAAATACAAAAGCGTTGCGGGACAAAGACGATTTATAGCCGTAGCCCTTATTGAAGCTTTGATTAGATTGCAAGAAGATGAAGCTTTGTATCAAAAAGCACTTGATATGCTATATCAAGTCAAACCTGCTATGTCAGACAATGATAGCGGAAGTATGGATCTTGACTTCAGACCATATGTTCCTTCCGTGGAGCAAGTTTTTGAGGTTAAAATTCAACTTGTAAATTTGTCTCCTGAATTAGCTGAAGATATTGCATTTGAAGAAAACGATGAAATGGTAACAATGTCTGATTTGGATTGGGGATACCAATTTGATCAGATGTTGCAGAGGATTAATCCTGCAACAGGTTCTAAATATACGCTGCAAGACATTGCTAAAAAACGCAAAAAACACTATCAGTTTGTAAGAGGGCGTGCAGCATTGCCTTATTTGCCTCCAGCATGGAAAGAAAAACTAGATGACAACGCTATCAGCATAGTCAAAGCCATAGAAAAAGCTTTGGAGTGTAAGCGAAGAAAAGAATTCGAAAACAACGAAATCGAGGAGATGCAAAGCAATTTATCTTCTAGTAGCGAACAAGTTGCTGGGCCTATGGTAATTGAGATGCCGGATAGCCTCCTGCCTCCAGATGATACGCAGGATTCCGAGCTTGCCCAAGCATCGGTTGACATAATTGACAAAACTCATGTAATGCATGATGCCGAATCTGTAGGCGATGACGAAACAGATTTGGCCATAGCTGAAGCTGACAATATGTTTAAGGATTCACAGCAAGACGATAAAGATGAATTAGAAAATGCCACAAAGAAGCAAAAACGCAAGCAACGAGTTAAAGATCTTCGTATTAGCATGAAAGATATCTTTCAGCTAATAATTGATACACCTAGAGACAATTATGAAAGAATTAAGGCTTTGGGTGAAACAATTGGTATGAATGTGGAAGAGGCTATGAATATTACGGAAGAGGATATATCTAAGTTTTCGTAAAGTTTTTTTATTTTTAAGGTTCGGGGCAAGTAGTGATACTTGCCCTTTTTTTTTTGGAGAAGTGAAATGCTTATTCAATCTATGGATGATGTTAATTTTGATTGCTTGCGGAATTCCAATTGCTTGGGGCACAAATGGGCCAAGCATTTCGATGTTTCTGGCAATAGACATATGAGTTTTATTATCGACCTTAAGAAACACCCTCATATTTATTTGAATCGACTTGAGTCTTTGGAAAGGGGAGAAATTCTGGAAGATATGAAAGAAATGTATTATGCTTCAGAGGTTGAAGATTTTCTCGTTTCACAATTTTACTTTTCAATTCTATCTGTTCTTAAGCGTTTTAAAATTAATAAAAACAGATATGACGAGTTTTTAAGCCAAGGTATGCTGGCAATTAGATCAGCCGTGTGGACATACAGGCAAAATTCTATCAAGTTTTCAAACTATGTGTACAACGGAATCTATCAAAGAGTTCTTGGAATCCTCAGCAGGGAAGCAAGACAGAAGAAAAAAAATAAAAGGAAAAAAATTGAGGTATTAAATGCCAGTGATTTAAATCATGATTCTAGATTTAACGATGTTTTAAACAATGTCAGCAAAAGTGATGATGTTTATAACTACACGGATGAATCCGAACTTGATCTAGATAACATTGCAAATCGTGCTAGCTTAAATCAACAAGAGATAGACCTTCTGAAGTTTTTTATGATGAAACAAGATGGAATACATGGTTGGAACAGGATGTATAGAAGCCATCTCGTCAAGGAGCATGGTGTGATAATGTCAAAGCAAGGCGTAGTTAGCAAACTTAAATCTGTACAGAAAAAAGTATTGAATGTTGTTAGAGAAATTAAAGGGCAAGATTTTATCAATTCATATGCTTTAGAAAATTAACCGGGCGTTATTGTCAGAAAAGGTATTGTTTTTAGTTGACTAACTTATGGAGGATACATGCAAGAACCTTGGACGAAGAATGAGTTAGATGTGACCCGATGCGCTGAACTGTGCGCCTATAAAATGTACTACCAAGGAAAGAAGCTTCCGCATCTTATTAAATCACAGATCACAAGATATCACCACTATAATTTTGGCAGTAGGCAGTTTGATAGTCTGCCGTGGCTGATTTTACATCAGTTTTTGATGCTTGTTTTTGAAGAACAGCAGATCACATATGTGAGTTCAGAATTAATCGAAGATTTTAATGTTCGGGGAGCTTATATGTACAGGCATAATTTTGCAGCAAAACAGCATTCATTTCATTTTTGCGATGTTCTCTCACACAGGTACGGTCAAAATATTCTAGACAGTATTGTAGGAGGATTGGTTTCTATGCATGCTACAACTGGTTGTAGCAAGTGTGGGTATTTAGGGCAAAACTGTAGCTATTGTGCTGATGGCAAGCTTACAAAAGCTGTACATAATTTTTCAAAATATGTAGATTTTAAACACAGTGTTTTTCCTGTTTTAATCCGAATTCTGGGGAAAGACAGGAGTGCAGCTATTCACGATTTATCGTATTTTCTTTTTAAATGGGTCAATGATGTTGAATTTCGATTGACTGTGACCAAGAATGAAGAGTCGTGGCCGACTAAGACTCGCTATGAATTTCATCGTGCCAAGCATGCGCCTAACTACACTGATATTTTGCAGGATGAGGAGCTAGAGGACAACTAAATCCGGGCGTTATTGTAATGAATCCGGTTAATATTTGTTCCAAGCAAGGAGTAGTAAAATGAAGCAGCGTTTCATCGTATTCCATCAAGATCCTTCCCTGCCTGACGGAGGCAAAGGCTTGAACGCAGCACCTTCCATCCAGCAAGCGAGATGGATGGTAGACAATGAAAATAACGAATCGCCATTTAACAAAATGGTCGGCCAGTTCCCTGCTAAGAAGAAATTGCAAAGAGCAGCTATCAACGCACTCTTGCGTTATGATCATCAATGCAGGGATGTAAAGTGGTTGCTTACAGGGCCAAGCAGCGTGGGCAAAACTACTCTTGCAAAGATTTTTGCTGAAGTTTTAGAGTTGCCTTTTATTGAAATTAGCCCTAAAGCAATCGGCAGCCTGTCAGATGTTTTCCTAAAAATTCAGGAGACTTTGGCTAATTGGCCAATTCCGCTGCAATTGGTGCCGCATAAAAGACCAAATAATTTTTTGCTACCTCCCTGCATTATTTTTGTGGACGAGGTGCATGCACTCAAGGAATCTATTCAGCATGGTTTGTTAAAAGCTACAGAAAATGCTGACAATATGTTGCACACTGAAAGCGGGGAAACAATCAATTGCTATAATGTGTGCTGGATGATAGCTACAACCGATAGCGGTGATCTTTTTGATGCTTTCGACAATAGGTTTCTTGAGGTCAATCTGAAACCGTACACCAAGCATGAAATTGCTTTAATTGTACAAAAGCATTTTCCTGACTGGCCTATGGATGTGTGCGAGATCGTCGCACATTACCAGAGCAGAATTCCAAGAAAGGCTTTGGAATTTGCCAGAGAAATGAATATGGAAAAACAACAAGGCAATCGTGCATCTTTGAAAACGATTGCCAAACAAATTGCCGAAGAAAATGGAATCGATAAATTTGGTATGGGTGAGCGTCATTTGAAGATTCTTAAAATTTTGGCTGAGGGGCCGATTTCTAAGGACAGAATGGCTCTATGTCTCAATATGAAAGTTAAGGAGTTGGACAGGCGAATTATGCCTCCATTGCTAATTGAAACTGAAGACATGCCAGCTTTGGTAACCGTGACCAAATCTGGCTTTGCACTCACCAAAGCCGGAATCGAGGAGCTTAACAAGCGTGGTCTATCTTGTGAGTATGTAGTTGATTTCAAAGCAGCTGAATAACTATGGGAGACAGTAACATGGCTCGTATCATTACGAATAAGTTTGAGAAAGTATGCTCCAAGGGATGTTCTCTAGGTAAGGTCAAGGTTGGCGAGGGTTTTGCGGTCGGCATTGATGGGGTATGGTCTACTTATCATAAAGAGTGTTTGCCAGAGTGTTTCGTGCCCCCATCCGAAACACCTCACTCAGAAAATTTTATTAATGAACAAGGCGAGATTTTCTTCGCTTTCAATCGTCAAATTATTGAGCTTGTAAAGACTATTCCCGGCAGACGATTTGATCCAGTTAAGAAATGTTGGAGCATTCCGTTAACGCCAGAAGCTGCTGCGAAAGCAGTTGAAGTATGCGGTATGGTTTCAATTAAAGTTGATGAAAAAATTAAGCAATTAGCAGCCCAGCATTCTGTTTATACATTCGTAGAGTCAAATATCCCAGAAATTCAAAACACAGATAAGCTTTTTGACTATCAAGTCGAAGGAGCAAATTTCTTAGCCAGTAACAGTCGTGCTTTGCTAGGCGACCAGATGGGTACAGGAAAAACTATTCAAGCTTTATCTGCGATCCCTAAAAACGGCAGAGTGCTTGTAGTAGCACCCGCTTGTGTAAAATACAACTGGGCAAAAGAAGCCAATAAATGGAGGCCAGATTTTTCGGTCAAGGTCATTAACGGCAAGAATAATTTTGAGTACCCCGGAATCAATGAAATTGTTGTTTGTAATAGAGAAATTTTGCCAGACGACTTGTTGACTCATAAATTGCCCAACGGTGGATATAGCAAATTAGACGATGCGCTTGTGGCGAAAATTAAAAGCATAATTTTGCTTGTTGATGAAGCACATCAATTCAAAGGCACGAAGACCGCATCACATAAAAAACTGCGTTCATTGAGTCGATTCGCTTCTAAAGTTTGGGCGATGACAGGGACACCCTTATTAAATCGGCCTATTGACTTGTGGGGGGTTCTGGCTGCTTGTAATTTAGAAAATAAAATTTTTGGTACTTCCGATTGCAAGCCTTTCGATCATTTCAAAGAATGTTTCCATGCTCACCAATCAAGGTTTGGGCTGGAGTGGGGTATGCCGGATGCGTCTGTTCCCATGCTTATGAAGAAGGCATATTTGGCCAGAAAGCGTGAGGATGTTTTGCCTCAACTGCCCCGTAAGATTTATACCGATCTTCTTGTTCCAATTAATCCTACAGGCATGGGATCCAAGATCATCAAACAACTTGATGATCTTGGAAATAAGTTTGACGAGAATCTGAAAAAAGGATCGTTGCCACCCTTTCAAGCTTTTGAACAAATCAGAGCACAACTTGCTGCAAGCAGAGTTGAGCCAATGATGGAGTATATTCAGGACTGTGAGGAGCAAGAGATACCACTTGTTGTTTTTAGCGCACATGTTCCTCCCTTGGATTTACTTCGAAATCGTCCCGGCTGGGCTGTTGTAGATGGCAGCACCAAAACGGAGGACAGGCAGAAAATTGTGGAAATGTTTCAAAACGGCGAATTACATGGAATCGCTTGCACAATCAAAGCGATGGGTGTCGGCCAAACTTTGACCAGAGCATGGAAGGTTTTGTTTATTGACTTAGATTGGGTTCCTGCGCATAATCAGCAAGCAGAGGATCGTTGTTGCCGAATCGGACAGACCAGCGATAAAGTCGAAATTGTCAGATTTGTCAGCAATCATCCTCTGGATAATCACATAATGATGTTACTAGATAAAAAAGCTGATTTGATAAGACAAACTCTGGAAGGATAGGTGTTTGTATAAACATGGAAGAAAAGGAGCCTAAAGTTGTTGTTTACAAGGACATCCATCCTCGGACTTGGATCTGGGAAGTTTTTGATGTAAACGACAAAATTCAATACTCAGGGACTGAAGAAACTTTCAGTTTGGCCTATGAAGTTGCCAAGAAAACCCGTGCAAAGCATCATCGTAAATTGAGCAAAAAGGAGGATAGCAGCAGTGAACGCTGATAAAGATATTTCTTGGTATTATAGAATTTTAGAGATTAGAAAGCAGCCCGCCTTGGCTACCCACGAAGATATATTAAAACTTACGGATGATGTGCTTCTGAATCTATACATGGGTTCAAACAGCAATCCTGTGTCGTCTTTGAGCACAATGTTAATCAATAAAACCATAAATACAAAATGATGTTTGACAGTTCGGCTGATTTGGATTTTATTTGTAAGAAAATAATAGATTACCCAACTAAAAATGGGTGTTCTAATATTGACCTATACAATATTTTCAGATTAATCACATCTAAAAAATCTAATTTGTGTAAACATGCAGCATCTCTTGCTATTGATGATGAAGAAAACCAACTTATCAATCTTCCTGAGTTGAAATCGTTAGTTTTGAGAATTAATCCATTCTATAAATTTAATGATGAGAAGAAAAATGCTTTCTATGCTGCATATTTCTTACTAGCTAATAAGATTTTGCGAAGAATAAATGAAATACTCAAAAACAGAAATAATCCCGACAAATATCTTGTATTTGATATTCAAGCACAAAAGCATATGACTTTCCATGATCTTGATACTGGTGCATCTACTAATGCAGCTGTTTTTACAGATTCAAAATCAGCTGAAGCATCAATTTTAAAATGGTTGGATATTTATAAATTTTTAAAAATTAAAAAGACGCTGGAACTTCATGTTTTGAATATGGATGACCAAATAATTGACAAGAAAATTTATACAAGTTATGCTGAAGATTGCCTGTTGGATGAAGATCAAGAGGATTTGTTATGAATGCGATTTATGCCATCGGCACAGTGAATCTTTTGACATTCGAGTGCGAATGCGGTTTTTATAATACTTGTTATGCGAACAGTCTGGCTTGGGATGTGAGTCGTAACGGCAGAGTTGCAACCGCCGATATTGAATGCAAATCTTGCAAGAAAGAATCGATAATATCTTGTAAGCCTACATTTATAACTCCAATTGAAATCAACAAATCTTGATTATTATCTTTATTGAAGATATAATTTTTCGGCTCTCAGGGTCGAAAAAATGCAAATTGATCAAGATGTTAAATTAGATTTTTCTGATGTCCTTATAAAACCCAAACCCACTGAATTAAGAAGTAGAAATGAAGTAAATCTTGATGTTTCATATCTTTGCAAGCATGCAAATCGAGCAATAACAGGGTTTCCAGTTATAGTTGCCAATATGAGTTGTGTTGGTACAATTCCTATGGCAAAAGCATTATATCCCTATAAATTTTTTGTTGCTCTTCATAAGTTTGTAGATGAAGATAATTTGACTGATTTTTTTAATATGCCCGAAAGTCAAAATTCTTTTTATACCATTGGTCTCAATGACGATTTGGAAAAGTTGGACAGAATTATTAAAAAAAGTGTTTATTTGAACAAGATTAATTTAGATGTTGCCAATGGTTATATGTATAGTTTTTTGGACTTCGTTAAGAAAATTAGAAATAAATATCCAGATTTTATCTTGATGGCAGGAAATGTAGCAACTCCAGAGGGAGTTGAAAACATAATCAAAGCTGGCGCAGATATTGCTAAGTGCGGAATAGGCAATGGAGGACATTGTGAAACTCGAACTAAAGCTGGTGTAGGGTATAAGCAATTTTCTGTATCTGTGGAATGCGGACAAGCCGCCAATGAATTAAATGCATTGAGTTGTTCAGATGGAGGATGCAAATCACCTTCAGATATTTGCAAGGCTTTAGCCAGCGGCAGTCATTTTGTGATGGCTGGCGGTATGTTCGCTGGGACCGACGAATGTGAATCAGAATGGAAGGAAGAAAATGGAGTTAAAAAAATGCTCATGTTCGGTATGTCCAGCAGAGTAGCTAACGAAAAGTATTGCGGTGGTCTTAAATCATACAGGGCAGCAGAAGGAAAAGAATCGTGGGTCCATCACAAAGGGTCAGTTTGTGAAATAGCTGTGGACATACGGGGTGGAGTAGCAAGTTGCTGTACATACACTAACACTAAAAATCTTGAGAATCTTAAGAAGAATGCATCCTTCACTATTTCAAGATGTTAGTTTTCTCTTCAATTTAACTTTTCTTATTCTTGAGACACACCTGATTTTTGGATCATTAAATTCTAATCCATTTTCGTGGCTATATAATTTCCAAAGTTTATATTGAATATGCACAATCTTGTTGTCTATAGCCTGCCTGCTCATTTCAGTGCCATCTTCTTTTCTATTGTTTTGTCTATAAGCAGATACCCAGTTTTCGCAGCCAATATCTTTTCTTTTCATGTAGAGTTCGATTAATTCAACTTCTTCATCCGTCAGTCCAGCCCTGCTGAACAAACCATCGATATCATAGTCGAACTTGCTTATTAAAATATCTTCAGGTGTTCTAGTTCTGGGATCCAGATTTTTGTGGATGCTGAAAGTGCCATAATCCGATTCGTTATAAATTCCCACTTTTTTTCTCTTTGCTTGATATTCTTCTCGCAGTTTTATTCTACGACTCCAAATTCTTGACATGCACCCATTATAGGCAAAAGAGAAAAAACTGGCTTTTGCCTTGTGTGTTTGAAATTTCCAAACTGAATTCCTAACACTCAACAGACCGTCTAAATATAAAATTTCTTGGTAGTATTCTTCAACCTTTAATCTTTTTAATATAGAAATGACCATAGGCACAAATTGTTCTACCAAAGCATTTTCAACTTCAGCAGCATAAAACATATTGGGATAATCTTTTTTAAATGAAGCTTTATATTTTGCTGGCAGCAAGTCATAATACTTTTGATAATTTTTTTGAATGTCACACAAAAATGGCATGAAATATTTTTGAGTGATTTTAAATCTATGATACCATTTATTAATCAAATCATTAGCTTTTCTAAGTTTTTCAAAGTCAGCCAAAGCTAAGTAATCAGTTTTGTTTACAATTTTAAATTGATTAGACACGAAACATCTCCTATCAAAAAAGATGTTCGTATTAAAATATAAAATTGCTTTTGTGTCAAGCTTTTGGTGCGGGTGCCGGTGCTTTTGGTGCCGGTGCTTTTGGTGCCGGTGCGGGTGCCGGTGCCGGTGCTTTGGCAGCTTGAAGTTTGTTAAGGTATTGCACCTGTTTTTGCAAATATGCTGCTCTTTGGGCTTTTGGCAAAGCGAGATATTTGTTTGCAACATCTAGTTTTTGCTGATCTGGTAGTTTTGCAAACTTGGTTGCGTCAGTAAGTCCAGCTTGCTGAAGCAGCTTAGGCATTAGTCTAGCCATAGTAGCTGCACTACCGCTCTGAGGAGCGGCTGGTGCGCTTTGTTCAGGGGGGGTTGATCCGTCATACGGATCCTGTGGTTGTTGTTGCTGTCCTCCTTGTCCTTGTGCTTGGGATGCTTGCTGATACAAATTATCAACACTAGTATTCATATTCTGAAATACATCCATCACTTCTTCGGCGGGGACTCCAAGTCTTTGCATACTTTGTTGAAAAGCATTAAGACTAGCTTTGACTTGTTTGACCTGCTGAGCCAAGGCATTGATGTTGCTGCTCTTGCCTATAACACGGCCCATAAGCCAATCCATACCTTTTCTAAAAATGTTTTCATTGAAGGCACTTTCAGAAACAACTGCAAAATTAAACTTTCTTATATCATGCTCATTAATGCCCATTAAAACCATCTTCTTTGATATATTTTCTTTGATGGCTTCTAGGTAAAAATCGTTAAAATTTCGCATTTTGGTAATCCTTAATCTAAATACTATTGTTATTTATGGTTTGAGGTGCAAAAATGATGACTTTAAATGAGTTCAAAGATGCGAATAATGTTTCCTATTTATTTGCCAAATTATTTGAATCTAGGAATTTTGCTCACAAAGCTCACTTGAGCACCAAGTCTTACGCTCAACATAAAGCATTGGGGACATTTTATGAAGATGTACTTGATTTGGTAGACGATTTGGTAGAAACATATCAAGGACAATATGGTTTGATAAAGATTGACATGTCGCCCTCAAAAGAATCAGATGTTGTACAGTATTTCGAGGATCTGGCCAGATTCCTGACTGAAGCACATGGCGCTTTCGATAAAAAAGACACTCATTTACATAATATTCTTGATGAACTAACTGCATTAACTTATAGAACTTTGTATAAACTTAAATTCTTAAAATAAAGGCAAATTATGGCCAATAATGAAAACAAATATCATGGACAAGTATTAAGGGTCATCGATGGAGATACTTTTGAGATTTTAGTAGATTTAGGTTTTGGAGTATCTCAAAAATTTCAAGTAAGATTGGATGGGATTGATACTCCGGAGGTCAATACTAGCAAAGGCAAAATGGCCAGAGAGTATGTTAGAAATTTAATAGAAAATAAGATGGTAGTTATTCATGATGAAGGCAATGAAAAATATGGTCGTGCAAGAGCAAGTATCACATTACCAGACGGCCAAGATTTGGCAGAATTCTTAATAGAAAACAAAATAGGAATTGAATATCATGGAGAGAAAAAACGATGTTTTGCAGCATTAACCATGATCTAGTTTAAAATGGCATACAAATTAACAAGAATGGCTTTTTTCTGTTATCCCGGCGGAAAAACAAGGGTAAACAGTCATATAGTCAAAATTCTTGATTCGTTCGATTGTAATCAGGACACAGAATACCGGGAGCCTTTCTTTGGAGGAGGGTCAGTAGGATTGAATTATCTTTTTGTAAATGAAAAAAATATTGAAAATATTTGGATTAATGACAAGGATTCTAATTTATGCTCGGTTTGGGAGGCAGTCATAAAGTATCCAGATGATTTTAAGAAAAAAGTATGGGAGTTTACCCCAACCGTAGATAATTTTTTTAATGACAAACACATATTGAAAATAAACTCAATTGTTCCGCAGGATAAAGATCATTTGTTGGATATTGCAGTCAAAAAAGTTGCCATACATCAAACTTCATTTTCTGGCATGGGAACGATGTCTAGGGGTCCGTATGGAGGGAAAGAACAAAAAGGCAAACATAAAATTTCAGAAAAATGGAGTCCAAAGTATATTTGTAAAAAAATAGATCTGCTACACGAACATTTTAAAAACAAGAAAATAAGATTTGGAACTTGCAGCAATTTAGATTTTCAAGATGTTATTGACGACACTAAGATGCCTGCAATTATTTACTTGGATCCTCCATACTATGTGAAAGGCAACGAACTTTACCAGTGTGGATTTACTTTTAATGATCATGTTAGACTTTCTAATTGTTTAAAAAATACAAAGCACAATTGGTTGTTGTCATATGACAGCTGTCCTGAAATATTGAATCTCTACAAGGATTGGGCTGCAATAGATCAGTTTACTATGGATTATTACTTGACATTTGGTCAAAAAGACTCAGATGTGAATTACGCACGAAAAAATACAGAGCTTCTAATTTATCCACGCAAAATGTGATGTAAATTT